>Ga0255343_1006687_pt1 | contig 10114 bp, 10 predicted proteins | sample wastewater_treat_4_FD_192413 | JGI IMG/M metagenome (GOLD analysis project Ga0255343, IMG submission 192413) | Wastewater microbial communities from Lulu Island WWTP, Vancouver, Canada - plant16 | ecosystem: Engineered > WWTP > Wastewater > Unclassified | place: Canada: Vancouver, British...
CAATAACATTTCAGCACCACCCGGCTGTTTTAGTAATTCATCAATCCGGTTAATTGAGTTTGAATTCTTTTCATCAACCGCCCTTAGATAAGAATCCATATCACTTGCATAATCAATAACGCCAAAATGTACATACGTTTGAAACTTCAAACTTGTAATTCCATCACGATTGTCAAGTACATGACTTCCAATCATTGTATCCCATACCCAATTTTCCACCGGCTGACGTAAACAATTTATACTCCAGGATTGCTCGAATTTCATATTGTGTGCAATCTTTCCTATTGTTTTGTCTGCAAGAAAATTCAGAAATGGACGCTGCATTATCCTTGTAAATGGCATAAGAAATGCAAACGCATGATTCAAATTGTCTGAAATTGCAGCTGATACAATCCTGTGTCCTGATGAATGAGGCTTGATCCCTGTTGTCTCATAGTCTATCGCATTATCACCGGATAATGATTCTACTACATCCAACTTCTCTATTATTTCAATCTCCGGCTCTACGTACTCAGGAAGTTTCGTTCCTATTAATGATTTAATCATTTTCAAATCATTCATCCAAATTGTCATTTCAGATGGTCCTCCACGTTCTACAAAAGACGGGTGCATAGTAGGACAAATCCAACAATCAAAATCCCGATCAGGTATTGTCCATCCTCTCCATTTGGAAATACCGCCAAGACTCTTTTTCCACCGGTATCCTATGAGTGACTGCACTGCAACATTCCCAAAGAGAACAATTATCTCCGGCTTGTATTTATCAATACAGGAAAGTACAAACCGACGACATGTTTCTATTTCAATGTTTGTAGGTGTCCGGTTATCTTTCGGATGACAACTAACCGCATTTATATTCAAACAATCATTAAACAAATCAATTCCTACTTTCTTGTAAGCCTCTTGTAAGAGTCGGCCGGTTCTGCCCTGCCATGGAATCCCTTTTGAATCTTCAAATTCTGCGGGAGCTTCTCCAATATTGAGTATTTTCTTTTTGAAATTACCATAGGGAGCCATTCTTGGACTCTTACAATTCTTATATAACCCACAAGTATAGCAGGTCAGTTTCTTTCCTTCAGGACGATTTATTGATTGTGTTTGCGACTTTGTAAAAAATCTACTCATTAGTGTACTCTTAATGCAACCATATATTGCCAGTTATCTCCTTCAAATTTCAGTTTGCTTCTTTCTTTATTAATCACACATGTCGTTGTTTGTGAAAGAATATCTTTCAATAAAAATGGAGTTGCAATAAATGATATTTCATCTCCATCATATTCCATTTCGATGTCCTCTTCAAACCAACCACTTTCTGCTTCACTTCTTACTTTCAAATTGCCCGGCTTTGCTGATACAGTTATAATCTCATTAAATTTATTTTTCCTTTCGGCAAATATCATTGCACGATCAACAACTTCTTTTAACTTATCAGGAAATGTTAACTGGCTTCCTTTTATATTCAAATGTGGTGTTGTGTCCGGGAATGTTTCATTTACAATACGACAAGAAAATACAGTGCCGGCTTCTGTACGAAAGTGAACCCAAGCATCATCCTTGCAAAATTCAACCGGCTTTATTTTCGTCATTTCTATTGCACTTTTCGACGGGATAAGGAAGGTTTCCGTATCAATAACTTCACTTAAAGTGTATTTTGCTATACGGAAACTATCAGAAGATTCAACAAAACCATCTGCATTTATATGTAAATTTTGCAGAATTGGATCACCTGAATCAGTTGATGCACAACCGGACGTAAATATAATAGCATCAATAAAATTATCCGGTAATTTCATCCATTTTGAATCATCGGTAAATTTTATAATTGGCAAGTTGAGCTCTGATTGTAAAGTAAGTCCGGCTTTTGCTTTGCCTGCCTTTATAATCATTTCCGATTTCTTATTGATAAATATATCAAGTTCTTTTGCAGATAACTTACTTAAAAGATCATATAACTTCTTTGCCTGTATTACACCTTCAATATCTCCCCATCCCTCTATTGGGTGTGATATACTTATTTCATCATTATAGGTTATAATTTTACCACCAACGAATGCAAATGATTTTGATTGTTCGAGATATGGTATTTCTTTTTCCGCCAGACCCGGCTCTACAATACGAAGAGCTTCCTGTAATTTTGATTTTTCTATTTTCATACGATTTCAAATATTTCAAGTACTTGTTTGATTATGTTATATTGTACTCTTGAGTGTCTCAGATTGGATTGTCCTCCATTTTCGACAAATAGGTCATCTGCCCATTTTATAATATCTTCTACACTTGCATCCGGATTATTTTTTACAATTTCTGCAACTGCACGAGTTCTGGTGTACTTAATTACTTTTTGTGAAGTAACTTTATCCACTTTCTGTTCTTTTTTAGGAGCCGGTTTTTCAGGAGACGGTTCTTTTGCAGGTGATTTTTTACTTGCGGGTTTCTTAGCCGGTGGTTTTTTAGTTGACTTCTTTATCTTTGCCGGCTCTTTAGGTTCTTCCTCACTGATAACTTCTACCGGCTTGGATGCAATGTTTTTCTCATGTAGTTTATCAGCTACAGATTGAGCATCATCAACTTGCACATTTTTTTCTACATCCGGTTCTTCTTCTACATCACCAAGTTCTTCAGGAATAGGAACAAATGCCCGTAACATATCATCACGAATATCTTCCTTAAACCGGTAAATATGGCTCTTTTTATTTATATCTTTCAATATCCTATACTTGCCGGCTATGGTCTTTAACTCTTTAAGAGTTTTAGCAGATTGAATTTCTTCAAGAATTTGTTCTGCATTTTCTTCTTCTTCCTCTTCAATACTTTTTACTCCATTGAGTTTTAATAACTCATTTATAATTTCCTGAGCATCAGTACTAAATACATCTTCCACAGGATTTATAATAGAAATGGCTTCACTGATTTGTGAATATAATTCCTCATCTGTAATATCGAGAGGAACTTCAAGCGGTTCTTTGGTCTCATCATCAGATAATCCCATAACATCAATAAGTTCTTCAAGAAAAGCTATTAATGTTTCTCTGTTGTAATTATCAAAACCTTCTTTGATTTCGATTTTTTTGGTTTCTTTAGACATCACTTTATAAATTAAATTTTACAAAAATATTCCTAGCTTCTGTTTTGTTCTTTCATTGCCGAGTTTTACATACTCAGGATTAAGTTCAATACTGATAAAGTTCCGGTCAAGTTTACGTGCAACTATGCCGGTTGTATTTCCACCTGCAAAAGGATCAAGAACTATTCCACCTTTCGGACAACCGGCTTTTACCATTGGTTCTACAAGTTTTCTTGGGAACATTGCAAAGTGTGCTTCAGGATTGGGTTCTAAGTTTATACTCCATACGTCACGTTTATTACGCATCCCTGTCTTTTGGTATGCACCTGAACGGTTTATTGCATACTGTCCTGTTAAACTCTTCCCACCTGTTGTAGGTCCCGTTTTACTTCTGTTATCAGATTCAAACCATATTGATTTTTCTTGTATCGCTTCGTAATCAAAGTAGTATTTCTGACTCTTTGAAAATAAGAAAATATACTCGTGACTCTTTGTGCATCTGTCAGTTACGCTTTCGGGCATACAAGCCGGCTTGTGCCATATCAAATCTTGTCTGAGATACCATCCGTCCGCACGGAGAGCAAATGCTGTCATCCAGGGAATCCCAATCATGTCTTTTGGTTTGTATCCTTTGAGCTTGCCTGTTGGTTCACCATACTCTACACCCGATTTAATTGCGTTGTATTGAATTGTGCCCTCTTTGGCATACTTTCCCCTTCCTCCACCTGCATAAGAGTCACCAAGGTTAAGCCAGAGCGTTCCATCGGGACGTAAGACTCTCTTTACCTCACGAAATACTTCCACGAGCTTCTGAACGTACTCTTCAGGTGTGTGTTCAATCCCTATTTGTTTATCAACACGAATAGCACCACATTTTTTGCATACGTCCTGATAGTATAACTTACCAATGTCTTTTACATCGTTGCCAACGGTAGCAGATACACTCTTTTTGAACTTTGGTTTGTGGTCACAATTTGGATCACCACCTTCCCAACTTGCAGTCCCATAGTCTCTTAGGCCGTAATAAGGAGGGCTGGTTATACAACAATTTATTGAGTCTGAAGGTAGTGTTTTGAGAATTTCAAGTGCTTCCCCTTCATAAATGTGATTTAATATCTGTGCCATTATAATCAAAAATTTGCTTGTTTTCCTTACGTCTGTTAAACTTTCTCCCCCTAAGTGGTATTCTACTATGGTTTTAATATTAAAGTGTCTTAAAACGTCTTAAAATGATTTTACCAATAACTTGCAAGAAAAGGACGCCCTCTTCTTAAATTTTGTAAAATTGTTATCTCTCTTGCAGTATCAAATTCATCCTCACGAAGGATAAGCTCATTGATACGCATAATTCCAAATCGTTTCTCCCTTCCTTTCTTGTCCTGATTAAGTCCATAGAAGGCGGTTACGTGACTGTACTTGCGTTTATCTTCGGAGAAGTTAGACAGTCCAAGACGATCTTTCTCGTAACTCTTCGCATCGCTTTGTGATGCAGTTATCACAAGTGGCTCACCTTTTTCCTGTGATAGTCGTCGAAGTCCTTTCCATATTTCGTTTTGCTGATGACGGAATTCCCCTCTCGATTCAGGAACAATTAAGTCTGCATAGTCAACCACAATCAAGTCCGGTACAAATCCATCCTGTTTCTCCCACACATCAAGTTTTGCTCTTATTTGATTGATTGTGAGTGTATCATTCGCATAAGTGGACAATCTGAAGTATCTCTTTTGTTGAATGAAGAATCTATCTACAATACCACGTGCTTCTTTGAACGATAGTGGTTTCACTGATTTTACTTTCTTTATCCATACAGTTCCAAGATGTTTGTGGGATTCCCTATACTCTGCACATGCAGAACATGGCCGGTAATCAGAATTCTTTTCATAAGCATCAACGTAATCATCTATTTGTAAATCCTCACGAATCTCTTTTTCAGTACGGTCATCAAACACACCAAACTTACAAGTCCGATCTTCGTGATCACAAGTATTCATTTGATTTCTGATACAATCACGAACTGGTTGATAATGTTCTTTACAATACGTTTCCCTATCACTACGTTGAGCAAGATAAATACTTACCCGCTTGAGAAAGTTTGATTCAGTCAAATCACCTGCTTGAAAAAATGCAACTTTTTTGTTTTGTTTTACACTACGCATTGCAATGTCAATTAACAACCAAGTTTTCCCTCTCTTCTCTGGAGCAAGAAATGCAACAAGTCCGCCCTTGATAAGTTGATATTTGAAAAACTCTCCAATGGGACCAAGGTATTTTACAACAGTTGTATTGGAAGTAGTAAAAGCTGTTTCAAGACGTGACAGAACTTCAGGTGTAGTAAAATCTATATCGTTCTCAGATGCATTGGCAATGGGTTTGTAATTACATGCAGTTTGTTCGGCAATGAGTAATTTACCTTCCGATAGTTGTGATTCAATAATCGCAATATGCATTTTGAGCCTGCGTTCACTGAAGTATTTTCTTGTCTCATCGGTCAGGTAGTCAAGATTGAATTGTGTATCGTCGTACTCATCGGACAAGCTTTCAAGAATGTCCTCGATGTCCTGCGCAAGTTCTTTTGACAGATTTGATTCCTTCGATTTGGAAAAGTAAATACCTTCGATGTGTTTCTTTGGAGCCTCGTTGAACTTGTCAAAGTATTCCCAACACCAAAGTGATAACCGTTTTGCTGTACTACTCTCAAGAAGGCTCACGTCCCAAATGTTCTGTATTGCCTTCAGGTAATCAGTTGATACAATCAATCCGGTTATAATCTTTCGTTCTATCATCTGTACAGGACTCCGTATTTGTTGTAGTATTTTCCTCTTTCTACATCAAGATAATACCTATCTCCGTAATCATCAATATATTTTGGCATGTTCCTTTTTGGATTGTAATTTACAAAGTCTGCAATTGTAGGTTGTGGGTACTTGCAATGTTCAATAACAAAATTAACAGATTCTTCCATTTCCTTTGGGGTGAATTTATTTCTTTTGAAGCTTTCACAAAGGACATCATAGAAACCCGATTCAAGTGTAGGGAATGCTTTTTTGACTTTACTGATGCTACTAACTATTTTCTTCGTAGTCAATTGCGAAATTTCTTGCGATTGCTTCTGCGATTTGACTGGGAGTCGCTCCCTTTTTGTGAATTGATTTTCCATCTCTAAGTATTTTGTTAATCTTGTTAAATTGATTTACTATAATCGGCAAACTCATATTTTCCCTCAACCAAGGGTCGTCAATGTTGACACATAATTCAAAATATTCTTCAAGATCATCGAGAGTTTGGTTTGCTGTTGAATCAGGAAACTCCTGTTTATATATTTTTAATATTTTACCGGCTGCTCCACGCTCCTTCCCAGGAGAAATGATTTTATAGTTTCCATATACCTGTACAAAACGATCTATAATTTGATCAATATAATCCGCAGACTTGTTCTGCGAAAAACTTTTCTTTTCTTTACTTTTCTTTTCTTTACTTTCCTTTACTTTACTTTGTGTACTTTTTTCTACGGAAACTATAGGTGATGTGTAGTTTTCGGATAAATAAATACCGTTTTCTCTCCGTAAACTATTCAAGTCCTTAGTTCTTTTGTCGAAAACTATTTTCGCTCTTTTGTCTAATTCAGGGCAAAATAACCATGTTTTTACCCTATTTAGTAGTCCAATCTTGCAAAAATAGTCAATCATCAAAATTAATTCTTCGGAAACTATGGTTAAATCTCCGGAAACTAATTCTAGTTCTTCATCGCTTAAATTTATAATGAGTAAATTTGATTCACATAATGTCTCTAACAGCATGTTATACACTGCATAACCTGTTATTCCATATTTTGCACGAACAGCTTTTATTTTTCTGTCGTTACGCATATTTGCATCATGTGTAAAGTATTCTAAGTTGTTTTTATTGGGCCGTGCCATAGTATAAAAATAAAGACAAAAGAAACCCGGCTATTATAACAGAGATGTCAGAACTGTTATGCAAGCCGGGCCCTTTTGTTTAACTTAATATTCAACTTAAAAATGAAAACGCCTTTCGAATGACACCTTTTTAATCTCATAATTCTTTTTTCAAATGCGTGTATCAAAAGTACACAAGGTATTGGAATTTTCCAAATTTTTTTAATTATTTTTTTAAAATATTAATTATTTGAAATTGAATTTATTGTCACTTTCTTCTTTAAATTTTTTAGAATTTAATTTTTTAATTTGTAATTATTTATGACCCGGCTTGTTTAATTTTATTGATTTAGTTGTCAAAGCATAATTAAAGCCCCTGATAATTCAAAATATAATCTATCTGCTGAATCATGTATTGATCTTGGTTTCACAACAAAGTCCCCTTCTAATATTCCTTTTTTAGGTGTCAGGAATCTGATTGTCATAATATTAGTAGTATCAAGATTTTTATATAATTTTAAAGGCTCTCCACTTACTTCTAAAATTTTATTTCCAGTATAAGGATCATTATTTTTCGCAATCCCCACCACAATATCTACTTTGTGCAATTCCATGACTATATTATCATGTTGATAAGCAATAGCAAGACAATCTGTTATTTTTTCTATCTCCCTAATGGGGGTTGATGTCATTTTATTATATGCCATAATTTTATTGATTTTTAATTGTTACTTTTATCTGCAAGTTAGCGGTTTGCGTATATGAGAAGTGGCACTTATAGAAATTTGAAATTTAGCACGAATGTTTGTGTGCCATTTCTTATATACGCTGTTACCTGCTGGTGCGGTTATTTAGCAGGATTTTGATTTGAAAACGAATAAAAAATTTAAAAAGTTTTATAGTATGAAATATATGGGAAGTAAGCGTAGGATAGCAAAGGAAATACTACCGATAATTTTAGAAAACAGAAAGCCCGACCAATGGTATGTAGAACCATTTTGCGGTGGTTGTAATATGATTGAACTTGTAAACGGAAACAGAATTGCCAACGATTACAATGAGTATGTTGCTGAAATGTGGAACGCACTTGTAAATAGAAATTGGCAACCACCTACCGAAATAACGGAAGAGCAATACAATGATATTAAAGCAAATAAAGAGCAATATCCAAAAGAACTTGTAGGATTTACTGGAATAGCAGTAACATTTGGTTCAACTTGGTTTGGAACTTATGCAAGGAACAAAAGAGGAACTAACTACGCAATGGAGGGTAGAAACAACCTAATAAAACAAGTTGAACGATTACAAGGAACTATATTTACATCAAGTTCTTATTGTGATATTGCTCTACCTGAAAATTCTATTATTTATTGCGACCCACCTTATGAAGGTGTTGCTGGGTATAAAGACAAGTTCAATCATATTGCTTTCTGGCAATGGTGTAGAGAAAAAACAAACGAAGGGCATTCTGTTTTTATTTCAGAATATAATGCACCGAATGACTTTGAATGTATTTGGCAATCTGAATTAAAAACTAATATGAACGCTAAATATGAAACGAAGCCTGTGGAAAAACTTTTTAAATTTTCTCCCACAAATGTTTAATAGTAGCACTATCGTAGCACTTGCAGGTAACAACAATTAAAGAATACCGTTGCACATAGTTTCAGCTTTTTTGAATAATTCGTCAGCCCTATTTTTACGTTTTTTTTCATCCCAAATAATGTAAGCAGAAGTATTTGGTTCAATACCCATATCTAACATTGACAAAATATGATTCCATTTATCACCATCAAAAATTTCTGTATTACACCTTTCTACTGCATTATATGCCTCATAGGTAACTTTAATTTTTTTACCTTTAATTTCAGCAATTAAACAATCGTGGCTTTTGCTTTGTGTGTGTGTTGAATTTCTAAATAATTGTTTCATAATAAGTAACTGTTGCTAACAAGGTATATAAGCCATACCCTGTTAAGGTTATTGTTTAATTTTAAAGTTCGTGCTATGGGTACGGCTCATATACCCAACCGTTATAAGTCATAAATTGAAAACTCCCTCATATAGTCACTTATACTTGTCCCATTAGCATCAGCCCTGTTAATAGCTCCATTACTCCGGATATATGCCTTAACTGCTCCATATCCCCCCAGATGACACGCTGCGAGCATCCCAGCACGAGTAATAACAACCCCACCGACCTCGTGACCTATCCAAGCATCGAATTTCCGAAGCTGAATAGTCTGCACCTTAATCTGAGCCATCAGGACTTTATATTGAAGCTCCGGAGGGAATATCGAGCTGTCAGCCCTAAAGGCTTCAGGCGTTATATCAAGCCCAAAGTCAGACAGTATATCTGTCCCATGTTGAAAAGCTCCCATATAACCATAGTCATTGATGACTTTCCAGTTGTTACGGCTCTCTTTGTAAGCTAAGTGATGGGCATACTTATCGAGCTCTCTCTGGTACAGTAATTCTTCGTAGTATTTCAGCCTATCGTACTTATTGTCGAGCCTTGTCCGCCAGTCCAGCGTAGGAGCTGTCAGGCTCAATGACAATAATAATAGCGGTATGATTATTAGTTTTTTCATCCTGCACTGTTTTAGTTATCCTGACCTTGACCTTGACCATGACCTTGACCTTGACCATGACCTTGACCTTGACCCTGACCATAACCATGACCTTGATCCTGACCTTGACCATGACCCTGACCCTGACCTTGACCTTGACCATGACCTTGACCTTGACCCTGACCCTGACCTTGACCATGACCCTGACCCTGACCATGACCATGACCTTGACCTTGACCATGTTAGGTCATATCCTGTTCTTAAACTTGTTGCTTCCATTATTTTGTAGTTGTTGGTAGATCATGTATCCATTCGGTAGCATCAACTATCGCTCCTCTTCCTACAATTACAGGATTAAGAAACATTTCTACTTCATTAAGTTTTCCTTCTTTTAAAGCTGTACTGAATCGACCTGTGTCAGCTACCCAGCAAGCTTTTTCGAGCATAAGTTCTTTTCCCGTAACTCTTATAAGTCTGCCAATCTGGATCATAGTTACTGTACGTATAAGGTAATTTTTCCCTACAACCCATACACTTTCTGATCCATTGAGTTCAATTACTTTTTCTTCTTTTTTTGATTCTAC
>Ga0255343_1006688_pt1 | contig 10113 bp, 10 predicted proteins | sample wastewater_treat_4_FD_192413 | JGI IMG/M metagenome (GOLD analysis project Ga0255343, IMG submission 192413) | Wastewater microbial communities from Lulu Island WWTP, Vancouver, Canada - plant16 | ecosystem: Engineered > WWTP > Wastewater > Unclassified | place: Canada: Vancouver, British...
GTTTCACAAATAGAATCACTTGTAGATAAAATCCTCGCCGCCAAAAAAACAAATCACGCAGCAGATACCACCGCATGGGAAAAAGAAATCGACCAATTGGTCTACCAATTATATGAATTGACAGACGAAGAGATAAGGATAATAGAAAATGGCTCTATTTAAAGATAAATATCATATTGAATCCGTTCGCTTACCTGGACACGATTATTCATCGCCAGGTGCATATTTCATAACCATTTGCACGCACAATAGGCAATGTTTATTTGGTAAAATTGTTGATGGAGAAATAATGTTAAATAAATTCGGGGAATTGGTAAAATCCGAATGGCAGAAAACCGGCATTATTCGCCCAAATATTATTATTGATGCATTCATTATTATGCCAAATCATTTACATGGAATTTTAATTATTAATGATGATTTTTGTTGTAGAGACACGTTGCAACGTGTCTCTACAATAGGGCGAAAAACAAATGAAAATAATCAAATTGAACAATTTGGGAAACCCACAAAAAATTCAATTCCAACCATTGTGCGATTATTTAAATCTATCACAACCAAACAAATAAATCAAATTCGTCAAACCCCTGGCATTCCTGTCTGGCAACGCAATTATTACGAACATATCATCCGAGATACAGATGATTTATCTCGCATTCGTCATTATATTGCTGACAATCCAAAGAATTGGAACAATGATAAATATAATATCAACCCCCAATAAAAAACACCTCGTAAAGGCATATAATCATATATCACATTCACATAAAAAAACCGTGGATTCATCAAATCCCAATTATCATCGTCATTCCATTCGCTTACCTGGACACGATTAGTCTCGTCCAGGTGCATATTTCATAACCATTTGCACGCACAATAGGCAATGTTTATTTGGTGAAATTGTTGATGGAGAAATAATGATGAATAAATTCGGAGAATTGATAAAATCTGAATGGCAGAAAACACGCATTATTCGCCCAAATATTGTTATTGATGCATTCGTTATTATGCCAGGAATTTTAATTATTAATGATGAATTTTGTTATCATAGAGACACGTTGCAACGTGTCTCTATGATAACAAAATATTTTTATAATTATTTTTCTTTATTTGAATTATTATCCTGATTTTTTATTAATGCTTTGTGAGAAAGTTTAAATTTACCAGTTTTAGTATCGATGTCTAAAATTTTGACTTGGACATGATCACCTACTTTATAGTAATCATTTACATCATTTACACGTTTATTATCAATTTCTGAAATATGTAAAAGGCCTTCTTTACCTGGCAATATTTCCACAAAAGCTCCATAAGCCTGTATAGATTTCACGATGCCATCAAAAACATCACCTATTTGAGGAACAGTAGTAATAGCTTTGATTTTATTAACAGCTTTTTCTAAACCTTCTTTATTAGTAGAGAAGATATCTACTACAGCCATATCACCTGCTTCTTCTATGACGATAGTGCTATTAGTTTCTCTTTGTAGTTCTTGAATCACTTTACCACCTACACCTATGACAGCACCCATAAATTCACGAGGAATTGTTAATTTCTTATAACGTGGTACATTGGGTTTATAGTCAGGTCTACTGGTAGAAATGGTTTGATTCATTATATTTAATATATGTAATCTTCCTTTTTTTGCTTGTAATAGAGCCTCTGATAAAACTTGAAATGACAATCCTTTTACTTTAATATCCATTTGGCAAGCAGTAATGCCATCAGCTGTACCAGCTACTTTGAAGTCCATATCGCCGAGATGATCTTCGTCTCCTAGGATATCACTTAAAACTGCATATTTACCAGTAGTTTCATCCATTATCAGTCCCATTGCGATACCTGATACAGGTTTACTCATTTTAACACCAGAGTCCATTAGTGCTAAAGAACCTGCACATACTGTAGCCATTGATGAGCTGCCATTAGATTCTAATATATCTGATACCACTCTGATAGTATAAGGATTATCTTCATTGCGTACTATCATATTTTTTAATGCTCTAAGAGCCAAATTACCATGTCCTATTTCTCTGCGTCCCAAGCGTAATGGTTTAACCTCGCCCGTAGAAAAAGGTGGAAAATTATAATGTAATAAAAAATTACTTGTCCCTTCGTAGACTGCTCCATCTATTAATTGTTCATCAAGTTTTGTACCTAGAGTAACAGTTGTTAAGCTTTGTGTCTCTCCTCGAGTGAAAATAGCAGAACCATGTGCAGAGGGTAAATAATTAACTTCGCACCAAATAGGTCTGATTTCATCTAAGGCACGCCCATCTAATCTTTTGCCATCTTCTAATATCATCTGTCTAACTGCTCTTTTGTGCAAATCATGGAAATATCTATTTACCATTGATGTTATTTCAGCTTTCTCATCTTCAGAAAATTGATTTAGAAATTCTTCTTTAATAGCATCAAATTTTTCTTGACGTTCTTTTTTAGAAGTTAAATGTTCTCGAGCTACTGATAAAACTTTGTCATAGCAGAAATCTTCTAATTTTTGTTTAATTTCTTCACTATTTACTTCGTGGTCATAGATGCGTTTAGGTTTACCAGCTTTTTCTCTGAGACGCATTTGTCCTTCTATTTCTAGTTTAATGTATTCATGAGCTATCTTGAGAGCTTCTATGATAGTGTTTTCGTCTACTTCTTTGCTCTCTCCCTCTACCATATTAATATCAGTTAAAGTGCCACCAACCATTAAATCTAAGTCAGCAGATTCTATCTCATCAATAGAGGGATTTATTTTAAATTCACCATTTATTTTAGCTACTCTTACTTCTGATATTGGTTGGTCAAAAGGAATGTCTGAAATAGTAAGTGCGGCAGATGCTGCTAATGCTGCAAAAGCATCTGGTGGATAATTAGGATCTGCACTAATAAGGTATACTAATACTTGAGTTTCAGCATGATAGTTTTCGGGGAAAATGGGTCTCAAAGCGCGATCTACTAATCTTGCAATAAGTATTTCATATTCTGATGGTCTAGATTCTCTTTTTAGAAAACCACCTGGGAAACGTCCTGCTGCAGCATATTTCTCTTGATATTCTACTGTTAATGGCATAAAATCTGCGTCTGGAGTAGGCTCATTTTTGGAAACTGCTGTTGCTAAAAGCATCATATCTCCACATTTCACTATTACTGAACCATCAGCTTGTTTAGCTAATTTGCCTGTTGATATTTCTACTACCTGTCCATTTGGTAGATTAATTGTCTCTTTAATTTCTTGCATCTGATAATTTTTTATTATTAATAAATAAAAATATAATTAGCAAAAATTATTCACTAATTATATTTAAAATTCTGAAAAAAGCTCATTAAAATTTGAAAAAGATAGATTTATCTTTAAAAAATCATCTACGTATATTAAGTTGTTTGGTAACATCAATATATTTATCGTAATTTTCTCTTTTTAAATATTTTAATAAACGTTTACGTTTATTAACCATAGTCAATAGAGAACGTTTTGCAGAAAAATCTTTTTTATTTTCTTTCATATAATCTGTTAAATGCAGGATCCTTTCTGTCAAAATAGCTATTTGCACAGCAGTGTCACCTGTATTATTTTCATTTCCGCCAAATTTTATAGCCAGTTCTCTTGTTTTTTCTGGTGTTAAATACATATTTCTAAATTTTAGAGTGCAAAATTATAAAAAATTTTTTATTTAAAAAAATAATTTCTTTTTCAATTGATAAAAAATTAAAATAAAAAAGTCGAAGCACAGCTTCGACTTTTTTAGCAGAGAAATTATGTAAAAAAATTAATATTGTTCTATTTTCAATTGATAGAAGCTACGAGGATGTGAACATGCAGGGCATACTTGTGGTGGTTCGGTACCTATATGTACATAGCCGCATTCTCTGCAGAACCATACTACTGGTTGATCTTTTTTAAAGAATGTGCCAGCTTCTACCTCTTTTAGAATTTTATCATAGCGTTCAGCGTGGTGTTGCTCAGCTACAGCAATAGCTCTCAATCTATTAGCTATAGTAGTATAGCCTTCTTTCTCGGCTACATCAGCAAATTCTGGATACATACTTGTAAATTCATATGTTTCGCCTGCTATTGCTGCTTTTAAATTATCTACAGTGGTACCTAAGGTAGTAGGGGCACCAGCTTCTACAGTGATTTCATCTAAATTTTCAGTAGATTCTTTTTTTAGTTCATTAATATGTTTAAATAACCAGCTAGCATGCTCACGTTCGTTATCTGCTGTCATAGTAAAGATTTCAGCTATTTGCTCATAACCTTCATTTTTTGCTATTTTAGCATAAAAAGTATAGCGATTTCTTGCTTGACTTTCTCCTATAAAGGCTTTCACTAAATTTTTAATTGTTTCTTTCATAATATTTGTTTTATTTTTGAATGATTCTATCTGGATTATCTTCGATAAATTGGAGCCATTTATTTTTTCTAAAATGTAACTCTTCTTTAGGTACTACGCTAGAATAATCTGAAAAATAATGGCATAAAGCTATTGCTGCAGCATCTGTAGCATCAAAAGGTAAAGAATCATCTTTTATTTGAAGTATATTATTTATCATACCTGCTACTTGTTCTTTAGATGCTCTACCATTGCCAGTTACAGAAATTTTTACTCTCCTAGGAGCATACTCATATACATCAATACCATACTCTAATGCAGCAGCTATCACTACACCTTGTGCACGTCCTAGCTTTAGCATAGACTGTACATTCTGTCCATAATAAGGTCCTTCTATTGACAATACATTTGGCTTGTGAAAATTTATTAATTCTTTTACTGTTTTATGTATTATTTTAATTCGCTCGAAATGATCTTTTATCTTTTTTACATTAATACATCCTATGTCGATAGTAAATAGATTATAATTATCTACTCCTATTATAGCATAACCGGTTATATTAGATCCTGGATCTATTCCTAATATTTTATAGCAATTGTTTAAATTCATTAGTATTTATTTAGCTTTAAAATTTTTTAATCAAATGTCAAAATTAGTGAAAATATTTCTATTATTAAAAAATTATTTCGGATTATTAAAATATAGAGGTAATGCAGATTTATTCTCAACTACTGAGTAATTGTCGAGCTTTAATTGTCCATTTATCCATACTTTATCTATAGTAATTGGAATTGTAAAATTCTCATATGGGCTCCATCCACATTTATATTTAAGTTTATCACTAGTTATCAATTCCTGAGCATTATTATTGACTAATACTAAATCGGCGTAATATCCTTCACGGATAAAACCTCTTTTATCAATTCTAAATATTTGAGCTGGTTTATGAGCCATTTTATTGATTAAATCTGGTAAAGACAAGAAGTTTTTTTCTGCCAGAGCCCACATCAGACCTAATTCATGTTGAATAGATGGTATGCCAGATGGAGACAATTCATAGGAATTCAATTTTTCATTTTTCAAATGTGGAGCATGATCACTACCTATAGTATCAATCAAATTCAAAGAATTTAATAATTGTAGTCGTTGCTCTTTAGTAGATTTTATTGATGGATTTACTTTTATTAAATTGCCATAAGTACTATAATCTGATAAATCAAAGTAAAGATAATGTGGACAAGTTTCTATAGACAAATTAGACAGTTTATTTTTAAATTTATTAATAAAATTTAGTTCATTGATATGAGAAATATGTAAATAATGTAAACGAGTATTGTAGTTGTGTGCAATAGATAAAATATCTTTAGCTGCATTGATACACGCATCTATATTTCTAATAATTGGATGAATAAAAACATCATTATCGAAAAGATCTAAATATAGCTCTTTATTTAAGTTGATTGTAGGATTATCCTCGGCATGAACAGCTATCAAATATGGCAATTGAAAAACTTGATTAATTACAGTTTGATTCTTTAGAGAGAGATTGCCAGTAGTATTGCCCCAAAAAACTTTTATGCCTGCTAATACGCTAGGTTCTATTTTTTGTATTTCAGAGAAATTATCATCTACAGCTGCCAGATAAAAGCCATAATTTATGAAAGAATTTTTGCTAGCAATATCTAATTTCTGTTCTAGAAGACTTTTATCAGTAGTAGGAGGTAGAGTATTTGGCATATCTATGAATGAAGTAACTCCTCCATAGAGAGCTGCTAATGACTCTGTATAGATGCTAGCTTTTTCATTATAGCCTGGCTCACGAAAATGCACGTGTGTGTCAATGATTCCTGGGATTAGATACTCACCATTACCATCAATTTGTTGATAATTTGTTGGTGTTTTACTGGTAATATTAAAATTTATTTTTTCAATAATTCCTTTAGAGATGAAAACTTCGCCCCAAGATATTTGACCTTCATTAATGATATGGACATTTATGAGATGATAATTGTCCATTATGATTTTATAATTTTTTTTGCATTATGAAAACGTAGCTGTAGGACTCCCCACATAGCTTCAAAAACAATTTTTTTATTCATTTTAGATTGCCCTCTTAGACGCTCAGAAAATACTATTGGTACTTCTTTTATTTTAAATCCTAGTTTATAAGCATAGTATTTCATTTCTATTTGAAAAGCATATCCTACAAATGATATTTTATCTAAATTAATATAAGATAAAAAATTAGCTCTATAGCACACAAACCCAGCTGTAGAATCTTTAATAGGCATCCCAGTGATTAAGTTTACATATTTAGAAGCGAAATAAGATAAAAGTACTCGAGATAGGGGCCAATTCATCACTGTGATACCTGAAATATAGCGAGAGCCAATAGATAAATCATAACCTTCGTCTCTACAAGTAGCTAATAGTCTAACTAAGTCGGCAGGATTATGAGAAAAATCAGCATCCATTTCTAAAATATATTCGTAACCTTGCTCTAGAGCCCATTTGAAACCTGCTATATATGCTTTACCTAATCCTTCTTTTTGCTCTCTTAATAATAAATGCAATGAATCTGGATATTGCGGAATCATCTTTTTTACAATATCAGCTGTGCCATCAGGTGAATTATCATCTACCACTAAAATATTAAAAGCTTCTGGTAATGAAAATACAGTTTTAATAATAAGCTCTATATTTTCTATTTCGTTGTATGTCGGTATAATTACTAAAGCTTGACTGTGCACAAATAATATTTTATGCAAAAGTAATTATTTTTTTGTTTTTATAAAATAATTATCTATATTTTTAATAAAAAAATCAATGGAATAATTTATTTACGTTTTAATATTTTTAAAAAAAATATTAATTTTAAAAATTAATATCAAAAATTTTTAAAAATTATGTATAAGTCAATAATTTTAATTTTTATTTGTATATCAAATATTTTGATGGCACAAATATATAATCCCATAATAGACTCTATAGTTATGCGTGATGGCAAAAAAATAGCAGCAGATATATACCTTATAGATTCTATAAATCCACGACCAACTATATTAATCCAAACTCCATATAATAGGATATATTATAGACTAAATCTACCATTGGTAGGTCAAAACATAGAAGATTATGGATATAATTTTGTTATTACTGATTGGAGAGGTTTCTATGGTAGCTCATCTGCAAATGTATTAGGTTATAATAGAGGTCTAGATGGTTATGATATTGTAGAATGGATAGCACAGCAATCATGGAGTAATGGGAAAATAGGTACTTATGGAGCTTCAGCTCTAGGCAAAATACAATTCGAAACTGCTAAAGAGCAACCTCCACATCTAGTTTGTTGTGTGCCTTTAGTATCAAATCCACAAATGACATATCTAGAATATTTCCCTGGTGGAGTATATAGGACAGAATATGTGGAACAATTAGATAATCTAGGGTTTGGTTTTTCTACCTGGCTATTAAGCAATCCTTTTTATAATTTGCAATGGCAATTTGTAGAAAATAGTACTTTTTATCCTTCTTCTATTAATGTTCCTTTTTTTATGATTGGTGGATGGTACGATCATACAATAGATCAAATGCTTAGTTTTTTTAATGCACTGCTGCAGCAATCACCAGTAGCTTCTCAACATAAGCTATTAATGGGACCGTGGGTACATGGTGGACATGGAATATCACAGGTAGGTTCTAGCCAACAGGGAGAATTATTTTTTTACAATGCAAGCAATTGGAATGACTCTCTTTCTTTACGTTTTTTTGATTTCTATCTTAAAAACATTAATAATGGATGGAATAATGAACCTGTAGTACAATATTACCAAATAGGTGATAACCAATGGCAACAAGCAACTAGTTTGTCTGCTATCAATGTTGATACATTACAAATGTTTTTGAACAGTGATAATTATCTCACAACAATTCCTCCAGATGTACAAAATCAAAATGAATATTTTATTTACAATCCAGCAGATCCATCACCCACTTATGGTGGTACTACATTACGACAAGATTTATTGCAAGGTCCCTATGATCAATCACAAGTTGTAGAATCTAGAAGTGATTTACTCATCTTTACTTCTTCTACACTTAATGAACCTATTAGGGTATTTGGTAAAGTAAAAATTATCTTATTCGTAAGTAGTAATTGTAAAGATACAGATTTTGCCATTAGATTATGTGATGTTTATCCAGATAATAGATCTATACTTATAAATGATGGAATTAAAAGGATGCGTTTCAGAAATGGCTACCAAACAAGTGATACAGCGTCTATGGTAAATGGTGTCGTCTATAAAATTGATATTGATTTGCCTCATACTGCTTATACATTTTTACCAGGACATAAAATCAGAATAGATATTTCATCATCAAATTATCCCAAATATGATAATAACCTTAATAATGGTAAACAAATGTATACAGCAGGAGATACTATAATAGCTACTAATGTTGTATATTTCGAAGCAGATCATAAATCTAGTATTTCATTACCGATATTACATTCAAATAATATTTATGATTTTTCAAATTCAGAAAGATTCATTATTTATCCTAATCCTACTAATAGTTCATTTACAATTTCAAATTTTAATCAAATTAAATTTATAGAAATTTACGACATAATGGGTAAAAAATATGAATTTAATCAGCAAGAAAATATCAATATTCATAATCTAAATAATGGACTTTATCTGATAAAAATCACTGATCTAAATGATGGAATTATTTTGAAAAAATTGATTAAAAATTGATGTAAAATAAGATAAATTAATGGTTCTATAACGTTTTGAGTGAGTAAAGATTAAACTTTTTTCAGGGCTAAAGCCCATAGCTCTTGCTAGGATAATAGTAGAGTGTATATAGGAGTGAGTAGTGAGTAGATAGGAATTAGGGGATAAATCGTCTTTTGCCATATTATAAAATTCTCAAAACTCTTTGCCTGCCCCTATCTTCTTTATTCTCACTACTATCTACTGTTTCTTCTTTTTTATTGTCTGAACTGGGATTTGTGGAATTAAAGGATTTTGGGATAGAATTTCTTATCTGTACTCATTTGTTGACTCATTTACAACTAATATCCTACTAAACTCTTCAACACATCACTAATCACTTACCACTAATCACTAATCAATTTTAATTTATAATTTGTGCTCATTTGTGTGCCTTTGTGGACTAATAACAAGAATTGGACAATTAAAATAATTTAACTATAATAAACATTATAGTACCAAACAAATTATCTATGAAAAAAATCTATAATTTTTTTTGAACTAATTTAATGTTTTATTCAAAATATATGTTGTTCTAATTTTTTTATTAAATAAACTATAATTCGCTATTATAATTACGTTTGATTCATTTTGCATTCATTAATTTTTTATATTTTTTAATAATTATTAAAAAATATTTTTTCAATTTAGAATAAATATATATTTTTGTTCAAAAAATTTTATGCGCATAAATGTGTTTATCTTATTGATATTATTATCAATGTACTTATCAGCTCAAGAAGTATTAAGTTTAGAGCAATGTAAACAAATTGCTTTAAAAGAAAATATAAATTTACAAATTGACAGTGCTAATATTAATATGGCTATATATAATAAGAGAGCTACTTTTGCTAATTTTTTCCCTAATATAAATTTTTCGGGTACATATTTACGTTTGAACAATCAATTTCAATTGTTCGAAAATGATTTATTTTTACCTGTTGTACCATATCAAGCTATTGATTTGTCGACAATGCAATTGAATCCTAGCAGTTTCACTAACCCA
>Ga0255343_1006692_pt1 | contig 10111 bp, 7 predicted proteins | sample wastewater_treat_4_FD_192413 | JGI IMG/M metagenome (GOLD analysis project Ga0255343, IMG submission 192413) | Wastewater microbial communities from Lulu Island WWTP, Vancouver, Canada - plant16 | ecosystem: Engineered > WWTP > Wastewater > Unclassified | place: Canada: Vancouver, British...
CATTTTCCGCAGAAATCTTATCCATTAAAGCTATACGCCGGATATTATATTCTACTGCATTTTTTTGAAATTCTGCCTGATGTAGACGAAAATAGTTGAAGAGCTGATCTTCCGAGACCTCAATTTCGGAAAGGCGTTTAGCAATTAAAGCATTGGCTTTCACTTTTTTGCTTGCATAGTAAATTTTTTGTTTCACTGCTTGATCTTTATTTAAGCCCTGTTTATCGGCATAATGAGCTAAAAGAGTGAGGTTTACCCAATCCTCAATATATTTTTTCCTTATTTCGGGGCTTAAATTTTCCCAATCCTCAACCGAAAAAGTGGACTTAAAGTCATCCAGATAGAGAATTTCTTTATCTACCTGAGCCAAAGCAATGCCTTTTTCTTCTTTTTTAGTGCAAGCAAATAACAGTATAAGGATTAGAGGTATTAAAGCAAATCTTTTCATCTTATAAATAGGGAGGAGTGTAAGTTATTTTGATATACGGTTTTTTCTCAGCCGGAGTGCTTTCATTGCAATCCCAAAATTCCAGTGTGCCGAAATTTCTGCGTTCCTGAGTAGATTGAATCATTATTCCTTTAGGTATCTTTTCTCCGGAAGTATATGCCTGAATTATTGGAGTAACATCAACCGTTAAAGAATCACCTTTAATAAATCCAATGCTGTAATCTATATAAGCAAGCTTTTCATAATCGCTTTTTACCAAAGTAACGGGGGTATCTATAGAGTCCTTTACAACATTAAAAGGATAAAGAGAATAGCTGGTAGAGGAATTGTAATAGTCATTGTTTTTTATATGTAGAACTATTTCCGCTTTATTCACGGTCAGCCGTTTTAGTTGTATATCTGTTAATGTGTTACCTTCGTTATCTTTAAAAAGAGTGTAAGTTGGCTCATATTTTATATAAAGACGGGAGGAATTAAGATTGCTGATTTTCCATAGTACGGAAGGATTTGTTTCCGGTGCTTCTAAAATATAAGTATCTTTAGCAGGAGATTTATTATAAGTTATCCATTCACCTCCAGTTTCCGTTTTATATTTGAAGTTAAGAGTTGGCTTGTTAGTTCCTTCCAGAGAAGTTATTTCTACCCAGCCCTCATTTTCTGTTTTAAGCACGAAATTCCAGCCGGTAGAATCAGGATTACTCCAGTTAACAACATCAGAGGAAGAAAGATTGAAGGTAATTACTTTTCCGGAACTGCCTATGGTATCTGCAACAGTGTATTCCGCCAAGAAGCTTAAATCATCTTCTGAAATATCGTTAAGGTTTAAGGAATCAAGCCATACGCAGTTTAATTTGCATAGCTTTAAGATTAAAGGATTACGCGGAAGAGCGGAACGCTTGCTGATGTTTATAGTTAGAAAACAGCTGTCCGTTTCCGTTATCGGAGAAGGAAGCTCCGTAAACCTTAAAAGACATATTGCAACAGCGTTTTGGTAGTTACCGGCAAGCAGTTTTGCCTCTTTTCCTGTTATTTCTTCTTTGGTTTCGGCAGGAAAACTGAAACCCATAATAATTCCAGGTTTATCTTCTATAGTTATGGCTCTAATATCGCTGAAATTATCACCGGTTAAGTTTTTCTTATCAGTACAACCGCTTAGCATAATTACCAGAATAATTATGCAGAGTAGCAGTTTTAATACCTTTGGAAGCAATTCCATAATAATAATCCTATTTTAATTAAATCTTTTATACAGTATTATAAGTAGGCGTTGTGGATAGGGGGATATTTGGTCAAGCTTTTTCTTTTCTCTTTGCCTTGTATGCTTTTCCCTCAAGTATTTCCTTGTGGATAACTTGTGTATAACTTCGTTTTTTATCCTTACTTATCCACAGAAAAAGTTACCGCAAGCATTTATATATAACTTATTCACTTCCACCCACTTAATTCTATCCACACTTGTGGATAACTTTTTTATACAAACGATGTTCTTCTCGTTTTATTGTAGCCATAGCTTGCCGTAGCTCCGCATCTTATAATAATTTTTTTGCGGAAGAACAGCGTCCTCTGTCTACACAAAATAATAAAAATAATAAATCCTGAAAATCCAATAAATCCAGTTATCTGCTTTCTATCTTCATTATTTTTTCAGGTTTTTAATTATTTCTTCCAGCTGAATTCGGAAGTCCTCTTTTTCCCGAAACTGGTTTTCCACCATCTTTTTAGCATGGAGAACCGTAGTATGATCTTTCCTGTTATAGTATTCCGCTATATCTTTTAAAGAGAGCTGAGGAATTAAATAATTTGCCAGATACATTGCTACCTGACGGGGAAAAGCAACTTGCGGTTTGCGGGTTTTTTCCAGTAACTGGGCAGGTGTAATTCCATAACATTCACAGACCTTTTCCGTTATAGCATCTAAAGTTATAGAATGCACCTTTTCCGAAATCATATCGGATAAAATTTCCGCTGCCAGATTAATATCTATGTCTTCAGGATTAAGTTTATTGTAGGATGAAAATGCCAAAATACGAATTAAGGAACCTTCCAGAGCACGCACACTGCTGGTAATGTTATCGGCAATAAAATTAAATATTGCATCGCTTAAAACCACATTTTCCGGTTCTGCTTTTTTTCTTAAAATGGCAACTCGGGTTTCAAAATCAGGACTTTTCAGATCGCAGAGCAGACCGCTTTCAAAGCGTGTAACCAAGCGTTTTTCCAAATCGGGAATATCTATGGGGGGTCTATCTGAAGTGAGCACAATCTGTTTTTTGTTTTCAAACAGGGCATTAAAGGTGTGGAAAAATTCTTCTTGAGTTCCTTCTTTGCGGGAAAGAAAATGAATATCATCCATCAAAAGCAGGTCAACTTTTCTGAATTTTGCTCTGAATTCCGGCATTTTATTACTGCGAATGCCATCAATCATTTCATTGGTAAATGCCTCGGAAGTTATATAGTAAATGGAACAGTTTCGTCCTTCTTTTAAAATATAATTTCCAATTGCCTGCATCAGATGGGTCTTTCCCATTCCGCTTTCACCATAAATAAAAAGAGGATTATAGGTATAACCAGGCGATTCTGCTACCGCTTTTGCTGCACTATAAGCAAAATTGTTATTTTTACCCACTACAAATTCATCAAAAGTATAGCGCTCATTTAATCTTACATTGGCACTAACCCGCTTAATACTATAATCCTGAACATCGTTTTCTTTATTGTGATTACGGTGGGGCTGAGTTATAAATTGAACATCATACTTCCGACCATAAAGACCATAAGAAATTTCTCCTAAAACCTCTTTGTAATTCTGATTCAGATAATTAGCCGAAAATTGAGTTGCCACTCTAATCATCAATTCCCTGTCATTCATATCTACTAATCTTGTATCTGAAAACCATGTTTTGAAACTTTGAGGATTTATATTTTCCTCCAGTTTATCCAATATGTTCTGCCAAATATCCTGATCCATAAGTCACTTTCCTGTAAAATTTATTTATCCACAAACTGTATGCTGAAAGCCCAGTAACAGTTTTATGATTACTATCTTATTCAAATTTAATAAGTTATGCCGATAAAATAGACATCCAGTCAACTACCTGAATCCGATTTATCCACAACTTATCCACAACACCTTGATAAATTTCTTTCTTTTCTTTACTTTAAGCTGTTTTCAATTTTGTTAAAAAAACCATCCTCACCAAAAAAATATTTCACTCTGATTTGTCAAGCTTCTAAAATCTAAAATTAAAATAGCTTAGAGAAGAATTAAAATTGATAATTCCCTCATTTAGAAAAAAGTTAGAATTCTAATCCCGATTTTTCTATAACTATTTTTATAGAACTATCTTTCCTAATTATATGCTATTATCGTTTCCAAAAAATTTTTGTATTTTTATACCGAAAGCACCAAGAATAACGGAAACACATATATTTTAGGGTTTTTTTACAAAGAGAACAAGAGAAAAAGAGATAGGTTAAGATTTAGGACCTTATATTGTAAAGAGAACAAGAGCCGATATCAGTTCTTGAAGGAAAAGCCCTTTATCATTCCGATGAAAACAGAAATACACAGAATAGAAGAAAATATTTATGCTTTTTTAAGAGCAAAACTATATAATCAGGGAAGAAAATAGAACGCCGATAAGCGGATCCACAAGGTTAATAGGATTTTTTCTTGAAATATAGTCCACTATTTTTAGAACAGCTCATCTTCTTTAATCTCCATTCTCTTAATAGCATTGCTTACTCATTACGGACTCATTACGGATGGCATTAGCAATGGGTAAGCAATGAGTAAGCAATGCTATTAGGGAAGAAGGGGAAATAAAAAAATAGAGGCGGCAAATTTTTCCTTGCCACCTCTATTATTATATCTGTAAAAATGGTTTGCGGTTTTAAATATACAGCGTAATTTTCTTTAAGTAACCTTTAATTTCTAAGGCAAAGCAGTATTTATCATCTCAATTCCATATATTATTGTTAATAAAGCGTATCATAAATAGGTGAATCCCAAATGTTGGTGTAAATTCCAACTCTTTGTTTATCAGGTTCTTTGAGTACATTACAAGTAAGGAGTTTTTTTGCTAATAGTATCAAATGTGTTTTTAACCTTATCATCATCAAAATAGGCACTGCTATCCGTATTGATTCTTTTCCAAAGCTCCAGAATTCTCTGATTCAGATGCATTACTTTCAATTCATCTACCAAAGTCATATCGCCTCCTTTACCTATATATTGGATTTCCTAACCCGATTCTATCCACTCAGATACTGCCTTAAAAATAGCTTCCTGCCATTGCCTAATATTAGACCCCAGCCCCAAGCGGATTATACGACAGGACACTGAATGGGCCCACTCTGTGCTGATAGTGTATTTGCCTGATTGGACGCTATCACTGTTTCCGGGATATACCAGAGCATTACGGGCCGCCCGGAAGAACTGAGAATATGCAAAAAGCTGCTGCAGGTCTGAAGTGGAAGGCCCAGAACCAGAAACATCCTTCCACTTGGTATCCAGCACATATCTACGTCCATCCTCAACGCTTTCTATCAAGATATCAGGCCGCAGATACCTTCTGTATGATTCTGTAGACCAAAACTCAGTGGAGTGTTGCGCTCTTACAGTGTAAGGAGCAGAGTTGATCAAGAACTGCTTTCTCAGGGTATGATAGATAAAACTTTCCCAGAGCACATTCATATCAAACATCAGGGCTAAAACCGAATTTAAGCCGGAAGCCAGATCAGGATGAAAATTCAGAAGCAATAGCCTGGCGATCTCTATCGCGGTGCGGTAATTTTCTGTCTTTCTATTGTAAACAAGCTTGTTGAATGTTTTCTCGGATATCCTTTGGCTGGTCACCTGTGGGAAATTGAGTTCCAAAGCTCCAATTCGGTTATGGATCTGAGTATTTTGGGAGATCAGTCGGATCAAACTGATGGTTTGGCTGATTATCCTATGCCAAATATGATCTTGGTCGTATACAGATGTATTAGTGAAGAACCTTTCTTTGTGTATCAGATTTTTTGAGAGATGCCGCATAAAGTCAATTGAACCCTTGAGCGATGTTTGGTTCTGAGTTTGCCTGCGGTATTGCTTCACCAGGCCGGTGCGGATTAAATATTCCACTTCAGTTATGAATAGATCGAAATAGAGCTCAAGAATAGAGTTTGACCTGAGGGTCAGCATACTTGAACTGGGAGCGGAAACCCGTAACATACCCACTTCCCTTAACATATCAATGAGAAGATCACGCCAGGTATTAGCATCACCACCATTACGATCCAGTTTGGGTAATACCTCAATCTGGATTCCATCCACCTGGATTACCCCAACATATCCGCAGAATTCAACTCCGTTATGGATCAGGTTAAAATACCGAATACTACTGGAGGAGTGGAAGCGTTTCAACGACTCAAATAGCACCGGAGTAAAAGTAACTCCATTGTATTCACAGCCGGTCTTAAGCCGGCTATATTCAAACACGCTTATCTTGTTAGGCTTCATTACTCTCGTTCATCAACACCTGCAACGCTTTCCGGAAGTCGATCTTATTCATTTTCTTCCGATTAACAAGGGAATAGTGTATGTGGTCATTGAACTCGTCATTATAGGGGGATGGCTTAGCAAAAATTGATTGGTTGATGGGTTTGGAAGCAACAAAACCTCTGCCTAACACAAGCTCTATCCTGCCGAAATTGCCATAGAAATACTCCTGCAGGAGGGGGATAATCTCGTCGAAAAACACATCCTGAAGGGTTTTCTCACCTTTGGACACTCTCAGGAAATAACTGTGTCCGATGACATGATCTTTATCCAACAATCCTTCTATTCTATTGTTGATCGTCTTGAGTAATTCTGCCAGATTTATTCCTTCGGAAGTACTGCCTTCAAGCAATGAATAATCCGGAGCCATTTCTTCGAAACTGAATCTACGTCTGAGCGCAGTATCCAGCGCCTCCACACTTCGGTCTGCTGTATTCATAGTGCCAATGATGTAAAGATTTGAAGGCACGGAGAATTTCTCTTTGCTATACGGTAAGGTGACTTCAAGCTCTTCTTCATTTCCCAACCTTTTATCGGGCTCAATAAGAGTGATTAACTCGCCAAGTATCTGAGAGACATTGCCTCGGTTGATCTCGTCAATGATGAGGACAAATGGTAATGGTGATAACCCATTGCTGTTCTCATTACTCTCTTGAGTAATTTGAATGAAGCCATATTTATCCTGCAATAGTTTTATAACACCAAGAAAATAGCCTTTGTCGTACGGAGGAAAATTCTTACCAATCACATAGGAATAGATGTTATCCTTGGTTAAAGTTACACTTGGTTTGAACTCTGGCGCAGTATGCACATTCAGGTTGCCTTTTTTATTGAGAGATATTCCGAATTCAGTTCCACTGGGCGTCTTGACCTTCATCACAGGCTCTGACATTGATTTCAAATCAGAGCAGAGTTTGGTGTAGGCCTGGTCAAATATGTTACTAATCGCGGTATAATTATCGTTGCTACGCAGATTCAGAATTTCATTTATTAAGATTTTTTCATAGGAACCGAAATTGGGTCGCTTAAGTTTTCTGTAAATCTGCAGTAATTCTTTTTTGGATATGGGACTGGGAGTGCGTTTCAATCCAGCTCGGACTATAATTTTAGGTTTATTAATCGCTCTGAATACTTCAAAGGGTTTACCTCTGACCGTATACAGAACCACACTTGAGTGTTCCGTTTCACTGTCATCAGGTAGGGTTTCCAGATAAGCATCAAAGAGATCATTGAACATATTATCGCTGATTTGAATGCTCGGCTGTTCTATGGGTATTGTGGCTTTGCTATTCTGATTTGCTCCACTCAACCATGCTTGTGAGGATAACTTGCAGAGTTGCTTAAAAATACCAGGCACCACTTCATAAGAAATTGAACCATCATTCCTGGTAACTGGCTTGATCCCTTCTATAAAATCTTCGTAGGCCATACTCTGATGGAAGGTTGTAAAGACAACCCTTTTTTCCTCTACCAACTGACGGTACCTCTTCGTCAGTTCTTCCCTCTTCGGGTATTTTCTATCCAAATCCGCTTCGGATAATCTATCTGCAATAGCTACGGCTTTTTTGATCGCGTTGTATGTCTTTCCCGTGCCAGGCGGGCCGTAGAGAATTTGGTTTAAAGGATAAGCAATATCCAGGGTCGAATCCTTACCAGACAATCTGAAGATTATATCTTGTGATAGAAGCAAGTGATCATTATCAGGATACGCATCTGAGGGGATAGCCTGGCTAACCATAGAAATTAGCTCTTGATCAGCAATAACGTACTGTGAGGTAAACTCATGCATGTATTTGAGATAATGGACATACTTTTCCCCTTCTCTGGACATAGGTTTTACTCCCATCAAAGAACATAATTTCCTGTACAACTTTTCCATATAAAAAGTGTAATTATTCGGATACCGCAATGTTAGAAAGGTGGCTATTGTCCTTTCATCGTGATAAGAACTCTTTTTACTTTCAGGATACATTTCATGATAAATGACTTCAATTTCATGCATAAATGTTTGTATCCTTTGAGATAGATCAACTTCATCTTGAAACAGTTTTATGATACATTGCCGGTAGCGCATTGGCTCTTTAGATAGGAGGTCCTTAATCACAGCCCAAGGCATAGGATAGACAAAGTTGGCAAAATTGATACTACCAAATGCTTCAACAAAATTCGGATTTTCAGGGTTAACATTGTCTTTATATCTTTGTACAAAATACCACTTCTCATCTTTATTGGAAAACACTGACAAATCAATGGTTTTCTTGTATTTTTGGATGATTGCCCGTATTTGGTTTGCACTGTCGTTTTTGGCTCTGATTAGAAAACCCATTTCGTCCAAGTATGTATTTGTGGCTTCTCCACCACTAATATCCCATAACAATTCTCCGTTAACTTGCTTATGTGCATAGCGCAATACATCCTTGGGTGGATATGCTTTCCCATTTATTATCACATCCCACTGTGTCGAAGGAATCAATTCTAAGCTGTTTTCCTCAATTTCTTTAACAGCTTCAAGAACATTATCACGAGTTATCTTTTTAGGTTCAAATGGCATGCTTTCTCCTATACATAGGTCTCTGTGGTCTAATAAAATTCCAGAAACCTCTTTAATTTGACATCTTGAAGACCTTCCCAATAGTGTTGAGATCCAAATGTTGGTGTAAATTCCAACTCTTTGTTTCTCAGTTTATTTGAAGGCATCTAATAACCCTCGTTTCTCATAATCTATGTAAGGGCAAATAACCAATGACTTTCTTTTTTATTTATTTAATCCTTGTCAAGTTTTTTTTAAAATAAGCTATCTTGCTGCGACGAACCCGTCGCGGGATGTCTCAAACAGTATAGGACTTATCATTTTTTCCCGGATCCTTTCCAATGGCTCTGGAAGATACAATTTACCGCTTAGCCAATCCCTCTGAATATTCTTGTAGTATAGAACCGAACAGCAGCAAGTAACTCATTTCATTCGGGAAGATTCTGATCCATTTCTCTTTCTGCCTGAGCTCTTCATTTAGGCGTTCCAGTGAGTTGGTACATTTTATCTTTCTCCAGTGATCTGTTGAGAAATTAAGATAAACAAATATCTCATAGTAAGTAGCATCCAGCCAAGGCAAAAGTTTATCTTTGTCTTCCGTCTGGACAACCCGGTTAAACTCTCTTCAAGCCAACTCAAACGACTCCTTGGTTCTGGAACCTACCAACTCTTTTAGTTTTATTTAAACCATCTAAACAAAGAGCGGGATATGGCTCAACCTTGTTCTGCATCCGGCTTAACCAATTTTACACCAACCTTTAAGACACAACCTATTTACAGGGTAAGTTACTAATCTTATAGCCTATAATGAAGAGGAAGAAGGTGATTATACAGATGAAGAATTTGCTGAATTATCTTCCTTCGTTATTGGCTACCAACTCAATCTGGGTCTGGATTTCAATAAAATTCTTTGTGAATTCAGATATGAAAGGGGTCTCACTCCCGTATTTGATAATAGTTATATAGACGAGACATTTTATAGCAATTTCAAATTTCTTGTTGGCTTCCGTTTTTAAAGTAATATAGACGGAGGACAATGTTCCTCATGAAGTTTTTTCACGCAGATTACGCAGATTTTGTGTAATTCGCGGATTTTTAATTTTCCGAGGTGCTTACGCACCCTCTACATCATTGTGTCGCCCTCCGGGCTTTTTTAAAAAGGAAAGGGAAAAGAAAAAACTCGGGGCTTTCGTTTTTACGAGGGGCTTACGCACCCTCTACATCGTTGTTTCGCCCTCCGGGCTTTTAATGTAGCTCAACCCTCTAAACTCTCTAAACTCTCTCAACCCTCTCAACCTTCTAAACCTTCTCAACCTTCTCAACTCTCTCAACCCTTTCAACCTTCTCAACCTTCTCAACCTTCTCAACCTTTTTTCTTGACATAATTCGCCAGTTAAATTTAATTGCAAATGATTATCAATACAAAGAGGTTAAAAAAGATGGAAGAATATGCTGTTATCTTCGATCAATACCTTAGCAATAAGGGACTCAAACTTACCAAACCCAGGCGTTGTATTCTGGAAACAGTATTCAATATGCACACCCATTTTAATGTGGAGGAATTGTATGACAAAATTCGGGCTAAGACCAA
>Ga0255343_1006693_pt1 | contig 10111 bp, 9 predicted proteins | sample wastewater_treat_4_FD_192413 | JGI IMG/M metagenome (GOLD analysis project Ga0255343, IMG submission 192413) | Wastewater microbial communities from Lulu Island WWTP, Vancouver, Canada - plant16 | ecosystem: Engineered > WWTP > Wastewater > Unclassified | place: Canada: Vancouver, British...
GATCCTAAAAACGGTGTTGCGCCCGGTACCAGCTTCGAGGACATCCCCTCTTCCTGGACCTGTCCGGTCTGCGGCGTCGACAAATCGAATTTTACAATTGAGCAATGACCGATCCGGAATTTTTACCCCATGTTTATAAGCGGGAACGCGCACGGAAATGCTCGTTGTGTGATGTGAAAGGTGTGTGTCTTCCATATTACACCGATCTTCATTGGCCGCGCGCTTGCGCACTGGAGATGACTGATGGCAATCCCACCGGCGGGCGACAACAATCACGACGACAATCCATCAGGCAGGGAAACACCCGCTCCCTTGCCTGAAAATACTTCCGGCACTGTGCAGCGCTGTCAGGAAAAATTCACACGTGCATTCTCCTGCGTCTCTGATATCATCTTAATCACTAACAGGGAAATGAGAATAAGCTCCGTGACGCCAAGCGCGGAAACGTTGCTCGGTTATAAGCCGGAAGAACTCCTCGGTATGCCGCTCACCCGGCCGGGACTCCTTACTCCGCCCTCCATGGAACAAATCAAAAAACATGCGGCAAAAGCGCTCGCTGGAGAGCCCACCCCGGCCCACGTTTATGAATTTGTCGCCAAAAACGGAAAAATCATGCCCCTGGAAGCCATCACGACACCGTTTACCGAAAACGGTGAAATCACCGGTATAATCGCCGTTGCGCGTGATATCACGGGGCGCAGGGACATGGAGGAACTGTCGCAGCGTCTGGAAGACCGCCATCACTCTCTCATCGAGACCATTCCCGACGGCTACTTTGAAATCGACCTTTCCGGAAAATACACTTTTGTCAACGACATTGTCTGCACGAACCTGCAGCGCACGCGGGAGGAGTTGATCGGGAAAGACAACCGGGAATTTCAGACCCCGGAAAATGCAAAGCTGACCACCCGTCTCTTCCTCAATGTCTATCAAACCGGCATACCGGAAAGAGGGATAGAGATAGATATTCTAAGCAAAGACGGATCTGAAGAAACTTATGAACTTTCCATTTCTCTGATCAAAGACACACAGGGGAATCCCACCGGCTTCCGCGGTATCTCGCGCAATGTCACCGGGCGGAAAAAGATGGAAGAAGCCCTCCTCAAAAGCGAGGAGAAGTACCGCACCATCGTCGAAAACGCGCAGGAGGGGATTTTTCAAACCTCTCCGGGCAACCGGTCTCTGACCATGAACCAGGCACTTGCCGACATGCTGGGCTATTGCAGTTCTGAGGAAGCGGCAGGCGAGCTTATCAATAATTTTCAACAAGCCTATGTTGATCCTGAAACCTACCGGGAGGTAATGAAGGCCCTGAGGCAGCACGGCAGCATCAAAAGTTTTGAGGCACAACTATACCGCAAGGACAAAAGCCGGATCTGGGCCAACATGAGCATAACCGCCGTTAAAAACACAGCGGGAAATCTGCTTTATTACCACGGCATTTTGGAGGACATCTCTCCTCAAAAGAAACTCGGGCAGGAAAGACAAAAAAGCATCGACAATCTGCGTAAATCCCTGGGAGCCACAATAAAGGCTCTTTCGGCAATCACCGAGGCGAGGGATCCATACACGGCGGGACACCAAAAGAGGGTGGCCGACCTGGCCCGGACCATTGCCACTGAAATGGAACTTTCCTCCGACCGGATCGACGGCATCCGCCTGGCAGGTATGATTCACGATCTGGGTAAAATAGTCATTCCCTCGGAAATACTCACTAAACCGACGAAACTCACCAACCTGGAAATGGAAATCATCAAGACTCACGCTCAGGCAGGCTATGACATATTGAAAGACATAGAGTTCCCGTGGCCTATCGCACGCATAGTGCACGAGCACCATGAGAGAATTGACGGTTCCGGTTATCCCCAGCGCCTGAAAGGAGATGACATTCTCCTGGAGTCGAAGATTATCGCCGTCGCCGATGTGGTGGAAGCGATCTCCTCCTACCGTCCGTATCGTCCCGCCCTGGGCATTGAGACGGCACTGGAAGAGATTGAAAGTAAAAGCGGTATTTTATACGATCAGACAGTCTCCCGCATCTGCCTGCAGCTGTTTCGTGAAAAACACTACTCAATGCCGAAATAGAATCAAAGACATGGCAACAACCAACTCCCCCTCTGATCCTTACCCCAGCGCTTCCCTGGCAACCAGCTCATGAATCTGCGTGGCAATTGATTTTATTTCTGCAATCCCCTGATTCTGCTCGGCGGTTGACCTGGCAATACCGTCAACAAGTTCCAAAACACTGTTCACGCTTTCGGCAAGCCTGGTGAAATTGTTGTTGGTCTGTTTTGCAAGCATCTCGCCGGCCCTGATGCGGTTGATCGCATCTTCAATCATACCAGAGGTGTTTTTCGCCGCCTCAGCCGAGCGCATGGCCAGATTGCGGACTTCATCGGCCACGACAGCAAATCCGGCACCCGCCTCCCCTGCGCGGGCCGCCTCGACTGCAGCATTCAGCGCCAGCAGATTGGTCTGGAAAGCAATCTCATCTATCGTTTTGATTACCTTGAATGTCTCCTCACTGGTGCGCGTCACATCGGCCATCTGCAAGGTAAGGGCATGTATCGACTGATTGGTCTGGTCAACCACGGCCCCGGAGGTGCCGATCAGCTCATTGGCAGTGACGGCGTTACGGGCGGAATTACCGGTCAGCTCGGTCATTTTTCCCATAACATTTTCCGTCAGATGTTCTGTGTGCCGACTGACCTCGTCAAAAATGGAAACCAACTTCCGTGCCAGGTTTTCTGATTTTTCCGCAAGCTCCGCCTGCCGCAAATGTGCCTCACGGTTTTCATCCGCCGCCGCTTTTTGCGCCGCCAGGGCCTGCTTTAAACCGCGATTACCGAAAAATAGTGAAATCACCATGGTGAGAAAGGGACCCAAAATATTGGCAATCTGTGTTTGGAGCAACTGTTCGGGCGCAAGAGAGACTAAAGGAAGCTCCACACCTGCCAGCTGAATTCCCATAAAAATGAGAATCTCCAGAAACATAAACAACGACCAGAAAATGAAGCTGCCGAACCCTAAAAAATGGCCGCGAAAACCGGGATCACGATGTTCCAGGCCAGCGACGAGGACTGGATACCCCCGGTAACCGCCGGAAGCACGGAAAAGTGCCAAACCAATGAGGCAATAACGAAGTTTCCCATGACATTGAACGATCTGCTGATCTTCAAAACAAACGGAGCGATCGCCGCGACACAGATCATGACGCAGAAAATGCTTATCGACAGCCAGGTAAACCCCATTTTGTACCATTTAATAACGTTGGGAAGAAAAAATAACGGCGATAACTAAGAAAAAACGGTTATCTGGAAAGTGCGCCGGTATTCATCCACATCCTTGCGAATACTGGAAGGAATAAAATAATTTATATATTTCCTGATCATGCCAACCTCCTGTGAATTGAGTGACAATCTATCAGTATATCGGCACAAAAAACCCCATAATTAATTTATTTCCTCCGCTTATGCAGTAAATGTCATAAACTTAAAAAAGAAGAAAGATGTGTAATTGCCGGGAAGTACCGGTACGTTGGCCGGTAATGGTCATTGACGGGAAATGGCCGCCGCCGGTCAGGCGACCGCGATCCCCTTACTTATGAGATAGTTCTTAACTTCTCTTATTCGCAACTGTCGGAAATGAAAGACAGAAGCAGCCAACAGGATGGCGGCATGTCCCTCCGCTGCGGCCAGATAAAAGTCTTCCAGACTGCCGGCGCCTCCGGAGGCAACCACCGGCACGGTCACGGCATCGGCAATGGCTCGTATGAAGGGTATGTCATATCCGGCCGTAGTGCCGTCTCCGTCCATGCTGGTCGGCAATATCACTCCCGCGCCCAGCTCCTGGCATTGCGCCGCCCAGGCCAGCGCGTCTTTGCCGACAGGCAAAGTGCCACCAGACAACACCAGCTCATAACCGGAAGGCATCGCCTGGTTTCGTCTCGCGTCAATGGCCACGGTTATTTTATCAGAGCCAAATTTTTGTGCCGCCTCGCGCACCAGGGCGGGATTTTTCACGGCAGCGCTGTTGACCGACACTGCATTGGCGCCCGCCTCCAGAACCATCCCGATATCTTCCAAAGACGCGATCCCCCCGCCCACAGTGAGCGGTATGCTAATGACGGAGGACACTTTTTTTACCCACTCCAGGCGGGTTTTCCGGTTTTCCAGTGTGGCCGCGATATCCAGCATCGCCAGTTCGTCAGCCCCCTCGGCCTGATAAAATGCCGCGGTTTCCACCGGGTCTCCTGCATCCTTAATCTCTTTAAAATGAACGCCTTTGACCACCCGTCCGTCTTTCATATCCAGGCACGGCATAATTTTGACAAGTTCCATAAAAGGCCCCTTTGCAATAAGTCAACACGCAGATTCTATGCGATAAATACTATCTAAAACGAACAGCCCTTCTTTACAACAGAAAAGTTAAAATAATCTTCCGGCGCGGCATGTTTTTTCTTTAGAGCTTGAAACAGAAAAGAATTTCGATTACAAGCAGTTTTGCCATTCCATTTAGAGGGAGCTCTGAGCATGAAAATCAAGGAAATCAAAGCCGGTACCATGAATACAGATAAATTTATCGCGGACAAAATCCGCGACATACAAAACGCCGTAGGAGACGGCCTGGCCATCAACGCTCTTTCCGGCGGCGTCGATTCATGTGTTGTGACCGCCCTGGGACACAAAGCCCTGGGCACTCGACTCATAACATGCCTCGTCGACAACGGTATGATGCGCAAAGGAGAACCGGCCATGGTACAGGCCCAGTTCAAAAAGCTGGGCATTGGGGTGGAAATAGTTGACGCGGCTCCGTCTTTCTTTCGCGCTCTTCGGGGCATTACCGACCCGGAAGAAAAAAGAGAGGCCATCACGCAGACATTTTATAAAAAAGTTTTTGGGAAACTGGTTGTCAAAAGCCGGGCAAAATACCTGCTGCAGGGCACCATCCTGACGGATATAGACGAAACGGTAGCAGGCATCAAAAGACAACACAATGTTTTTGAACAGCTCGGCATCGACCCGCAAAAAGCCTTCGGCTACAAAATTCTGGAGCCGCTCATCGAATTGCGCAAAGAAGGGGTGCGTAAAGTCGGAGCCGGGCTGGGTCTGCCCTCCTCCATGCTCAAGCGGGTTCCTTTCCCAGGACCGGCGCTGGCCGCCCGCGTAATCGGCGAAGCCACTCCCGCCAGAATCGCTCTGGTGCGTGAGGCGACCGCCATTACCGAAGCGGCGCTTAAAAATATCGACGCTTTCCAGTATCTGGCCGTTTTGCATGAAGACCGCGTCACCGGCATGCGTGACGGAAAACGCGTCTTCGGCAATCAAATCGAAATCCGCTCGTGGGACAGCACCGATGCGCGCCGGGCACGACCTACCAGGCTCCCCTTCGAACTGCTGGAGAAGCTGGCGGCAAAAATCACCCGTGACATTCCGGAGGTGGTCAGCGTCACCTATAACATCACGAGCAAACCGACCTCTACCATTGAAGCGGTGTAAATCTGAGAACAGCAAATTAGAAGGGCGTGTCACGGCACGTATTTTTGGTCACCCCCGGCCTTTCCTTCTTCTACCTCACCGCTATCGGACTCAGCCCGGCCAGACGGCAAACACAGTGAGACAACCTGATAATTCCGGCCGAAATCATGATTTCCCGTTGAAAAAATACGGATTGACAAACGAATAGCCGCCCGAATAAACTCAACACGTTGCCGCTTGAGCGTGCATCCCGGGCCATCCGGACAAAACAGGCCATCAGATGCGTTTTCACAAAACAATAAGTGCGCCGCCGGAGCGCCCGTAATAAGGACAAACAAAGGATACGACACGAAGCGCAGCCGACCGTGGCAGTTTGCCCGGCGCCGACATGCCGCGCTATCACAACATATTCAAATGGAGAAAAAACATGGACAAGGAAAAGGATGAAAAAAATGTTAAACAGCAAAATCAGCCGTCGGCCGTTCGGCCCGACCTGGCTGAGGTGATTAGCCGACATGCCTTCACGCTGGATGAAAACCGTCCGGATGTGGTTGCCAAAAGAAAAGAGAAGAATCAACGGACGGCGCGTGCCAATGTGCTGGACATTTGCGATGAAGGAAGCTTCATCGAATACGGTGCTTTGGCCATCGCCGCGCAGCGCGGCAGAAGAAAGCTCGACGACCTTCTCGTCAAAACACCGGCCGACGGCATGATCGCCGGTGTAGGTTCAGTAAACGGCTCCTTGTTTACTGCGGACAAGGCCCGTTGCATGGTGCTGGCCTACGACTACTCGGTCCTGGCCGGCACACAGGGATATTTCAACCATAAAAAAAAGGATCGTATGCTTTCATTGTGCTACGAACAAAAACTTCCCCTGATTTTTTTTGGTGAAGGCGGGGGCGGCCGTCCCGGTGACGTCGATGCCGAGTGGATCGCGGTGGCTGGACTTGACCTGTCCACTTTTGCCCTTTTTGCCAGATTGAGTGGTCATGTTCCGGTAGTCGGTATCGTTTCGGGCTTCTGTTTCGCGGGTAACGCCGCACTCCTGGGATGCTGCGACGTGATTATCGCCACCAAAAATTCCAGTATCGGCATGGGCGGTCCTGTCATGATCGAAGGAGGCGGGCTCGGTGTGTTCAGGCCGGAAGAAGTTGGACCAATGGACGTGCAAACCCAGAACGGGGTTGTCGATATTGAAGTGGAAAACGATGAAGAAGCGGTCCAGATGGCCAAAAAATACATTTCCTATTTTCAGGGGCCATTGTCATCATGGCAGGCAGGCGATCAGAACAAGCTGCGCAGTGCCATTCCGGAAAGCCGCAAGCGCGCCTACAACGTCCGTAATGTTATTAAAGCGCTTGCCGATACGGACACTTTTCTGGAGTTGAAACCAAAATTCGGTCCCTGTATGGTCACGGGGCTGATCCGTATCGAGGGACACCCCTTCGGCGTCATCGCCAACAACCCCATGCACATGGCCGGTGCAATCGAAGCGGAGGGAGCGGACAAGGCGGCACGGCTCATGATGCTGTGCAACGCGCACGGTTTACCGATTTTATCGCTTTGCGATACACCCGGCTTCATGGTCGGGCCGGAGGTGGAAAAGCGCGCCCAGGTACGTCATATCTGCCGCATGTTCGTTGTCGGCTCTCATGTCACCGTGCCCTATTTTACTGTGGTTTTACGCCGCGGCTACGGGCTGGGGGTTATGGCCATGGCCAGAGGCGGCTTCCACGAATCATTTTTCACGGCATCGTGGCCGTCGGGTGAATTCGGCGGGATGGGTCTGGAGGGAGCTGTCCGCGCCGGCTTCAGGCGGGAACTGGCGGCAATTGAAGACCCGCAGAAGCGTGAAGAGCTCTATGAATTTCTGGTGGCTCAGTTATATGAAAGAGGCAAAGCCATCAACATGGCCGCACACCTTGAAATAGACGCGGTGATTGACCCGGCCCAGACACGCCAATGGATCATGAGAGGATTGAATTCGGCGCCGGCACGTGACCCGGGACAGACCGGCCATACTTTTGTTGATCCGTGGTAAACTTACAGCAGACGATGAATTTAATAGAGAAAGGCAAAAGGCGCCCGCGCCTTTTGCCTTTTGCCTTTCCAGGCGGGAGTCGGGAGCTGCTGCGCTCATTTTGTCAGGGCATCATAAACCATCAGCACGGTATTTACGTATACTTCGCTGCGATTATAGTAAAAAAGCGCGCGTCTTTTTTGCGTCCGCGGCGCATCTTCCCGCCAGCCGTATTTTTTCAAATAGTTCCCCATACTCATCGTCGCGTCCGCCATATTGAAGGGGCTGGCCAGACCGTCGCCATCTCCGTCAATGCCGAAAATACAAAAAGATGACGGAATGAATTGCGCCGGTCCCATGGCACCGGCAAACGACCCGTTGATGGCCAGTGGATCCATACCGAGATGATTGGCCAGGCGGATCAGAAAAACCAGTTCGTCAATGGCCCATTTAGCCTTCCTTTTCGCTCTGGCTACCGCCGCCTCGTTGTACAGTTGCGGATAACTATCCGCATGACGCTCCTGAATCACCCGCAGATAATCAGAGTCGTCCATAAACGCCAGATTGGCATAAACGGTAACCACATTATAAGGCATCGGATAAGTCCCCAGGCGTGATTCGATGAGTAAAATAGCCGTGACGATACGCGGGGACACACCGAAACGCCGCTCGACGTTCACTAAAAGGTCATCGTTTTCCTTCATAAACTCTTCCGCCCTTTTGATCTGGCCGGGAGCAAGGTCCATGACACCGGAGCGTGTCCTCCCCTCTTTGGGCGAGGAATGAAACATATTGTTGAGAATAATATCGGCGCGCTCCGTTATGCCCGGAGCAGCCAAAAGAGCGTAAGCATGCGCAGGATCAATTCCCCCCTCGACCAGACGCGCCGCCACCATCCCGCGCGGCGGCTCCATTGCAACAGAGGTCAATCCATTCAAAATGGCCATAATCATGAGTACAGCCATAAACAAGCGGTTCACTGCCATAAACCTTTTCCCCGCAGTGTTTTTTAAGGTTTTTTAAACATAACCTTCACTGGCAGTAATTTGCAACATGATTTATCTTGATTTACCCAAGCGACCATAAAGCCACGCCGGGCAAATTCAAACACGGAAAAACCACACCCCGCCCATGACCTCACAGCCGGCGATATTTCTTGCTGTGCCGGTTTTGAAATCCAGGTATACACTGGCCAAATCAGCTACACCACCTCCGCCGGGAAAAAACAGAAAGCGGTGAGCTTCGCGCTTCATTGCCGTTCGTGCTGAGCTTTTACTGACCGTTCATGCTGAGCTTTTACTGGCCGTTCGTGGTGAGTTTTACAGACCGTTCGTGGTGAGCTCTTCACTGACCATTCATGCTGAGCCCGTCGAAGCATGAACGGCGAACCATATTCCCACTCCCCCTTCGACAGGCTCAGGGCAGGCTTCGTCAAACACCGCTCATCCTTCGACAAGCTCAGGACGAGCGGTGTTTTGTTGGCTGTTCACGCCGAGCTTTTACTGGCCGTTCATGCTGAGCTTTTACTGGCCGTTCGTGGTGAGCCTGTCGAACCACGCTTCACTGTGAACAATACAAGCCGTTCGTGCTGAGCCCGTCGAAGCATGAACGGCGCACCATGAACAACGAGCTAGTCGCCAGCCACCATTGCCTTTGTCCTCTGGCCTTTAGCCTCTAACCCTCTAATCTTCTAATCTTCTAACCCTCTAAACTTCCAATCCTCCGGTCGGTCGGCCTGTCGAACCATCATTTATCCTTTATCCTTTAGCCTTTATCCTTTAGCCTTTATCCACGAGCCATCCATCATCCACCCCCCGGGATTTACAAAAATTATCAGAAGACAACTAATTTTTATTGACAAAGAAGAGCAATTTGTCTATAAGGTGCGGTCTTAATGTTACAGAAGGGTGCAGGGATATGTACGCAATTATTAAAACAGGTGCAAAACAGCACAAAGTCAGCGAAGGTGAGGTCCTGCTCGTTGAAAAGATTGCCGATGAGGAGGGAGCCCAGGTCGTTTTTGAGGAAGTCCTCATGGTCGCCGACGGAGAAACGGTGAAAATCGGCAAACCTTTTGTGGACGGAGCGAAGGTTACAGGCGAAATTGTCGCCCAGACGCGCGGCCCCAAGATTGTCGTCGGAAAAATGAAGCGGCGCAAGGGTTATCGTAAAAAAACAGGGCATCGGCAGCAGCTGACCAGCATGAAAATCACCAAGATTTCGGTATAGGCGGAGGAAGGCATGGCACATAAAAAAGGTCAGGGAAGCTCCCGTAACGGCAGAGACTCCAACGCGCAGAGACGCGGCGTCAAAGTGTATGACGGTGAAACAATCAACGCCGGTTCCATCATCGTGAGGCAGGTGGGCACAAAAATTCATCCCGGTAACAACGTGGGCATGGGTAAGGACTACACCCTTTTTGCGCTCATCAGCGGGTCTGTCAAATACGAGCGGCTCGACAAAACCCGAAAGAAAGTCAGCGTCTACGCCGTCTCATAGCCGGCAGGCAGGATGATTTCAAAGGCGCTTAATATTAAGCGCCTTTTTCTTTTGGCACGGCAGGCGGCCATACCTGCCGCCGCTGTATTTCGTGGCATGCACATGAAATTCGTCG
>Ga0255343_1006706_pt1 | contig 10089 bp, 10 predicted proteins | sample wastewater_treat_4_FD_192413 | JGI IMG/M metagenome (GOLD analysis project Ga0255343, IMG submission 192413) | Wastewater microbial communities from Lulu Island WWTP, Vancouver, Canada - plant16 | ecosystem: Engineered > WWTP > Wastewater > Unclassified | place: Canada: Vancouver, British...
GAATGTACGTTGAATGGTACCAACCATATCGATAAAGAGGGGATACGCGAGTTCCTTGGTCAGTTGAGCTATCCTCTTTACTTCCTTGACTTCGAGACTATGAATCAGGTTGTCCCGCCATTCGAGGGCACAAAACCCAATCAGCAGATTCCTTTCCAATACTCACTTCATTATATCGAGAAGCAGGGCGGAAAACTTGAGCACAAGGAGTTCTTGGGTGTCAGCGGAGAAAACCCTCTCCGCGCCATAGCCGAGAGTATCTGCAACGATATTCCGATGAATGTCTGCACAATAGCTTACCACAAGTCGTTCGAGTGTAGTAGACTCAAAGAGTTGGCTAAGATGTTCCCCGACCTTGCAGAACATCTTAGGAGCATAAAAGATAATATAAAGGATCTCGAGGATCCGTTCAGCGAAGGATATTATTACGAGCCGGCCATGAAAGGGTCATTCAGCATCAAAAGTGTACTTCCTGCTCTGTTTCCAAATGATCCGGCTCTGAATTATCAAAATCTCTCCGGAGGCGTCAAGAATGGTCAAGATGCCATGAACATTTTCCCCGCCATCAAGGATATGAGTCCGGATAAGCAGAAGCAGGCAAGACAGGCGCTTCTTGATTACTGCAAGCTGGACACCCTCGCAATGGTAAAAATTTGGGAGAAACTAGTGGAGAAGGCAAAGTAAGGAGGAGGAATTAACCTGTGCAATTATAATCTTTGAGCCAATAGTTGTTTATATTTTTCCTTCATTTGCTCATCAAGGAAAGATGACTCTATTCTATCGCAGAATGCAGGAAAAAGATTAACATATTTCTTTTTTAGGTTGTAAAACACTTTCACGGGGATACCGCATGTCTCGAATGCGGATTCAAAGTCGGAATCCTTGATTTTCTTCTTTTTCCCATTCAGGCTTAGAGCCAATTCTTCATCATCAGCAGGATTGGCTATGGCAACATTCAACATATCATATGCGGGCGCCAGACGAACATCATTCTTTGGTTGATACAACGAGAAGTTCTTGAGGTGCATGTCGTTATTTCCGGTAAGCCAGGAGAAGTATACAAGCTCCAGGAAATCAGTTACATCCATCTGAGGGTTAGAGGAGTACTTTCTTATCGCTTTAGCAATCTGCTCGTAGGAGCTTCTGTATTTGTGCTCTGTCTGGCGTTCGGTCAACTGACACATATCCTCCATGGCAATCTTCTCTCCGGACTTGGTACGGTCAATCCTTTTGGTGATATATCCCAGAGAATCGTCCTTCATTCTTATCAAAGAATGCGGGACAACTTTAATTTTGGCAATCTGTGCCAGGTGCATGGTAAGGTCTTCATTTTCGGGAAGGCAACTATATCTTTCTGTTTGGGGTTTGAAAATAAAGTCGCCCCATAGACCGACAATTGTCAGCCTATAGTTGTTTTTATGTTTATTAAGATGAAGTGAGAGTTTCGGCTGAACACCGGTCAGAGTGGTTTGAGATTGGATAATCTGAATGGCAAGCTTATCCATCTCATCTCTTGAATAATCCAATGCAGGAGCATCTGTTACACCAAAGAACTTTTTGATGCAAGCCTTGTGAAAGTCAACTTCACCTGAAGTTAACTCGCCGTAGCAGAACAAGCATTTACTCATTGTCTTGGCTATTAAGAGGTTCAACACTGACGGCACCTATACAATTTTTGCAGCATAGGAGAAGCAGTGAAAATCTGTCCAACTCGCTGATGTCCGTGTTTCTCAGGGCCACATCGAGCAGCCATCCTTCAGGAATCAATCCGTCAAAAAATGGGAACAGGATAGGGGATTTGTATGTCTTTTCGCTAAGAGGCAGAGTTAAACTGACCGCGTGAGGGGAGTCTGAATGAAGATAATCTTCGTAATAGCTGAACTCGTAGCCTTCGTCGGTCTCCTTTAGCAAGCCGGCGCGAATATTTTTGTATTTAATAAGCGCTCTCTTCATTCATTACCTCCTTTTTTACAGGGACAAGTTCAAAATCAAATAAGGAAAACACCTGAGTAACCTTATCCATACGGACAGTGGCCTTTCCCTGCTCTAATTCTCTGATGAAGTTCAGGCCGACTCCGGACTTCGTGGCAAGATCGACCTGTGTCATTCCATGCTCCTTGCGGAGTTTTTTAAGCGTAGTTGCAATAATATTTGTTGCCATAATTACATCCTTTATAATGCAAAAATAATAAATTTTTCAATATTACATTATAACTGATGTAATTTTATACGTATTGGCATAGATTATATCCGATAGGATGCAGTTTATAGAGAAGATAATGTTTAGATGAGGTACGCCAAAAGACGTTTGCAAGAGAATAAGCCAGTGTATTACTTAACATCAAGTATCAGATTCTTGAAATTTGTAATTGATTTGCCTGAGGCTATCTCAAAATGCAGTTCAGCTATTCCAAGATCAATTTCGGTGTATCCAATCAATGAAAATACTTTTCTTGCTGTCACTTTATCTCCGCCTTTGTACTCGAAGAAGAACTTCTGCTGGTTGACTGCAGTAGGGGCGAGCAGGGCTGCGTTCACTCCATCATTGAACCATTTCGGCGTGATGCCGCTGACATTGCTCACATCTTCCGGCTTCTTGCTCCTGCGACTGACGCCTTGAGTCTCGCCGTATCCAAGGGAAATATAGCATACTATCTTTTCATTCTCTCCAAGCACATAAGTGTCGGGAATCTTGCTATAGGACAATCCCACCCAACAAGTGTTCAAGCCCAGCTGCTGCGCAAACAGAACAAGCTGTTCTCCATAATATCCGGCCCTCTCGTTAAGGTCTTCAGCCTTTCTTCCGGCTATCACAAGATAATTGTTCACGCTTCTGAATTTTCCATACTTTGCTAACGGACCTTGGAAAGCCTTCGGCTCGTTGAGAATAAGTTGGATGTGGAGGTCTCCGGCGGCGTTTATCTCATCTATCTTGTTTTTAAGCAGATGAGATGTTTCTTCGGAAATGGGAATATCCTTGTAAGCCCTTACCGAATGCCGGGCCTCAATCGCTTCAATTAAAGTCATATTCTTATCCATTTTTATTCTCAGAGGTGTAGTTGTTCATGAGAGCGGCACATTAACGAAGGGTGCGTTTCTTCCCGCCCCACGGGTCCCAATCCCAAGTAATGCCGAAATTATCGTATTCTTCTTTTGTGATGGGTTCGAGGAAATTGTGGACACCATAACTCGGAATGCCCCAGGCCACATCATGGTCTTTGCCCACTCGTCCCTCTTTAAGGTTGTCAATCTCTTTAATATACCTGACACCGTTATCATCCTCCCGGACTACGGCATCCGCTTCATAATTGGCAAAGTATTTCATTTTTTTGAGTTATTAAAAAAGTTCTTCCGTGGTCAGCCACTCGCATCCCACCATCTTGTTTCAGATGCCATTTCTTTTCGAAAAAGCCTTGTCCGCTGCCGGAAGAACTTAAGTAGTTATAATGATTTGCAAATATTTATTGAGAGGGGATTTAGTTGTCACCAAGTAGCGCTTCTACTTCTTTTTTAAGAATAGGAAGATGATTGATGACTACGCTCCATATAATATCATCGGACACACTGTCGTAACCATGACTGATATAATTTCGTATATCAACTATTTTGCGGGCATTGGTTATATGTATGGTGTCATCTTCTTTAAGAATTCTGTTAGTAGCCTCACCTATGATTTCAATATTACGTTCAATCCCTCTCTTCAGCATCAGATTCTTGCAGAACTCATCATACACTTTAGGTTGATTGTCGAAGAAAGAGTCGATTTCTTCGATTGCATTCAGGATATCATGAAGGTTTTTCAGGGTTTTAGTTTCCATAAATCTTCCGTTTTGTGGCATTAACCTCATCGAGGAAATACTTGTTCCTGATAGATTTCATCTCAACTAAATCAATATTCCGCTTCAACAGGTCTTCAAGGGCATACTTGAAGTCGAAATAATTGTTAAAATAATCATACTTAACCGGGGACTCGAACACCACAAGAAAGTCAATGTCGCTATCTTCATTAAATCGGTCAGTTACGGCGGAACCGAAAACATGCAGACTATTGACATTGTACTTGATGCACAATGCGTTTATAGAATCAATATGACTATCTATGTAGGACACAAAGCAAAGATATGGAATTTTTTCTTAGAAAGAAATAACTATATTTGTTTTCGGTTTGTTCCGCCGTTGAATGACGGACGCAATGGGGCACAGGCACGAAAGTATCATTGAGTCAATTTGGATGAACAAAGATTATCAGCATTTTCTCGCTTGTCTGCAAGTAAGAATCGAGGCGGACAGGATTTATACTGATGAACTTCGGACTTTCGCATGGGGGACCGACGCCAGTTTCTACCGTCAAATCCCGAAAGTAGTGATACGCAGCAAGGATGAGGACGAAATATCCCTGATTCTGGAGGCCGCTTCAAAATTCAGGATTCCTGTGACATTCCGTGCCGCAGGAACCTCTCTGTCAGGCCAGTCCATAACGGATTCTGTGCTTGTAGTCGCAGGGAAGAACTGGGAACGCTTTAAAATCGGACCGAAGGCGGATACCGTTTCTCTCCAGCCTGGTCTTATCGGTGGCAAGGTTAACTCAATACTGGCTGAGTATGGAAGGAAACTCGGTCCGGATCCCGCATCCATAGACAGTGCAATGATAGGAGGCATCGTGATGAACAACGCTTCCGGAATGAGTTGCGGCGTTCATTCCAATTCCGACAAGATGCTGGTGTCCGCCCGTATCGTCCTGGCGGACGGAACTGTGCTGGATACCGGCTCGGAGGAGAGCCGCAAACGCTTCAAGAAGACGCATCCGGAATTTCTGGCGGCACTGACAGCTCTTCGTGATGAGGTTTTGGCTGATAAAGAACTTACGGAACGTATCCGCTATAAATATTCCATCAAGAATGTAACCGGTCTGAATATACTGCCGTTGGTGGAATATGAAGACCCGTTCGACATCATAGCTCATTCTATTGTCGGCTCGGAAGGAACCTTGGCTTTCCTCAGTGAGGTGGTCATGCGTACGGTGCCGGTCGCTCCGCTGCAGGCCAGTGCAATGATTTATTTCCGTGACATCAAGGATGCGGCAAGGGCTGTCGTGGCACTGCGCAGTCTTGAAATCAATGCAGCGGAAATGCTGGACAGCAGGTCGCTCTCCGCAGTTCAAGATACAACGGGGAAAAACCTTACGGCAGTGCTTACGCAGGTCGTTGCATCTTCAGAGGATGAACTTCATGCCAGAATCGCAGCCGTGAGTGATGCATTGTCCGCCTTTGATACGGTAATCGGAGTTAATTTCTCTACAGACAAGGAGACTTGTGCCAGATATTGGGCCATACGCTCCGGGATATTTCCTATGGTTGGTGGAATGCGCAGACAGGGGACAACTTGCCTGATCGAGGATGTCGCGTTCCATATCGAAGACCTTCCCGATGCTACCGCAGACCTGTCGGCATTGCTGGACAAACACGGTTATGATGACTCGTGCATCTATGGCCATGCCCTCGATGGAAATTTTCATTTTATTATCAACCAGTCTTTTGACTCCGAATCCGAGGTCGCTCGTTATGAGGCGATGATACGGGATACAGCCAAACTGGTCGTTGAAAAATATGACGGTTCTCTTAAAGCCGAACACGGTACGGGACGCAACATGGCTCCTTTTGTACTCTACGAATGGGGAGATAAGGCTTTTGATGTAATGAAACGTCTGAAAGCAATCTTCGACCCGAAAGGCATACTCAATCCGGGCGTAATTTTCAATGATGATCCGCTCTGTTTCATCCGTGATTTCAAGGCCCTGCCGGTTTTACATCCCGGTGCCGGTGCTCCGGTAGAGACAAATTCTTTGTTCGACAAGATAAACAAGTGCATTGAATGCGGTTTCTGCGAGGTAAACTGCGTTTCCTGTGGATTTACGCTGTCTTCCCGCACGAGGATTGCCACTATGCGTGAAATCACCCGTCTGCGTAATGACGGCAGTGATCCTGTACGTCTGAAAAAGCTTGAGAAACAATATGTTTATGCAGGTATGGACACCTGCGCCGTAGATGGTCTGTGTTCCACTTCGTGCCCTATGGACATTAATGTGGCGGACCTTACTCACGAACTGAGACGTCAGACAATAGGCGGTTTTGCGCGTGGCGGATGGAAGCTTGCTGCCGAGCATTACGGGGTTGTTAAAACGATGCTGCGCGGCATTCTGGGTGTGGCCCAGGCAGGAAGATTCGTGCTTGGAGACAAGGCTATGTCCGCATTGTGCTCCGGTCTTCACAATGGCATGGGCATTCCATTGTGGACAACGGCATTTCCCGGCCCTTATGCCTGTAAAGTGCAAAAAAGGGCTTGCCCGACGAATGAACAGGTGAGTCAATCAAGACCGAAGGTGGTTTATTTTCCCTCTTGTCTTAATCAGATGATGGGTGCTTCAAAAAACGACTTTTACACGCGGCCTTTGGCAGATGAGACCGTTGCGTTGCTCGAAAAGGCCGGATATGAAGTCCTTTTCCCAAAAAATATGAAGAACCTGTGCTGTGGGATGATATGGGAAAGTAAGGGGATGCCTGATATTGCGGATAAAAAAACAGCGGAACTTGAAAAGGCGTTGCTCAAAGTTTCTGATAACGGTAAATATCCCATTTTATGCGACCAAAGCCCTTGCCTGCATCGTATGAGAAACCATATCAAGGCTTTGAGACTGTATGAACCTGCTGAATTCATCTGGACTTTCCTGCGGGACCGTCTGACATTTACAAAATTGCCGAAGACAGTTGCCGTACACATCACCTGCACTACGCGGCAGTTAGGCCTTGCGGACATGCTTGTCAAAGTAGCGGAGCTGTGTGCTGAGAAGGTGGTTGTCCCGGAAGGTGTCGGCTGTTGCGGTTTCGCCGGAGACAAGGGAATGACCAATCCTGAACTCAATGAATACGCCTTGCGCAAACTCCGCGACCAGGTCTCCGGAATAGAAGTAGGCTATTCCAATTCCCGCACTTGTGAAATCGGCCTTCAGCACAACTCCGGCATCCCGTATTGCTCCATCATCTATCTTGTGAATGCCTGTACGGAAAGAACACACAAGTAATGCAAGGACGGAATAGGTTAAAGCCGCACTCTATTTCCCGATGCAAAACCGGCTGAAAACGAAATCGAGCAGGTCATCGGTGGTAACGGCGCCGAAGATGGTGCCGAGTTCGTAGATGGCTTCGCGAAGGTCTTGGGTGATGAGGTCAGTGGGGGTTTTGCGGTCGAGCCCTATAGAAACTTGACGCAAGGCGGAAAGGGCGCGCTCAAGGGCCTCGAAATGGCGTAAATTGGTAACTAATGTGGCGCTCGCATTATCGGCAGCCAACGCACTGCGCTTCGCACCACCGGCAGCACCGTAAGGACTATTAACACCGCCATCGCTAACCGAAGCGCCATCAGCACCGGAAGCACCATTAACACCGCCATCGCTAACCGAAACACTGCCGGCACCACCTGCCACCCCCTCTAAACTACCCACTAATCGTCTGCGAAGTTCATCGAGGCCCTCGCCGGTTTTGGCGGAAATATCCAAGATGGAAAAGCCGGCAGGCACTTCAAGTTCTTTTGAAACCAAGTATTCCGCGAGCCGCTCAGTAAGGGTTTCGGGGTCAATGTCATAAGTCCCGAAGGCCGGATATTTAAGCGGCAAGATAGTATAGGAGCGGTCTTTGGTAGGGAATTTTTCGGGCTCTATCTTGTCGTAGGCATCCACCTTGTTGCGCACCAAGAGCAGAGTTTTTTCGGGGGAGACCCTCGCCACTATGGCGGCGCAATCTTTTTTCAGATTATCAAAAGGTATGCATCCATCCAATACGCCAATCACAGTTTCGGCTTTGGAAATGCTCAAATAGGAGCGCTCTATTCCTATCTTCTCTATCTTATCGCTGCTTTCGCGGATGCCGGCGGTATCGATAAAGCGGAAAAGCACGCCATCCAAATTCAGCGTTTCCTCTATGGTATCGCGCGTAGTGCCGGGGATGTCAGACACAATGGCTCTTTCTTCACCCAAAAGGGCATTCAACAGAGTGCTTTTACCGGCATTCACGGCTCCCACTATCGCCACCGGCAGGCCGTTTTTAATGGCATTTCCCGAGCGGAAGGAATCCACCAACTTTTCTATACGGGAGATGGCGGCCGAAAGCAGTTCCTGCAATTGCCCGCGATTCGCAAATTCCACATCTTCCTCGCTGAAATCGAGCTCCAATTCCATCAGAGATGCCAGCTCTATAAGTTTTTCGCGAAGCTCTTTCAATTCCTTGGAATATCCGCCTTTCAGTTGCCCCAAAGCAACTTTATGAGAGGCGGCGGATTCTGCGGCTATAAGGTCGGCGACTGCCTCGCTTTGGGCCAAATCCATTTTTCCGGCAATAAATGCCCTGCGTGTAAATTCCCCGGGCTCCGCCATTCGGCAGCCGGCCTTTACCAGCAATTCTAAAATTTTGGAAACTATGAAGCGCGAGGCGTGGCAGGAAATTTCAACGGAATCCTCTCCGGTATAGGAATGGGGGGAGCGGAAGATGCTTACGAGTACCTCATCTACTCCGGGGATTACGCCGTATTTGATGGTATAGCCCTGAGAAGAGCGTGCGCTTCCATCTTTGAAGGAGATTACACTGTCGGTAAATTCAAGCGCATCCTTACCGCTTACCCTGATTATAGAAATGGCTCCGGAGCCCACAGATGTGGCCGGAGCGCAGATTGTATCCTCTAAATGCTTCATTTTGCTAAGATACGAAAATTATCATTAAATTTGAGGGCTAAAACTTCCCGCAGATTATGATTCTAAGCATTCTTGACAACGACCTTTACAAGTTCAGCACCTCCAACGCCTATTTCCATTTATATCCCTTGGCGGAGGGCACATTCAAGTTCAACGACAGAGCTGCCGAAGTATATGACGAGTCTTTTTTGGAGGCCCTCAAAGAAGAATTCAAAAAGCTCTCTCAATTATCCCTTAACGAAGAAGAATTCGAATATCTTGTAGGCAATGTTAAATACATCTCCCGCAATTATTGGGAATGGCTGCGCGGTTTTCGCTTCGAGGCAGATAAGATAAATGCATATTTAGATGGGGAAGGGCATCTGCAAATTGATGTTACCGACTATTTATATAAGGTTACCCTTTACGAGGTGCCTGTATTGGCGATAGTCTCCGAACTCCGCAACCGAGTGAACGGGATGAAGGTGAATTTGGATGTCGCACTTGGCATCTTGGATGAAAAGCTTAAAATCGCCAATGACAATGCTCTCCATTTCAGCGAGTTCGGCACCCGCCGCAGGTTTTCTTCCAAGCTGCACGAGCATATTGTGGCGCGCCTCAAAGAAAAATGCCCCAAGTATTGCGCCGGCACATCAAACGTTTATTTTGCCATGAAATTCGGCATGACGCCCATAGGTACTTTCCCTCACGAATGGGTTATGTTCCATAGCGGGGTATTCGGTTATAAAAGAGCCAATTATCTTTCCTTGGAAAATTGGATAAAAGTTTACGACGGGGCGCTCGGAACTGCGCTGATGGATACTTTCACTACAGTGAGCTTCCTTCGCACCCTCACTATGAAGCAGGCGAAACTCTTGGACGGCTTCCGCCAGGACTCCGGGGATGAAATAGAAGTGGGGGAGGCCGTAATAGCCCGCCTTAAGGAATTCGGCATTGACCCTTCGAGCAAGATAATTGTCTTCTCCAATGCCCTCGATTTCCCTCGCTATAAAAAAGTGGCGGATTATTTCAGGGGGAGGATAAAGGTAAGTGCAGGCATAGGCACCAATATCACCTGCGACCCCGGGATAGAATCTTACGAGAAAGCCAATATCGTGATGAAGTTAAGCCGCTGCCGAATGAGCGCAAAGGACCCTTGGGAGAAGGTTATAAAGATTTCGGATGATATCGGCAAGCATATGGGAGATGCGCGCGAATTCGAAATCGCCTCTTATGAGCTGCATTTAGATTAATAAAAAGAGTATAGTTGAAATATTTTTCTTATCTTTGCAGTGACTTCCGGTCGGAAGCAAATTTATCTTAATTATTTTCCAATGACACACAGCCTTTTCGAGCTGAGCAAGATGGAT
>Ga0255343_1006709_pt1 | contig 10083 bp, 7 predicted proteins | sample wastewater_treat_4_FD_192413 | JGI IMG/M metagenome (GOLD analysis project Ga0255343, IMG submission 192413) | Wastewater microbial communities from Lulu Island WWTP, Vancouver, Canada - plant16 | ecosystem: Engineered > WWTP > Wastewater > Unclassified | place: Canada: Vancouver, British...
TTTCTTCTCCTCTTTCTCTTTCGCTTTCATTTCCTTGACAAAAGCACGATATTTCGCTGTATATTCGTAGGACTTTCCGAAAATATGAACGGCAGCCTTGTAAAGATTAGGCTCATGTTCCTCGATGACCGCAAGCTCCTCGGTGATGTGTTTGCTGAAAGGACACCCGACACAGCCCGTCCTACGCAAGCCATACTCGGTATAGCAGCGAGAGTGCGTCACACCGAACATTTCTTCATAATCACGCTTATCGCCGTCCGTGTACCAAAATACAGGACGGAAGGTGTTGCACCCCTTAGACTTACACTCGGAGAAACAGGTCTTGAAAGCTGCGGAACGGATACCGCCCTCAGACTGCCTGATACCCGTAATGTCAAGGTCAGCATCGTGTTCCTTGACGATACGCTTTGCTGGTTTCTTTTTTGAATACTCACAACACTTATTGGAAATGGGGAAATCCGGCGGATTTGCCATGATGAACTCTTTGAGGAAGCGGTTGCGATAGATTGAAAAACGGCTTATCTTCTGGATACCGTCCTTGTCGGAGTATCGTTCACCGCACCACCATTGCAGAGCTGTCTTGCACCGAGGATATTTCTGTAAGAGGACTTCCAAAGGCTCGTCCTCCCACTGAAAACCGTGAGCCTGCAAACGCATCATCTGTTCGGAAACATATTTCGACAGGAAAGGAACACCATACTCCTTAACGCAAGTCGGGATAGGCTTATCAGGCTTGACACGCTCAATGGTGATACCGTATTTCTGTTCAAGGAAGTCCAAATGCTCCTTTGTTGCCTGATACTCCAAGCCTGTGTCGATCCAGAAATACTTGACCTTGCCGTCCTCATCGACCTTGTGAATCAGGTCAAGGACAATATCGCTGTCCGAGCCGCCGCTGATACTGCACACGGCATCATAAGACCGCATCAGGATACGCTGTGCCTTGCACATACTGGTATAAATGGTGTAGTTGTTTTTATCGGCGCATTTGTTCAAAGCTTCATCAAGCATTGTGAAGCCCTCCCAAGATGTGGGCGATCACATCGACCGTCCAACCGTTGCCGATACACTTGTATCGCTGGGTATTGGAAATGCCTGCGGTATAGTTGTCGGGAAGTGTCTGCAAACGCTCCGCTTCAACAGGCGTGAGCTTGCGTATCACATAGTCACCGTCAGGAAGGTCAATCTTATACAGACCTGTCTTTGCACCCTGTCCGCCGCCGTTGGCAGAGAGTGTGACAGACTTGCCGACCACAGAGTAAATACGCTGTCCCTGTCCGCCTTTGCCGTAATGACCGATACGGACAGGAGCGCATACAAGACTATCTTTCTGCACAGTTGTCAGACAGTTGGATTTGCCGTCCTCACGCACTTCGATATGCTGTTCGGTCTTTTCACCGTCAACATATCTGCCACGCTGGGCGGCACCAACAGGAACAGCCACCATAGTCCGCTGTTTTCTTTCAAGCGTATTGTAAATGACAGCACCGTCATAGGATGCAATCATACAGTAGGACTTGTCCTGCCACGGCATTCCATTCTCTAAAATATCAGCAAGCAAAATGCCCTTATCTTCGGGCTGCACCACATTCGGGATATTCGTCCAGTAGCAGCGCTTACGGTTCTGAGCAGATACAAGTGCCGAATTCATCAGAATAGGCTCAACACCGAGATAGTTCGATATTTCGTCCTTGATATTCTGATGAATGGAGTAGTTATTCTCATAAAGGAAATACTTACACCCACTCTCACGGAGCGCCCGAACATACTCCATAAACAGCTTGAATCCCATGCCATCCGATGTGATCTCTCTGCCTTTTTGGGCAATAGACCAGTATGTACACGGACTTCCGCCGAGCAACAGGTGATACCCTTTGAACTTCGTAAAATCGCCGTCAAATACGTCCCCGTGGTGAACAATATCGGGGTAATTGCGCTTTGAGACCGTGACAGCGTACTTGTCGATCTCAAAGGCATCATAGCATTTCACGGGCAGACCCGCACGTTCAAGTGCAAGCCGTCCGCAGAAAATGCCGTCAAATAGGCTTAAAACTTTCATTAGACAAATTCTCTCTCTTTTCTCATTGTCTATTTTTTTCTATTTTGTTGTCAGGAGCTTTGACTCCGGTGGAATCAAAGTCAGTCCTCGTTGTAGTAGTCGAGCATTTCGTTGTACTCGCTCTGAAGCTCGTCATACTCCTTGCAGAGCTTGTCGTACTTCTGCTTGATAATAGCCTGCTTATGGGCTATATCGGCTGCCGTTGTCACACGCTCCACAAGCCTGCCGGCTTCAAAGCCGTTCGCAAACCACTTCCTGCGGAGCTTGTCCACAGCCTTAGCTCCTGCGTTCACAGCAACGGCAGAGGCGATAGCCGCCGCAGTACCGATCATAACCTTCTTGCATACTCTCATAGTAGTTCTCTCCTTATTCATCATCTTCATTGTCATCGCTGCCGTCATAGAAGCGATACTCATTATCTTCATCGATCATTGTTTCTTCTTCATCGTCCTCGGTATCGTCAGGTACTGCCTGAGCAGCAGACTTACCGCCGTTCTTTTTCTTCATGATGAAGAAGCCAGCACCGCCGACACCGATCAAAGCGATCGCACCGAACACAAGCATCATGCTGTTCTTGCTCATCGGCACAGGCTTTGCCTGGACCTGAGCATCTGTTGCATCTTCGCCGTCCTCAGCAGTTTCCTCTGTGTCTGCGCTATCCGCACCGTTGCCGGACTGCACTCTGCCGTTAGCCTTTTCTGCTGCCTGAGCTGCCTGTTCGGGAGTGATCTTCTTTTTATCATCATCGTCTCCAGCCCCGGCATAGAGCAGAGCATACAGATCATAATCGTCAACTTTTGTAAATGATAAATTAGGACACCATATCCAAAACAGCTTGAAATCGGTAAAATAGCAATAATGTTTGAGATAACCGAAAGGACGGATTATGATGATCGATGCACTTTACAACTATCGCCAGGGAGATATTCACTCTGCTGAGTTCTCAGATGAGTTCAACAAGCTCTGTATACCCTTTGAGAAGTCGCTGAGTGAGGAGCAGATCGAAGTGTTCCACAAAATCCTCGACTGCGTAAGCGATACTGCCGCCGCTGAGATGAGAGCTGCATACAAGGTCGGTTTTAAGGACGGCGTAAGAATAATGGTTGAAGCTAATTCGTGAGTATTTATTAACAACATATATTATGAATAAAGCATAAACACCTTGTCTTTTCTGAAAGGACAAGGTGTTTATGCTAAATATTTATATTATAAGGGTAGAAAGTATCCTGAAACCTTGACAATCATGACGAAATTTGGTATTATAATATAGGAATATTAGCGTGAGAGTGTATAAAATCTCACCATATTCCTTATTTTTATTTGAGAAAATTTAGAGGAGTGTACATATAATGACGGGTTTTTATGAGTCCTTGTTAGCACTACTGAAAAAAGATACAAGATTTGTAGCTGAAGACGGAACTTTTTTACGCAACGCTGTTTATGAAGCTACTATGAAGATGGACGAGGGACTTATCAGGCTTCTTCTTTCAAGTGAGGAAACCAGCTGCCGTTTCTTTACTGACGTTGACGGAGTGAAAGTGTTTGACAAGATAGGCTTTGCGTGGGTGATTAATAATCGTCAGTTCTTGCCTGATAGCTATACACGTTTCAAAAATAAAATAGGTCTTGTTGATGAGAACGGTGAAATGATCTCCACTTCCAGCAACGTGGAATTGGTTTTCCCATATAAAGACTGTGTTTTAGAGGGTGGACAGACAAAGGAAGACCAGAAGCGTTCAGAGATTTTCTATAACGAAACGCTTGCACCTGACGAAGTGGATCGTCTGTTATATCCAAAAGTATTTGTTAATGCAACACGTTATTCTGCAAGCTATCAAACTGACATGACAGGACAACCTATCAAAGATACCTTTGCGATTGATACTGAAACGCCTCAGACTTTTGATACAACAGATAATTTAATTATTAAAGGTAATAATCTTCTATCTCTTGCTTCACTTCTGAAAAGGTATGAGGGAATGATTAAGTGTATATATATTGATCCACCTTATAATACAAAGGAAGATAGTTTTGGGTATAACGACTCCTTTAAACACAGTACATGGCTGACATTTATGAAAAATAGACTCATTTTAGCTAAAAAGCTTTTGAAAAAAGATGGAGCTATTTTTGTTCACATCGATCATCATGAGTTAGGATATATAAATGTACTTATGGACGAAATATTTGGCGTAGAAAATAAAGTTCAGATTATAGCGGTAAAAACTGCCTCACCGGCTGGCTTTAAAACAGTTAACCCAGGACCGATTGATGTTACAGAATACATACTTTTTTATACAAAGAACAAGTCAATGTATAAGTTTAAAAAAGGCTATGTTCCTGTTGGATACAATGAAAACTATAATCTTGTGCTTCAACGTTCCGAAGACGTAAGAGATTGGAAATTCATTCCTATCAAAGAAGCGGTTATTAAAGAAGCTGGCTTTAGTTCTGAAAAAGAAGCCAAACAGCAATATGGTAGTGCGTGGAAGGTTCTGCTCAGTCATTTAATCGAAGAATATGCTTTTAATCATGCTAAAGATGTTGTAAGTATAAGAGATCCTCATAAACCCACTGCCACAATAAAACAGCTAATGGAGCAATCCAAATCGGTTGATTATGTACTTGAGTATAAGCGAGAAGACGGAACATCGGGTTATATCTATCACGGAGGCGCACTTGCATTCTATTCTAATAAGCTACAGCAATTAGATGGAGAACTAACTGTTACAGAGTTGCTTTCAGACTTCTGGAGTCACATTTCATGGGCGGGTATTGCTCGTGAAGGCGGAGTGAAACTTAAAAATGGTAAAAAGCCAGAAAAACTAATTAAACAGATATTTGATATTTCTACTGATCCAGGAGATATTGTCCTTGATTTTCATGTTGGTTCTGGTACAACTTGTGCTGTCGCTCATAAGATGGGACTCAAATATATAGGCTGTGAACAGCTTGATTATGGAGAAAACGATGTTGTTGTAAGGCTCAAAAACGTTTTATTAGGAGACAGTACAGGAATTTCTAAAGCTGTATCATGGCAAGGTGGAGGTTCGTTTGTTTGCTGTGAACTGGCAAAACTTAATCAGACTGTTGTTGAGGAAATAGAGTTAGCAAGCGATGAGGAAGCATTGACGGATATTTATGAGCGTATGCTTCAAACAGGCTTTATCAGCTATAAAGTCAATCCGAAAGATATTGCAGAAGCAGCAGACGATTACGCTTTACTCTCTTTTGAAGATAAGAAACGTTTTATGATGGAGCTTCTTGACAAAAATCTGCTCTATGTGAACTATTGCGATATGGACGATGTAGAATATGGTATCTCAGATGAAGATAAGGCTTTCACAAGAAGCTTTTACGGGGAGTAATGTTTTATGGCTTTTTTATATGATAAGATCGAGGCATTCAGAGAGTTTGGGACAGTAAAAAGCGTACCGCATTATATATCCCAGAATCTTAATCCTAATTTTGAACTTCGTCCATATCAAATACAGGCATTTGAGAATTTCATAACCTTCTTTGAGGGAGATAAATGCCCGAAGCCGACACAAGTGTTATTTCACATGGCAACAGGCAGTGGTAAGACACTTATCATGGCTGGACTTATGCTGTATCTTTACAAGCAGGGTTATCGTAACTTCTTATTCTTTGTTAATCTGTCAAATATTGTAGAGAAAACAAAGGTCAACTTCTGTGACAGCACTACGTCAAAGTACCTTTTTGCAGAGGAAATCATTATTGATGGAGAACGTGTCAAGATCAATCAGGTAAGTAATTTCCAGAATTCCGATCCTAATGCAATCAATATCTGCTTTGCTACTACACAAGGACTACATAGCGATATGTGGGGTACAAAAGAGAATTGTGTATCATTCGATGATTTTGAAAGTCAAAAAGTTGTTCTTATCTCCGATGAGGCACACCACCTTAATGTAGATACAAAGAAAAAACTTTCCTCGGAAGAAGAAGATAACCGAAAATCATGGGAATATACGGTCAATAGGATTTTCGGGTGCAACAGGGATAACATTTTACTTGAATTTACAGCGACTTGCGATTTAGAAAATGATAACATAAAAGCTGCATACGAAAACAAGATTATATTCGATTATGCTCTTGCAAAATTCTATAACGATAAGTACTCAAAGGATATAATGACATTGCGTTCCGATCTTACGGTCATGGAGCGTGTCTTGCAGGCTCTTGTCATAAGTCAATATAGATTGAAGGTCTTCCAATCGCATCGTATGGCAATAAAACCTGTTGTTCTATTTAAGGCGGCAAAGATAGCGGACAGTAAAGCATTCATGGAGGATTTTATTGATATGATCGGTAAGCTGACTGCCGACCAATTGGAAGTGCTTTCTAATTCCGTTGATACCGACATTATGCGTACAGCATTCCACTATTTTGCTGTTCACGGTATTTCATTAGATACGTTAGCAGCTGAACTGCGTGATGACTTTTCAGAATCGCATTGTGTATCTGTCAACGATGATAAAGATGCTACACAAAAGCAACTGCTGCTCAACTCGCTTGAAGATATGGATAATCCATACAGAGCTATATTCGAGGTAAAGAAACTTGATGAGGGTTGGGATGTACTAAATCTCTTTGATATTGTACGTCTATACGAAACAAGGCAGTCTGGTGGAAAGAAGATTTCTCCTGCAACCATAGCCGAAGCACAGCTTATTGGTCGTGGTGCGAGATACTGCCCGTTCCAGCTTGATGATGAACAACCAAAATTCCAGCGCAAGTATGACAATGATGTTGGAAATGAAATGCGTGTTTGTGAAACACTTTACTATCACTGCCAGAATGATCATCGTTACATTACTGAACTTCGTACTGCTTTGCGTGAAATTGGTCTTGATAAGAGCAAGGTCATTCAGCGAGAGTATGTTTTAAAGGACGAGTTTAAGGATACAGAGCTGTATAAAGAAGGCATGATCTTTTTGAATGATAGAGTCCTTAAAAGCCGTAAGGAAGTACATAGCCTTCCGGCAACTATTAGAGACAATATCTATACGTTCCATGCATCTTTGGGAGTATCTGCTGTTGATGTTGTCTTTTCTGATGATGATAGAAAGGACGTAAAGAGCAGTCAGGTATTAAAATCGTTCACCATAAATGAAATAGCAGATATTAACTATGCGATTGTTTATAGAGCATTAAGGAAATATCCTGTTTATAATTTCAACGCCCTGCAATCGCACTTTCCAAATGTGAAGTCTGTTAGACAATTTGTTACAGATGAAAAGTATCTCGGTTCTGTAAAGATTGATATATACAGTAAAGATGATAATCCATCTATTGATATAATTTATAAAGCTGTTTTTAAGGCTCTTGGTAAAATAGCAAACGCTATATCTGATATAGAAGAAACATATGAAGGAACTACGGACTTCAGACCACAGTCAATCGGGTTACTGTTTCACAATAAGATTGTCAATTATTCCGATTTACATGATGGAGGCGGTGGATTTTCTCAAAATGATCCAACTATTAAACCTGAATGGAGAATAGACTTATCTGCGGAAGATTGGTTTGTCTACACCGATAATTATGGCACTTCTGAAGAGAAAGCATTTGTTGCTTTCTTTAAGGGGTATGTAGATAAATTAAGACAGGTGTATAGCAGGATTTACCTTATTCGCAATGAACGTGAATTTCACATCTATTCTTTTGATGACGGCAGTCGATTTGAACCTGACTATGTGCTATTTCTACAGAAAGATAATTCAGACGGATTTGATCAACTACAGATTTTCATTGAGCCTAAAGGTGATCACTTGCTTGATAAAGATAAGTGGAAAGAGGATTTCCTATTACAATTGAAGGACAAAGCGAAAGCTATAAAACTGTTTAAAGATGATAACAACTATAACATTTGGGGATTACATTTCTTTAATCAAAGTAGTCGTATGAGTGATTTCAAGAGTGATATGGCATCTTTTATCGGTGAGTGAGATGACCTTAGCCTAATGGCGCACCCGTTTTCCGTTCCGCATAAGTCATAATCAGAATTGTGGCGCATGCCACAACAGGCACAAACCCTATTGGAACTGAATAACCGCAAGCTCTTGGAAACGCTCTGTAAGCGTTTCTGAGGGCTTTTTCTTTTCATCGGTTAGTTTTCCGCTCCGCAGGCTCGGACGTTGCTGTGAGGCTTTTCCGTTCGCCAGACGGTCAAGCTGAGGTCTGCTCGGTGATACCGTGACGGATTTCATACTCACGCACACGGCGGTAAAAGGTATTAGCCGACATATCCATTCTCCGCATAAAGTCCCTGCCTGTGATATTCTTCGACTTCCATTCCCCATAGAGCTGCCCGAACCTCGTCCAGTCGGTGGGGATAGGTTTCCGTCCCGTGTATTTGCCCTGTGCCTTAGCAATTTCGATGCCCTCACGCTGTCGCTGTTTGAGCTGCTCACGCTCCAACTGTGAGAGCGCTGCGAACACGGTAAGCATAAATTTGCCCGTAGGCGTGTCGGTGTCGATGTTCTCCTTATGGCTGACAAGGGTAACACCCTTGTCGGCGAGAGTGTCGATGATGTTCAGCAAGTCTTTCGTGGAGCGCCCTAAACGGCTGATACTCTCGATGTAGAGCGTGTCACCCTCACGCACATAGTCAAGCATAGCCCTGAGCTGAGGGCGGTCTGTGTTTGCTCCTGACAGCTTCTCGGAGAAGATGCGGTCAACCTGATAACTGCACATGATCTCCTGCTGTCTCGCTGTTTCCTGATGTTCGGTGGAAACACGGATATAACCTATTTTGCTCATAAAATCTTCCTTTCGTTATTCCAGATAGTCTTTCTTTCTCTGCTGAGAGCGTTTCTTCTCCTGATACTGCCTGTTACGCTCCTGCTGTTCCTTGTTTTGGAGATAATTACGCACCTGTCGGGTGTACTTGTGTGCCGTGTCACGCTTAGTGACAAAGGCATTATGCTCAGGCAACAGAGCATTGTATTTCTCTTTCAGCTTGGTGGACTTCGCCTGCAAATCGTTCTGCTTAGGCATTTTCCCTTTGATGTAGTAAGGCTTGATATGCTCGGCAATATACTTGTCGGCTTCTTCAAATGCGTCGATAGCGGCAGCATTCTTCTTGCGGAAACTCTTTTGTGTAAAAGCAGAACGCTCCTGATACTCCTTGTATATAGCATAGTTCTGAGAATGCTGTTCCATCATCGCAATGAGCTTGTCTATCGGCTCTATCTTAGCTCTCAGCTTGGCAAGTTCGTCCGTGTGGTCATCAGGATGCTTGAAATTCCAGAAGAAGCCCCTGAGATCGTCAAGCGATGTGATACCGCCAGCTTCAAGGTCGGCAATCATCTTATCGCTGTCACGCATACCCCTGATCTCTGCCCACGGATCTTCTTCCTTTTCAGGTGCTTTACTCTCGGTAAGTGTGGGCTGTGGTATCGGGGCAGACGGTTCAGGCTTCGGCTCGGTGGGCTTTGCAGAAGATGCGTTAAGCATATCAAGCTGTGCCTGCCGTCTTGCTCGTCGGGCTGCAAAGAACTTCTCCACCTGTTCCGCAGCAGCTTTCCTCCTTGCGGTTTCACTCTTTTCTGTGATAGTATTAGGCTCGGCAGATTGTTTCGGCTTTGTCGGTGCGGTGACTGTCTGTGTCGGCTTCGGCTCGGTCTTTGGAACAACAGGCTTCGGCGGTTCGATAAGCATATCGGGAGTGACATTCGCCGCTGACATCTTTTCCTGTATCTCTGCTATCTGCTCGGCTATGCGTTCGGGGGTGAAGTCTGCGCCCAGGGTGTCGGCTCTTGTAAACTTCTGTTGACCGTCACCTGATAGCCTGAATTTCAGCTTAACCTTATTGCTCGGCTTATACACATATTCGATACCGCACTCACTGCACTTTTCAAGAAAGTCCTTGAAGTCACGGCTGTAAAGCATGACCTCTGCAATTCTGACACGGAGTTTATCTTTCCACGACTTGCCCTCTTTCTGCATATCCCTCTCAAAGTGAGATACCCCATGTCCCTTTTCAGGCTCGGAGATAA
>Ga0255343_1006714_pt1 | contig 10077 bp, 8 predicted proteins | sample wastewater_treat_4_FD_192413 | JGI IMG/M metagenome (GOLD analysis project Ga0255343, IMG submission 192413) | Wastewater microbial communities from Lulu Island WWTP, Vancouver, Canada - plant16 | ecosystem: Engineered > WWTP > Wastewater > Unclassified | place: Canada: Vancouver, British...
AATACAGCGCCGATCCGCTCAGATCATCCATCTCCTATATCTTGTGGTCCAAATCTTATTGACATACAAGAGACGGCTAAATATACTCCACGACACAAAAAGGAAGTTCTTATCAATAATGAATCGTGGGTTAAGGAGTGCTGGAAATGATCAAAGATATAAAAATCTATGGCGCGGGTGGTGCAGGCAGGGAATTGGCATCGAATTTAAAAGGGCGTGTTTTGGGGTTCATTGACGATACAAAGACGCAAGGCGATATTATCGACTCATTACCTGTGCTGGGTGGGTTTGATTCCTTGACGAATAAAGACGATGTTATTGTCTGCATCGTTGCTGATCCGAAAGTTAAAAAGGCACTGATCGAAAAGATAAAGTCAAAACTTCCCGGTGTGGATTTTCTATCCGTGTTTTGTGAGAATAACACCATCTCGGATAATGTCCAATGGGGAGAGGGCAGTATTGTAGCGCATCCTTACAATATTATTTGTCCCGGTGTCCGTGTAGGTCGTTTCGTCTGGATTAACGCTAAAAACTCAATCGGTCATAACTGCTCAATCGGGGATTTCACCACTTTATACTCCGGTATATTTTTGGGAGGGAATTCCAGTGTGGGAGAGTTCTGCGTCATAGGAACCGGAGTCATCGTCAATCCCGGTGTTTCCATCGGAAATAATGTCATCATCGGTGCGGGGGCGGTTGTCGTGAAGGATATCAAAGAGCCGGGGGTTTACGTCGGCACTCCGGCGCGGAGGATTAAGTAATGGCCGAAGGCGTCCACAAAATAACCGAACAGTTTGAACAGGAAATCGCGCGATACACCGGCGCTCCTTTCTGCGTGGCCGTCGATAACTGCTCAAATGCTCTCTTTCTGGCGTTAAAATATGATGGGATTGAAGGGAAAGAGATAACAATTCCGGCGCGGACCTATCCGTCTGTACCATGTGAAATCATCCATGCCGGTGGAAAGGTGCGATTTGATCAGGCCGGTCAATCGATTAAGGGTGCATATCGGTTGAAACCTTCCCGCGTGTCAGGATTATCTCCCCGGCGGGTTTTTAGACGGAGACGATTTGGGGTCGGCCAAGGCCGGCGCCAACCGTTTTTTGCACGCGCCGATTGCCGACGCCAGCGACATGCTCATCGAAGAACTGCTGAAATTCATCGGCGCAGGCGGCCTCATTCTGGGCGTCTGCAACGGATTTCAGTTGATGGTGAAGCTGGGGCTTTTGCCCGCGCTGGGGGGCAACTACACAAAACAGACGACGACGCTCACGTTTAATAACTCCGGCCGCTTCGAAGACCGCTGGGTGTATCTGACAGCCAACGACCAGAGCCCCTGTGTCTTTACGCGCGGCCTGGATGTGGTCTATTATCCCGTGCGCCACGGAGAAGGCAATTTTATTCCGGAGAGCCTCGCCGTTTTGGAGGAAATTGAAAAGAAAAACCTCGTGGTCTTTCGCTACGCAACCCCCGCAGGCAAGCTCACGATGGAATATCCGTTAAACCCCAACGGCTCGGCGCTCGCCATCGCAGGGATCTGCAACGAATCGGGACGGCTTTTCGGCCTGATGCCGCATCCCGAAGCATTTTTGCACCGGACCAACCACCCGCGCTGGACGCGTGAGGACCTCCCCGAAGAAGGCCAGGGCCTCGCGATCTTTAAAAACGCAGTAAAGTTCATCCGGGGGAAAGAATTCTAGGGTTTCAAATTAAAGCTTTCACTAACAATCAATACACTTGACAACAGAACGCACGTTCTACTATGGTCTTGCTCCATCAGAATAGCCTCATCCCACATTTGAATCGGGCAAGACATGACATTAACGGCGAAGGAATATCGCCCCCGGCGGCCGCAGGACTCGGACTATTATTCCTGCGTGGAGGATTACTTTGAACCCTTCATGCAGATTTATGATGACCGGTTTTCCCGGGATTACGGTTTCTGGCGGCCTTATATCGAAAAAGTGATCTACCGTTACCTCGACTGCGGCGACTTGCATCAGGGTTTCGCCCGTGTCAGATGTAATGACTGCGGACACGAATATCTTTTATCGTTCTCGTGTAAGCGCCGCCATTTCTGCCCTTCTTGCCACCAGAAGCGCGTGGTGGAATTCGGCGAGTGGCTCTGTATGGATGTCCTCAAGAAGATTCCCCACCGGCATTTCGTATTCAGTATTCCGAAGATTCTTCGCCGGTATTTTCTGTATGATCGAAAACTGCTTGCCGCCCTCAGCCGCTCGGCCTGGGAATCCCTGAAAGTGTTTATGCAGCAGGCCGTGCCGGAAAAAGAACCCATCCCCGGCGCGGTGATCGCCGTCCAGACCTTCGGCGACTTTCTCGGATTTAATCCGCACTGCCATATCCTTCTGACGGACGGATGCTTTTACGGCGATAAAGGGATGTTCAGAGTCGCGCCGCCTTTGGAACTCAAGAAGCTGGAAGCCATCTTCCGGCACAAGGTCTTCAGGTTGCTCCTGAAAAGGGGCAGGATCACGAAAGAGATGGTGCGGATGCTTTCCGCATGGAGGCATTCCGGCTTCAATGTCTTCTGTGGCAACCGGATTTTGCCGAAAGATGACGCGGCGATGGAGAATCTGGCGCGTTACATCATTCGGGCCTCCTTCTCGCAGGAACGCATGAAGTATCTGCGACAGGAAGGAACAGTCGTCTATCGCGCCAAAGACGGCAAGGATCAAAAGACATTTCCCGCCATGGAATGGCTGGCGGCCATGTGCTCCCACATCCCCAACCGGGGCGAGCAGATGGTGCGCTACTATGGATATTACAGCAATGTCGCGCGTGGTAAACGGAAAGCAAAAGGAACGGACGATGTCATCCCTTGTATCCTTGAACCGGATGGCAATGTGAAGGCATTAAGGAAAAGCTGGGCACGGCTGATTCAGAAAATATACGAGGTCGAACCTCTGGTCTGCCCAAAATGTAAGGGAACCATGCGGATCATCAGTTTCATCGAAGACCCGCAGGTTATCCGGGATATCCTCACCCACCTGGGGCTCTGGCTTGTCCGATCAAGACCGCCGCCGAAAATCCATGACCCGCCAAACATTGAATACGCCCCTTCTGATGATCTCGCTCATGCGCCACATCCGCAAACCGACTGCTACGCCGACCCCGAATATTTCTGGGATGATTACATTCAATCCTGACGCCCTGACAACACAAAAACAGGATGTGACGGGTAGATGTGACTGAATTCCGGTCTAAAGGCTCTTGTCAGGCATCTTTACGGGATAAAATCATAAAAAGATGATGCGCGTAATACAGCGCCGATCCGCTCAGATCATCCATCTCCTATATCTTGTGGTCCAAATCTTATTGACATACAAGAGACGGCTAAATATACTCCACGACACAAAAAGGAAGTTCTTATCAATATCAATCAATCCTCTTCTGATCGCCTGCATGCTTATTCTTCTGGGCGTGGTGCTCTATGCGGCCGACGGAGTGGGAAAAAAGCAAATCGACCTGGAGCATGTGACACTCAAGACGAGTTTTCTGATCGGTCTTTCACAGGCGCTGGCGATTATTCCGGGAGTCTCGCGCGCCGGCATTACCATATCCCTTGCGCTATGGCTGGGCATGACACGTGAAGGAGCGGTGCGTTTTTCATTTCTGCTTTCCGCTCCCATTCTTCTGGGACAGGCTCTGATCAAAGCGCCGAAGCTCATCGCCAATCCGGTCATTATGGATGTAGGCTTTTTTGCCGGCATGGCGGCGGCCGCCCTCTTTGGCCTTGCCGCTATCTATTTTCTGCTTCGCTTCATTCGCTCAAATACGTTTCTGCCGTTTGTGATTTATCGCGTCGCCCTGGGGATTCTGGTTTTAGGCTTCGTGTTTTACCGCTGGGATGCGACGATTCGAATTCACCCGGTTCTTGCGTGCTTTTAGAGCTTATTTTTAATATCCTTTTCATCCGGCGCCTGATCATCCAGGAGCGGTTCTTCCAGCAGGTGACTGGGCAGGAAAAACTTGTTGGCAATCAAAGTCGGTATAACCGCGCTGGCGATAACCGCTCCGACAATTAAAGAATACTGAGCCTGTGTGATGATGTTATTGGTTAAGCCGTACAGGGCCGATATTGTTCCAAAAGTGAGCCCCGTGCTCATGAGCAGCGTGTAATACCATTTCTCTTTTCTATCTTCCCTGAAATGATGAATGGCGGGATATAAACCAAATATTTTGGATGCCACTTTCCCGCCGAGAAGCAGAATAAAAATTCCGAAACCCGACAAGAGCGCCGGAATGGAAACAAGCGCCCCAGCCCGGAGAAAATAAAGCGGGGTTAAAAAGCCGACAGTCAGCGTCCGCAAGCGGCGCACGAAGTGGCCGTCTTGTTCCATGGTGCGCGCCAAAACCATTCCCAGGACGTAGGCGGGCAAAACCGGTTCGCTTCCCGACCAGGCGGCGAGCACGCCCATCGACAGAAGAACAAAGAGAATCCATTTGGCCCGGATAGCGGCTGTTTTGTAGGCGAAGCGACGGATGAGGTATTCCGTCATGGGGCGCAGCGTGAACATCAGGACAATGGTTGCGGCGATAAAAATGACCGTTTTGTATGTGAAGGGCGCAAAGATCAGCCCCAGTACGATGACCGTTCCCAGGTCATTGACAAAACAGGCGCCCAGGATGCCTTTGCCGAATTCGGTTTTATTGAATCCGTATTCCAGCATAACGGCATAGACCACCGCCATGGAGGTGGTGGATAAGGCGATGCCGCAAAGCAGGCTGGCTTGAAGATTCCATCCAATGAGATAGTAGGCGATCAGAAAGCAGCCGACAAACGGCGCGGAAAAGCCAATGATGCCGATAATGGAGACTTCCTTGATTTTGGTTTTCATGGCGTCGGGGTTGAGCTCCGCGCCGGCCAGAAAGGTGAGCAGTACAGCGCCCACACCGGTGCAGAATTTCATCCAGTCGGCCTGGAGCGCCAGATGGTCGAAGTAACCGAGTTTGAAGGCGGCAAAACCGAGAACTGCGCCAACCATGATTTCCATGAGCGCGATCGATATTTTCAGGCGGTTGGCCAAAACGGTGGACAAAACGGCGGCAAAAAACCAGAATGCAGCGACGAGATAAATCTTTTCCATACGATAACTCCTTAGCCAAAAATTTACAGGAGTCATCAGCGGCAAAGGCGGTTAAAGGCGAACTCCATCGCCTGCGCGAAAAGATGAATAGCTCTAAACGGCGCAGTTCATTAATCAAAATGAATCTCGTTTGTCAATAGCATTTGACAGTTTCGGGGAACTTTCCTATAGTCCGTCAAAAAAGTATAACATGCTGGATGATCAGTAGCGGTGCGTTGCGGTTCTAAAATAAAGGCTGTCACGGTTTAGATGACCATGCAGGGGTTCGGTCATGCCGTAGGAAAATTACTGGCAAATAATCAGACGCATGACTTTTTTCATTATGCGTCCAAACCAAGACCAAAAGGAGACGTTAGCATGATTAAGACAGTTGATGAGTATCTGGCAAGCCTCAATGACGGCAGGGAAGTGTGATGTCTGGGCGAAAAAGTGGCGGATGTCCGTACGCATCCCACGGTGAGCACCATTGTTCGCATGGCCGCGATGGATTATGTTTTGCCCAACCACCCCGACTATCGGGATCTTTTCGTTACGAAGGACAAAGACGGGGAGGATATTAATTTTTTGCTCACTTCTCCCAAAACCCCGGAGGAGATGCTTCGTCGTCGCGACTGCTACATGGCGGGCATGCGGGCGGGCGGCGGCGTGCTGGTGCATTGTATGGGCGCGGATGCCCTGGCCGCCTTCAGCGTGGCCGCCGAGGTGATGGATAAAAAGCTGGGCACGCATTATAGGGAACGCGTGGAAAATTACCGCCGCCATCTTCAGAAAAACGACCTGGCGCTGACCGGCGCGATTACCGATGTGAAGGGCGACCGCAGCCTTCACCCCTCCGAGCAGAAACAGCACAAGGATTTTTATCTGAGAATTGTCGATCGGCAAAAGGACGGCATTGTCGTTCGCGGCGCCAAGGTGCATATCAGCGCCTCGCCTTGCGCCAATGAACTTCTATGTCTTCCCTGCCGGACGCACGGCGAGGTTTACGGCAAACTGCCCGTCATTCAAGATTGCGTGAAAATGCCGCCGGTGGACGCCTCCTATCAGAGCTTTCCGCCAACGGGGGAAAAATAGATTGAGAGAGAAAATCATGAAAATCAAATTGGATTATTTCATTGCTTGCTCCGCCGCCGGAGGCGACCGAGAAGAATTTCTTCCCCACTTAAATACATTCTTTTAAATTACTTCGAGCCAATCACGGCGACGGGACCCAGCGGCTCTTCCGACGCAATCGTCATGATCAGTTTGTTTTTAATCGTATCGATGATTTTGATTCCCCGGCCTGCGTCCGCCACAAGGACGCGATTTTCGTATGCGGCAATACCGGCTTTCAGGTGACACGCGTAATCGTGATAACCCGTATCCATGTCGGTGATCAGCGTGTCGGTCCGGATGTCGATGACGCTCAGGGTGCTTACGCCGTTTGCGGCATATAATTTCTGATCCTGAACAGCGAGCGACTGAACGTAGAGTTCACGACTGGATAAGACAATGTTTTTGATAATGCGGTCGGTCTGCACATCCAGAACAGCCACGCTGCGGATGCCGCCCAGATATATTTTACTCTCCCCCGCTTTTTTAATGGCCAGCGGTCCATAGGGACTGGTCGAACTGAATTCGATCGTTTTCAGCGGATTGCCAGTTTTGAGATCAAGAATCTGAATAAAGCCCGGCCGCGCCAGCCCTCCGGGGAAGGGCAGGTAAATTTTTCCATTGGCAATTTCCATGCTCAGCGGGTTATTCAGGGGACCCTGCGCCGGGGCTTTAAAAGCGATGGTTCGCACGATTTTAAGATTATCGGGATCAATTTCCTGGATGGTGTTGCCATAGCGGCAGACGACGTAAATCTTTCCCTGATATTCAAGAAGTTCGGAGGGCGTCATGTCCGTTTTGATGGTACTGACAATGCTTTCCGAACGAGCATCGATGACCTTGATTTCATTAATGCCGAACTTTGAAATTTCGGCGCCGGGGACCGTCAGGAAAATACGATCACCCAAAGCGAGAATGCCGTTAGCATTGGGGGCCAGTGTTTGTTGCAGGCGAGTCGGTTTATAGATATCGATGGATTTGATGAGCTGGTGGCTTATCAAATTGTAGACCAATACTTTTGATCCGTCCTGGGTTGAGACATAAGCCTTCAGACTTTGAGCATGGCCAATGCCAATACCCGCCGGGCAAAGAACAGCTGCCGTCAGGACAAAAACAAACAGAGTTTTAACGCAGGAATTTTTACACTTCTCCATAATAACCTCCATTTTTAAGGATCGCCGGATAAGGCATCCGGCATTACGGTTTCAGGAAAAAGTGAACGAGGGATGGTCAGCTACACGCGCAGTTCATATGGATAACATTTACACTTGGGCGAATTATCGGCGAGAAGATCGGGATTGTCAAGAAAAAATAAGGTATTTACGTATAAAATAGACTTGACAATTTGCTTGTCTTCGATGCATTCTGTCGTCACGTTCATTCCTGAATGCGAAAATAAGTATCTGCGACAGGAAGGAACAGTCGTCTATCGCGCCAAAGACGGCAAGGATCAAAAGACATTTCCCGCCATGGAATGGCTGGCGGCCATGTGCTCCCACATCCCCAACCGGGGCGAGCAGATGGTGCGCTACTATGGATATTACAGCAATGTCGCGCGTGGTAAACGGAAAGCAAAAGGAACGGACGATGTCATCCCTTGTATCCTTGAACCGGATGGCAATGTGAAGGCATTAAGGAAAAGCTGGGCACGGCTGATTCAGAAAATATACGAGGTCGAACCTCTGGTCTGCCCAAAATGTAAGGGAACCATGCGGATCATCAGTTTCATCGAAGACCCGCAGGTTATCCGGGATATCCTCACCCACCTGGGGCTCTGGCTTGTCCGATCAAGACCGCCGCCGAAAATCCATGACCCGCCAAACATTGAATACGCCCCTTCTGATGATCTCGCTCATGCGCCACATCCGCAAACCGACTGCTACGCCGACCCCGAATATTTCTGGGATGATTACATTCAATCCTGACGCCCTGACAACACAAAAACAGGATGTGACGGGTAGATGTGACTGAATTCCGGTCTAAAGGCTCTTGTCAGGCATCTTTACGGGATAAAATCATAAAAAGATGATGCGCGTAATACAGCGCCGATCCGCTCAGATCATCCATCTCCTATATCTTGTGGTCCAAATCTTATTGACATACAAGAGACGGCTAAATATACTCCACGACACAAAAAGGAAGTTCTTATCAATTCCTTTACCCCGCGCCCGGAACGATCACCGCTTTCGACCCGGACATTCCACCGGAAAATTATGTAATTTATTTTGAAGCAAGCGGCACAGGCAGACGGCAGCTCGATGGACGGAATTTGGAAACCGGCATGCTCGCGGCATGGAGCCTGCAAACCGGACGCCGCTGCCTGACCTTGTCCGATATGGAAGGCAAGCTCATGGAATCGTTGGAATTCGAGGTTTGGTGCGGCATTGCGGGATCTCCGGAAGCCGGAGCGAATTGATCACAGGGACTGTATAGAAAAAATCGGGATGCCGATCGTAAATTAAGATGGAAACCTTGTCGATGATGTGCTAGTCACGAAGCGCGGTGGACGGTGATTTCATTTCAATGCGGAGTATGTTTCATGCAGGATTACACGACGATGACCCGGGAGCAGCTTCTGAAAAAAATAGGGGAAGTTAAGAAAGAGATAGAAAGCTGTGAGGAGAAGCTCAAAGTACTGGAAACGGAAAGTGTCCGTTACCGGGAGATGCTGGACGACGAGGTCATGATCGGCTGTTTTGAGACCGACCTCAAGGGGCGCTTCACGTTTTTCAACCGCCGAAATCATGAGGCGCTCGGCTTGGACAGAGCGCAGTATCTGAAGAAGGGCCCGACGTTCGCTTCCGAGGCTGACTTAACCCGCATGCGCGAAACTTTAAAGGCCGTCAAAAAAAGCGGTCGCCCGGCGATGGTGGAGTATCGGCTCCGGCACCGGGACGGTTCGATCCGGATCATCGAGACGGAAATAACGCTGATCAGGGATAAGGCGGGCAATCCGATCGGTTACCGGGGCGTAAGCCGCGACACCACGGAACGAAAAAACCTGATCTCGGAGTTGCAGCGCTACAAGGATTTCGTGGAAAACGTAGAGGATATCTGCTTCGAAACCGATTTGAACGGTACCGTGACGTTTGTCAACGAGAAGGCCGCCCGCCGGCTGGGCTATTCTTCCCGCCGGGATGTTGTGGGGAAGAATTATCGCAATTACTCTGCAACTCCCGAGCAGGTCCGCAAAATAAAAAAGACGTTCCAGGAGGTCTTCCGGACCGGCGAGTCGAAGGCGACCGATTACGATCTCCTGGATGCCGATCAACGGATCACGCATATCCACCAGTCGGTTTCCCTGATCAGTGATTCAAAAGGGAACCCCCGCGGTTTCAGGGGCATCGCCCAGGACATCTCCGAACGGAGAAAGATGGAGCTGGAGCAGGAGCGCTACCGGAATTTTCTGGAAAGCGTGGAGGACGGCTGCTGTGAGCTTGATCTGGAGGGCTATCACACGTTCTGCAATCAGGCCACCGAAAGAATCATGGGGTATACCCGGGAGGAACTTTCCAAGATCAATCACGATGTCTTCACCAAATCGGAGCAGCTCCAGGAGATCCGGTCGATTTTCAGCGAGATCCGCCGGACCGGCAAGCCCGCCGGGCCTTACCTGCAGGAAGTGATCCGTAAAGACGGCGAAACCAGATGTCTGATGGTCTCGACCTCGCTCATCCGCGATGCGAAAGGGAAGCCGCTCGGCTTTCGCGGGATTTTTCAGGACGTAACGGAGCGCAAAAAACTGGAAGAGAAGGAACGGAAGCTGACGGAGCAGCTCCACCAGGCGCAGAAGATGGAGGCGATCGGTACGCTTGCGGGCGGAATCGCCCACGATTTCAACAACCTCCTGATGGGAATCCAGGGCTACACGTCTCTCATG
>Ga0255343_1006721_pt1 | contig 10071 bp, 4 predicted proteins | sample wastewater_treat_4_FD_192413 | JGI IMG/M metagenome (GOLD analysis project Ga0255343, IMG submission 192413) | Wastewater microbial communities from Lulu Island WWTP, Vancouver, Canada - plant16 | ecosystem: Engineered > WWTP > Wastewater > Unclassified | place: Canada: Vancouver, British...
AGGTAAGGCGACCCCATTTGATCCATCGACTGCTGGTCAATCACCCAACCGCCGGTTGAATCAAAACCCTCGGCCTCCACCAGCACCGTAGCGGCATGCAAGACCGCTGCACAACCAGCAAACAAAATCCCCATAGCAACCTGATGATATCTATTCGCACGCCTCGATTTCATCCTAACCATCCTTTCTCTTCTTTGAGGCTCTTGCAAAGCCCCTTGCTTGCAGGTGTGGCACGGGCATCTTTCCTTGTGTTTCATGGGCGGGACGCCCATGCCACGGAGGGCAAGATCCTCCTTTACTTAACACGCCCACGCTTCGCCGTCCGCCGCATTGGCCACCCCTACGGCATCCGCTTCACCTCGATGTCATACCGCACGGTAAGTGTCGCGCCGGCCTCCAATCGCAAAGGTTCGTGAAAGACCAACGACGGACCAACCAGAAAGTAACCGCGCCCCTTGTGCGCCTTGAGGTCATGTCGCGCGAACCAAGGCGTTGGATGGCGCGGATTACCGCCGTGATCACGGATCACAATCCGCGCACGTGCGCCGGACTTCGCCGCCGTAACCATGACCTCCATGCGCTCGCTCGACTCGCCGCAGGCTTGAACATCGGTCTTGCCCTCAGCGTTCGCATAGCGGCAGGTAAGTGCGTCAACATCGGGGAAGCGCCACATCAACCCGGCATAACCGCCACTGGCCCAGTTGCCATCCTTGCCGCGTTTGGCCGGCGTACAAGCAAACTCCACCGCTCCGCCCTGCGCTTTGAACACACTCTCCCACGCGATGGTATAGTCGCCGTTGGGCGCCGTGGTTACCCGCACCGTACGCGTTTCGCGCACGAGTTCGCGCCCGTCCCCCAGATAGGCCAGCGTCGCCTCGATCATCACCTGCTTGTCGGGCGACGGCGTGATCCGCTGCGACACCACGCGTGTGACGGCATTGGAGGTGGGCTCCCAGAAGTTATATCCGTTGATCAATTTCCACGAAAACCACAAGCCCAGATGCCACGCATGATCCGGCGGACGGAAAACGGTCAACGCCTCGCCCGTGCCGGGCAACGCCAGCGGATGGAAGTAGGGTTTGCCCTCGCGGCCCTGCGGCACATAGGTCCAACACAGTGCCTGACCGACGTACATAGAGACCGCGCCGCTTGCGGCGTCCGTCTCCAACCTGCGCGCGTCCGCGACCGGTTCGCCTGCCACCTGTACGGTGAAACACCCCACCAGCACCGTAACCGCCCACGTCCGATACCCGCCCCGACCGGTCTTGTTTTCGCTCAACCCCCTCTTCACAATACCGCCCCCTTTCTTCAGCGTTGTTCCCAGTGTATCCGCTCCTTGTCGGAAAGACAAGGGAGAGCGACAAATATCACTGCACGCGAAGTTGCGTTCCTTTTGACGGGACGGGCGGCGGGTCGCTGATGCCGGAGACTGTCACATCATCCACGTACCAGCCAGTACTGGGTGTGCTTTGGTCAGTGCCCAGACGCCACCTGACGCGCAACGAGTGGCCAGCGTACTTTGCCGTGTCCGTCAGATTCACCACCACTTTGACAGATCTCGGGGTAGTCCCCGACCACGCCCGGCGTCCGGCCAGCGGATTGAACGAAGGAAAGAGGCTTAACCAATCGGTGTAGCCATTGGACGCGAATGCGGCACCGGACCCGAGGGCAAGCACATCAAACCAACTGCCACCGTCCAGCGAAAATTCCAGCACGCCGCCATCCCTCCCCGCCTCGAACACATAGTAATGCCAGAACGAAAGACTCAGTCCCGTCGCCGTGGCCGGAATCGCAATCGGCGGCGAAACCGCGCTGGTATCGGAACGTGTCGACGCTCCCGGTGAGTACAGGGAGCGCGTCGGCGAAACCGCTTTCGCGGTGCTCAGGTCCCACTGGCTTGAGCCGACATCCGACAGGAAGGTCCATCCCTTAGCGGTAATGTCGTTGGTCTCAAACGGTTCATACCAGAATGCCTCCGGCACCGCGAACGCATTCCACAGCACGGCCCGCTGTCCGTCTGGATTAACGACCGTCATACGCCACCAGCCACCGGCCATGCCGGTCGTGTCGATCTTCGCGGTGGTGCTGTCGCCCAGCACCTCGATCTGGCTGCCCGGCACCTCGTCCGCCAACCGCTTCAGGCTCACTTTGGCGCCCAGCATCAAGTGTTCACCGCTCAGGGTGAAGTCGAGCATGCCGACACCGTGGGACGGCGACGAAGCGGTCAGCACGGGCGCGGGCGCGCGCTGGTCCGGCGCGACACCGCTCAGGATCAACGAGAAGGGCTGGTTACCGTTGGTCAGCGTGTCCGCAAAGGTCACGCGCACCGTATACACGCCATCGACGGCAGGCGCAGCGATCAGTACCTGCTCCACATTGTCCGTCGTATTCGATCCAACGGTCGCGGCGTACGCGCACGACGCCAAGTTCCAGTCGCCCACGAACGGCATGACCCACGGCTGATGGACAACGGCGTCAGGCCCGATCACGCGCAGATCAAGGTTGTTGACCAACCGCCGCATCCGGTTATCGTGCTCACTGGTGGCGGTCCCGGCCGGATCGGTCCAGCAGAGTGTCGCCTTGATCGGGCTTGTCCCGTCCCACGTGAACGCCACATCAACCTGCATGCGCGTGGCCGTCACCCGATCCTCCACCACGTGCCGGGTACCGGCGTTGGCACGATAGGCGGCCAGTAGATCGGCCGCCGCCTGCACATTGATCAGGCCCCAGCCGTATTCGTAGTCCGGCCCGGTCCGACCCAGATCGTCCGCCGTATGAATCATCAGCGCCTTCAACGTGCTGGCGCGCATCACCTGATTGGTAAAGAGCGTGTGAAAAAGATGCACCAGCAACTGCGCCGAGCCCGCCGCGCTCGGCGTGGCCATACTGGTACCGCTCATCCAACTGTAGGACGCATCGCCTGCATACGAAGTCGACCGCAGGGAGTAACCATTGGCCACCACGTCGGGCTTGATGCGCCCGTCATCGGTCGGCCCCCAAGAAGAAAAACTGGTCATGGCCGCGTTGCCCGGGCTGCGTAACGACCCGCTATTGACCGCATCCGTGAGTGCGCCGACGGTCAAAACGTTCTTGCCGAGACCATTGTAACTCAGTGTGTCGTAGCCCCCCTTGTAGATCTTGTCACCGGGCGGGTGAGATACCGGGTCGTAAGACACCGAAACACCGCTGCCGGGTGTGAGCATCACGGAGTCTCCCGCCGCAGGGTTATCGCTACGATCGTTACCAGCGGCCCAGAAGATCAGGTAGTACGGCAGTGAATAGGCCAGCGTGTCAATGTCGCGCGCATAGGCGTTGTATTGGCCGAAGTGATCCTCGTATCCCGCCGCAGTCACGCCTGTGCCGTACCAGGTAAAAGTCGGCGAACCGGTGCGCGCCCATCCCGCATACATACCGTAACTGTGGCTAGAGATATTGATCATGCCGGCCTCGCCGGGCACTGCGGCACCCCGCGCGGCCATCTCGCTGCTGTCGTCGGTCCAGTCGTAGCTGTCTACGCGCACGGCCGGTGCCATGCCCTTAGCCGTAGCGTCGATCCCGGCAGCGCAGATTGTGCCCACCACATGCGAGGCGTGGTCGTGATAGACGTCGGCCCCGTCCATTGATATGACGCGTCCGCCATACTCCCGATGGGTCGTGCGGGCTGAACCGGCATCCCACACCCCCACCGTCCCGCCGTCGCCATTTACACCGTAAGGCGCGATCCACAGCAGATTCGCCCCGGATGAAATCCCAGCGTTGGCGTTACAGGTGGTACGGTAGAGCGGTCGTTCGCCGTCAAAGTCCATCAGCTCAAACGCACCGCCGCCGGGCTTCTCGCCCTTGATCGGCAAGCCTCGCCGCTTCGCGCGCGCCCAAGCCGCTTCGCGCCGCGTGCGCGCGGTTTCGGCGCGCGCCTCCACCGCCTCCCGACGCATCGTAGGATCGCGCCATACCGCAGGCACCTCTTCGAACACACCAGCGGCACCCTGCTGCGTTTGCGGCCAAGCGACAAACGCGCAGCATACCGCCATCGCTACCACACTAAGCCGGCAGTCCTTCATGCGTATCGCCGTCCGTCGTCCTCTTTATTGCGACTACCCAGTGGTCGCAATATTGAGTGTAAAATTGCCGCGCGCAGTGCGCCCCGTTCTGTAGGCGGCGTTTACGCCGCCCGGACGAGCAGACGCTCGTCCCCGGTGCTCTGCAAGCCCAGCGGAGGGAACGAACAAACTCCGCCCGCCTTAGCCCCGCAGTGCCGCTTGCGCCGCAGCCAGCCGCGCGATCGGCACACGGTAAGGCGAGCAACTCACATAGTCAAAGCCGAGCTTGTAGCAGAAGGCCACCGTCTTCGGGTCACCACCATGCTCGCCGCACACCCCGACCTTCAGCTTCGGCTTCACGCCGCGGGCGTAGTTCATGGCGATCTCGATCATGCGGCCCACGCCCTCCATGTCCAGCACCTGGAAGGGGTCGTAGTCGTAGAAGCCGCGCGACACATAATCGCCCAGGAACTTGCCCGCGTCATCGCGCGAGAAGCCGCAGGTCATCTGCGTCAGATCGTTCGTGCCGAACGAGAAGAAGTCAGCTTCGACAGCAATCTGGTCAGCCGTGACCGCCGCGCGCGGCACCTCGATCATCGTGCCGACCGTGATCTGCAACTTGACCTTCTTGGCCTTCTCGACCTCTGCCACCGTCTTGAGGATCAGTTCCTTCTGGGCGGCCAACTCTTTAACGTTGCCCACCAGCGGCACCATGATCTCGGGCCGCGACCCCTTGACCGCCGCAGCGGCCTCGCAAATCGCGCGCACCTGCATCTCGGTCACCTCGGGATAACTGATGCCCAAACGGCAACCGCGGTGGCCCAGCATCGGATTGGTTTCATGCAGCGACTCCACGACCTCTTGGATGTACGCCAGATCGACTTCCATAATCTTCGCCATCTCTGCCTGTCCGGCGGCATCCTGCGGCAGGAACTCGTGCAGCGGCGGATCCAGCAACCGCACCGTGCAAGGCCGCCCCTTGAGCGCCTTGAACATGCCGATGAAGTCCTTGCGCTGCAGCGGCAGCAGTTCTTTCAGCGCCTGATTGTACTGCTTGAGCGGCGCGGCCAACTCACTCTCGAGACGGGCGCACTCATCGGCGTCGGCATCCGTGCAGGCGGCGATCGCCTGGCGCAGGTGCTTGACGGTCTCCGCCACGAGAATCATGCGGCGGAAACTGGTGACGCGGTCACCCTCGAAGAACATGTGCTCGGTGCGGCAGAGACCGATGCCTTCAGCGCCGAACTCGACTGCCCGGGCGGTGTCACGCGGGGTATCTGCGTTGGTGCGCACCCCCATCTTGCGGTATTTGTCAGCCAGCGCCATGATCGTAGCGAACGGGCCGGTCAGTTTCGGGGCCTGCGTCTCGACCTGGCCTTCGTACACCGCGCCGGTTGATCCGTTGAGCGAAATCCAGTCACCCTCCTTCAGCACCAACTTACCGCAGGAGATCGTCTTCCTGTCATAACTGATGTGAAGCTCGCCGCACCCTGAAACGCAGCACTTGCCCATGCCGCGCGCGACCACCGCCGCGTGCGAGGTCATACCGCCGCGCGCCGTCAGGATGCCGACCGCCACATTCATGCCACCGATATCCTCGGGGCTGGTCTCGATGCGGCAGAGGATGACCTTCTTGCCTTCCTTAGCCCACAATTCAGCCGTGGCCGCGTTGAACACGATCTGGCCGGTGGCCGCGCCCGGCGAAGCCGGCAGACCGACCGTGATCCGCTTGGCCTTGGCCTCGGCGGACTTGACAAAAACCGGATGCAGCAACTGATCAAGCTGCGAAGGCTCGACGCGCATCACTGCGGTCTTCTCGTCGATGAGCTTCTCCTTGATAAGGTCCGTCGCGATCTTGACCGCCGCCGCCGCCGTACGCTTGCCGTTGCGGGTCTGCAACATGTAGAGCGTGCCATCCTCAATCGTGAACTCGAGATCCTGCATATCGCGGTAGTGACGCTCAAGCTTGACACGAATCGCGTCGAGCTGCTTGAAGACTTTGGGCATAACCTCTTCCAACGACGGATACTGCGCCTTGCGCACCGCCTCGGTGATCGAACGTGCCTTGGCCCACTCGCGCGAACCCTTGATCGTGATCTGCTGCGGCGTGCGGATACCCGCCACCACGTCTTCGCCCTGCGCGTTAATCAGGTATTCGCCGTAGAAATACTTATGCTCACCGGTTGACGGATCGCGGGTGAAGGCCACACCGGTCGCCGAATTGTCGCCGGAGTTGCCGAACACCATCGCCTGAACGTTTACCGCCGTGCCCAGCAGGCCACGAATGTCGTTCAACTCGCGGTACTTGATGGCGCGCGGGTTGTTCCACGACCCGAAGACCGCGCTTATGCTAAGCGTGAGTTGCTCCATCGCGTCGGTCGGGAAGTCACACCCCTTAGTCTTCCTGACCATCTTGCGGTAGCGGGCCACCACCTCCTGCAAGTCTTCCGCCATCAATTCAGAGTCCAGCGTGTATCCCTTGGCACGCTTCACCGCTTCCAGTTCAAGCTCAAACTGGTGATGATCAACCCCCAGCACCACGTTACCGAACATCTGGATGAAACGGCGATAAGAGTCCCACACGAAACGGGGGTTGTTGGTGCGGGCGATCATCGCCTCGACCGTATCGGGATTCAGGCCGAGGTTCAAAACGGTGTCCATCATGCCGGGCATCGAGGCCGCGGCACCGGAGCGCACCGAGACCAATAGCGGATTCGGGCCTTTGCCGAACGTCTTGCCCGTCGCCTTTTCCAGACGCTTGAGCGCGGCCTGCACCTCAGCGCGGATCAAATCGTGCAGCGCCTTCTCGCCGATCTCGTAGTACTTGGCGCACGCTTCCGTCGTGATGGTAAATCCCGGGGGCACCGGCAGGCCGAGACCGGCCATGTCGGCAAGATTCGCGCCTTTGCCGCCGAGCAGCGTCCTCATCGAGACATCGCCCTCGGACTGGTCCGCACCGAAGAAGTAGACGTACTTCGTCCGCTTCGTTTTCGACGCGACCTTGGCCTTAGCGGGGGCGGCTTTTTTCACAGCTTTCTTCACTGATTTTGCACACATAATTTTTTCTTCCTTTGTTAGCAGTTCGGGGAAGTATAGCACAGCGCCCCTGTGAGTCAAATCCCCCCCGCTTTCTGGTTTGGTTTTAATCGCACCACTGGCGAATGCCAGAAGGGATGACAGACCATAAGAAAACGAAGGAAAGCCGGGCGCCTGGCATGTATGGGCGGTTCGAGACGTTCCACCCCTCCGTCACGCTCCATATCTATTTGTCGGATTCGTGGAGCATCAGGAGGCGGGAGAACTGGTGATTTATTTTTTTCGGTTTTGACGTTTTTTGTTCATTTTTGTCAATGACAAGTGCGGTCAGGCTCGGTATACTGGTGGGCATTTGTTGGCAGTTCCGCGCGCGTCAGGTGCGGGCTTGCCGTCACCTTACCATTTGGAGTGATTATGGCTCAGGTAGTGATTTTTCCGAAACTCGGGCAGACCATGGAGGAAGGCGCGATCGTCAAATGGCTCAAAAAGGAGGGCGACGCGGTAGCGAAAGGCGACATCCTTTTTGAGATCGAGACCGACAAGGCGAACCTGGAGGTCGAGAGTTTTTTCGAGGGCGTTTTGCTGAAAATCTATGTGCGCGAGGGCATCACCGTCCCCGTGAACACCGTCGTCGGCTTTATCGGCGCCGCCGGCGAGAAAGTGCCGGATCAGCCGCCTGCCCCCGAAACCGCGCCTGTGCCCGCGCCCGCTGCGGCAATTCCCGAAGCGCCGACACCGAGCCCCGCGCCCACAGCACCCGCCGCCGCGCCGGTACCGGTTGCCCCCGCACTCGCAGCAACCCCCGCGCCGCAGCCGTCGGCCAAACCGGCCGTCCAGCCCGCGCCCGCGCCGACACCGGCCAAACGTCTGGTGATCTCGCCGCGTGCCCGCGCCTGCGCCCACGCCGCTTGCATCGATCCCGCGCGCATCAAGGGCACCGGCCCGAACGGACGCATCGTAGAAAAAGACGTGTTGGCTTTCCTGAGCGCGGCGAACTATGACGCTCTGCGCATCACGCCGGCGGCCAAGCGCCTCGCCGCTGAACATGAGATCGACATCCTGAGCGTGCGTGGTTCTGGTGACGGCGGCCGTATCATGGTCGAGGATATCGAGCGCGCCCAGCGCCGCAAACCGGTTACGCTCTCGCGCATGCGCCAGATCATCGCGCGCCGCTTGGTGGAGAGCAAGCAGACGATCCCGCACTTTTATGTGACGGTCAAGGCCGACATCACCGACCTCATGGCCTTCCGTGCCGATCTCAAGGCGCAAGGACGCTCCTACAGCGTCAACGATTTCGTCCTGGAGGCGGTGATCCTGTCGCTGGAGGAGTTCCCGGTCGTCAACTCCGTCACGGACGGCGTGACCGTTTCCTGGCGCGGCGACGTGGATCTCGGCATGGCAGTGAGCGTGGACAACGGTCTGGTCGTGCCGGTGATCCGTGCCGCACAGACCCTGACGCTCGCCGAGCTAAACGCGCAGGCCAAGGCGCTCGCCGAAAAAGCGCGGACAGGCAAGCTCCTGCCGGACGAGATGGTGGGCAGTTCGTTCACGGTCTCGAACATGGGCATGATGAATGTCGATCAGTTCACCGCCATTATCAATCCCGGCGAGGCCGGCATCCTGGCGGTCTCCACTGGGCGTCAGGTGCCCACCGTGGTGAATGGCGAAATCAAAATCCGCACGATGATGGCGATGACCCTCTCTGTGGATCACCGCATCGTGGATGGCTCGGTGGGCGCACAGTTCGTCAATGCCATCCGGTCGAAGCTCGAAAATGTCGAGCTGTGGAAAGCGCTCGTGTAGCACGCGATTGGATTTCCAACTCCTAAATCCTAACTCCTAACTCCTAAATTCTAACTCCCTATGTTCGACTTTGATGTGATCGTAATCGGTGCCGGTCCGGGCGGTTATCCCGCCGCTATCCGTGCCGCGCAACTTGGTAAGAAGACGGCGATTGTTGAAAAAGAGGCATTCGGCGGCACCTGCCTCAACTGGGGCTGTATCCCGACCAAAACGTTGATCGCGTCGGCTGAGCGCTTTCACCACGCCGCGCACTCTGAGGCGTTCGGCGTTACCGCAAAAGGCGTCACGTTCGACTACGCCGTGATGACCGAGCGCAAGAACGACGTCGTCAAGCGCCTGAGCGGCGGCATACAGGGACTGCTCAAGTCCAACGGGGTCGAAGCGATTACCGGTGCGGCCCGCTTCGAGGGGCCGAACCGGATCTCCGTGATCCAGCCGGACGGCGTCACGCGTTGGCTCAGTGCCGCCACGATCATCATCGCGGCCGGTAGCGACTCCGCCATGCCGGGCTTCCTGCCGAAGGACAAGCGGGTGATGGACAGCCGCGCGTTTCTCGACCTCAAGGCGTTGCCGGAACGGCTCCTGATTCTGGGCGGCGGCGTGATCGGCTGTGAGTTCGCCTGCATGGCGGCCGCGCTCGGCACAAAGGTCACAGTGGTCGAGATGCTCGAAGACATCATCATGGTGCTCGACCGCGATGTGCGACGCGTGCTGCGCAAGCGCATGGAAGCACTGGGCGTCACCTTCCTCACGGGTGCCCCGCTCACCGATATTGTTGTCAAGAACGGCGAGGTCAGTGGCACGTACAAAGATCAGACCGTCACCGGCGACCTGTTGCTTGTGGCTGTCGGGCGTCGGCCTAACACTGCCGCGCTGGATCTTGCCCGCGCCGGTGTCAACGTCGATGAACGCGGTACGATCCCAGTAGACAAACAGGGGCGCACCAACGTGGCTTCGATCTTTGCAGTCGGCGATCTGGTGACCGGTTCGATCCAACTTGCCCATGCCGCGACCCAGCAGGGTGTCGTCGCCGCAGAAGCGGCCGTCGGCATGAAGTCGACCGTCGAAAATATCTGCCCCTCCTGCATTTTCACGTCGCCCGAAATCGGGCTGGCCGGGCTTTCAGAGACCCAAGCGCAAAAGCTCGGGCGCGACGTCAAGACCGCGGTCTTCCCCTTCGTGGCCTTGGGCA
>Ga0255343_1006725_pt1 | contig 10065 bp, 9 predicted proteins | sample wastewater_treat_4_FD_192413 | JGI IMG/M metagenome (GOLD analysis project Ga0255343, IMG submission 192413) | Wastewater microbial communities from Lulu Island WWTP, Vancouver, Canada - plant16 | ecosystem: Engineered > WWTP > Wastewater > Unclassified | place: Canada: Vancouver, British...
TATTTACAATAGTAGGTTTTGGTGCTTTTGGAAAACATCTGCGCAATATAATTCCCATATTTTTAGGCGTCTTTCTTGGAAGTATCACCAATATGTATGATATTCATGATCCCAATATGGTACTCGCAGCTTTGTTCGGAACTACTCTGGCCCCTATCGCAGGCGAATTCGGCATCTTTTGGGGAATTATAGCAGGTTTTCTTCATTCATCACTGGTTACAAATCTCGGATACCTACATGGAGGAATGAACTTATATAATAACGGTTTTTCCGGCGGATTAGTTGCTGCCTTTTTGCTTCCTATAATACAAGCTTTTGAAAGGAGGGGAAAAGATGAACACTGAGCGTATTAAAGTACTGCGAATAGCCAACGAACTCCTCAATTACATGTTTTTAAGATGCTCCCATGCTCTTACCCTTGAATTAAAAGAGAATATTTTAGGATTCGAAATTACTATAAGATCTGCATGCTCACATATTAACTCCGAAAATATTGCAGAATTAAAAAAACTTCTTACACCAGGAAGGCACGAAGAAATAAGCGACTACTACTGGAATCTTGCAGGAACCAACAGTGAAGAAAATGAACTTAACCTTATAGGTTTGATGATAGACTCTGCTGAGGTAAAAGCAGAAAACAATGAACTTGTCATAAAACTTGTACGGAAAAAATAAAAAATTGTTCTTATACTTTTGATTATTAAATTTTTGATAAATGTAGTATAATAAAATTATATTGGGGAGTTTCATAGAGAATTAGGGGGGATTGGAATGTCCGCTACAGTACACTTCCCAGAAGGGTTTTTATGGGGAGCTGCAACAGCATCTCATCAAATAGAAGGGGCTAATTACAACAGTGATTGGTATGAATGGGAAAAAAAAGGAAAGATAAAAGATAACTCTTCTTCTGATCCGGGCTGTCAGTCGGAGAAGTATTATGAAAGAGATATAACTTTTCTTTCCGATCTGAACCTCAACGCCTACAGATTTTCAGTTGAATGGGCAAAAATACAGCCTGACGAGAATTCTTTTTGCGAGAATCATTTACAGAGGTACTGTAAAATAGTTGATATACTTCTTTCAAAAAGAATAGAACCTGTGGTAACTTTGCACCATTTTGTGAACCCCTTGTGGTTTTATAACAAAGGTGCATTTGAAAAACCTGAAAACATAAGTTTTTTCCTAAAATTTGTTGAAAAAATGGTTTCTGCTTTTAAAGAAAAGGTACAGTATTATACTGTTATAAACGAACCTATAGTATATGCTTTCACCTCTTATATTGATGGTTCTTGGCCCCCAGGGAAAAAAGACTGGAATGCCGGGATGGCAGTTGTCAGAAATCTTCTTGTGGCTTATGATGAAGCTTACAAAATAATTAAAAAAATAAATCCTAATGCCAAAATATCTGTTGCCAAGCATACTGCTGTTTACCGCCCATATCTTTCTTTTTCCCCTATTGATATTATAGCTAGTAGGACTATCCAGAGATACTTTGACCATGCTTTCATTGATTCTATACTTGATGGCAAGTTTGCAAAACCTTTTGGTAAAAACGAAAAGTACTCCTTTTCTTCTGATTTTGATTTTATAGGCATAAATTACTATACTAAAAGATTTATACATATTAATAAGAAAAATATTGAAACTAAAACTAAAGAAGGAATGAAAACAGATATCGGCTGGCACTACTATCCCCAGGGTCTTTATGAAGTAGTTGACAGATTCAGTAAGCGTTATCATAAGCCGCTCATGATAACTGAAAACGGAATAGCTGATTCAGAGGACAGGTACAGGACAGCATATATTGTCAGTGCCCTTTATTCGATAAACCAGGCCATGAAAGAAGGGGCAAACGTGATGGGGTATATGTATTGGTCACTTATGGATAATTTTGAATGGGTTGAGGGAAACAGCATGCGGTTTGGTCTGCTGCAAACAGATTATAACAACAATGTGCTCTATATGAGAAACTCTGCCAAGATATATTCAAAAATAGCTTCTGATAATAAAATTGAAGAAAGTACTCTTAAGTTTATAAAATAACGCGTACCTCATAAGAGGTGCGCGTTATTTTAAGAAAGTTATCTTCCAAAATAGGAATCGATCTTTTTTACTTCCAGTTCCATGCTAATTGGTCTTCCATGAGGACATGTCTTAAGCCCTCTTTTATGTACCTGCTCCAAAAGAGTCTGTGCCCCGACGAAATCATCGTTCGTCTTTACCGCAGCCCTACAAGCCATTGTCGCCAGAATATCTTCAAATATCTTCTCTATAGGTTCAATTCCATGAAGGCGCAAAATAGCCACCACTTCTCCCAAAAGTCCCTGAATATCTCTTTTTTCCAACGAATGCGGAAGAGCTTTTACTAAAAGCTTTCCATCTTCATGTATATCCAAGTCAATACCAAAATTCTTTATTTTTGCTGCATTTTCTGCAAGATACTCCAGGGAAGTTTTGTCAAGTTCTATCTGTTCGGGAAGTATAAGATACTGACAGGAAATGCTTCCCTTCTCAAAAAAATCTTTTTTAAATTCTTCGTATAAAATTCTTTCATGTGCGGCATGAAAATCTGTAAGAATCATTTTTCCATTTTCTTCGCTTATTATGTATCTTTCTGAAAGGAATCCAATTATTTTGGGCGAATATTCTGGTTCATACTCTGGAGTTTTTGAAGCCTGAGCAAGAATAATATCTGATTGATTTTTACTTACATACGTATTACTTTCCGATAGCTTATCATAAGACCTTTGAAAAAACCTCTCTTGTGTCCGCATTGGCTCATGATTGGTTACTGGGGCAGATGTTTTTAAAACATTTGCTGAAGAATCATTTTCCTGTTTCTGAATCTGAATATAAGGCTGAACATCTTCTTTTATAAGATTCAGGGTAAACTTCACTTTATGCTCTAGCGCACTTTTAAGCGCTTTTATCAGGAGCTTATTAACACTTGCCTGATCAGAAAACTTTACTTCTAGTTTCTGCGGATGAACATTTACATCTACTTCCTGAGGAAGTACGTCAATAAAAACAGCACAATACGGATGTTTTCCTGTTTGAAGCATACCCGAATAAGCTCCTTCAAAAACAGAGAATAGTTCGGCAGATCTCACATATCTGTTATTTACAAAAAAAATCTGTCCTGTTCTATTAAGCCTTGCTATTATTGGTTTGGTAATGTAGCCATGAGCCTTGATCCACTGTCCTTCTTCTTCAAAAAAAATAATATCATCAGCTTTCAGCTCTGGAAAAACCTTTCTAAGTCTTGTTTGAAGGTCATCATCTTTTCTTACCTCGTAAATACTCTTTCCATCACGCACATACGAAAGAGAAACCATATTTGAAAGAATAAATTTTTCAATTATTTCTGTAGTCATACGCCCTTCTGCAGAATCACTCTTTAAAAATTTCCTTCTGGCAGGAATATTAAAAAATATATCCTCAATCTCAATAACAGTTCCTGGATTCATATTTACAACAGATTCAGAAACAACTTTTCCAGCAATAAAGATTACTTTATGGCCTACTTCTTCTTGCAAAGGTCTTGAACTTATACTCATTCTTGAAACCTGACATATTGAAGAAAGTGCCTCTCCTCTGAAACCGAATGTCTGTATTTTATAGAGATCCTCCGCTGAAGAAATCTTGCTTGTAGCGTGAGGCTTTACAGACTTATAAATATCCTCAAGACTCATCCCACAGCCATTATCAGAAAGCTTTATAAGGGATTTGCCGCCGTTCTTTATCTCAGCTTTTATGTCATCGGCATGAGCATCTGCAGAATTTTCAAGCAGTTCTTTCATAACTGCAAAAGTACCAGTTATCACTTCGCCGGCAGCAATCTTAACAACTACTTCCTGTGCAAGCTCGTGTATTATACTTTTCATATGCCATGACGCTGCTTTGCAGCCTCAAACATTATTATCCCGGCACTTACCGATACATTTAACGATTCTACACTGTTATACATAGGAATAGATACAATAAAATCAGCTTTTTCCCTTAGTTTTTCTCTTATACCAGAACCTTCATTTCCTAAGATGAGACATATATTTCCTTTAAAATCGTTATCATAGTAGTTTTTTCCGTTCATATCAGCAGCAAATATCCAATAATTTTTTTCTTTCAGGTACTCTACAGTACGGGAAAGATTAACCACTCTTATGATTGGAATTTTAAATATCTGTCCTGCAGAAACTTTTATAACGGCAGCAGTTACTTCACATGAGTTATCTTTGGGAATAACAATAGCATCGGCACCACATGCCACAGCTGATCTGATTATTGCCCCAAAGTTTTGCGGATCCTGTATCTGATCAAGCATCACGATAAAAGCATTTTCCTTTTTTTTCTCAAGATAATCTGTGTCATAATATTCATAATCTTTTCCAATATCTATTACAACTCCCTGATGCTTATCATAATTTACAAGATTTTTAAGATTATCATCTGATACATACGAAACAGAATAACCATTCGACTTTGCTTTCTGGACAATACTGGCAAGTTCTTTATCTGTATTTTTGGAATTGCTTACATATACCTGTTTAACAGAATATCTTACAGAAATTATTTCTTTTATTACATTTCTCCCATATATGTACATGTCTCTATCACCTCAAAAATTTCTTCAAGTCTCTTGTAATTATCGCTTAGGTACAGATATCCGATAACGGCCTCAAGACCTGTAGATTTTCTGTACTCTTCATCATTTCCTCTTTTCTTGGCACCTTTGGAATTATAGCCCCGCTTAAAAATGCCTTCTTCTATTTCATCAAAAATTTTTTTTTCATTAAGTCTGTCTATAAAAAATGAATGCGCCTGTGCAGTCAGATATTTTTTGGAAGCATTATTCAGTGTATTAGTTTTGATCCTTCCGTCCTTTAGTATATAAAGCTTGTATCTCAAAGCTATAACAGCATCTCCTATATACGCAAGACTGTCTACAGGTATCTCTGAGAAACCTGATATCGGAAAATGACCGAATAATGACGGAAGAGTATGAATCATATTTCCTGTTCTCCAATTATTTCAACTAATGTTTTAGGAGTTCCAGGGGCACCTCTAGCACCTTCAAATCTTATATAAAGGCCATCGGAAGCTCTAAACCAATAATTTACACTCCAAAAAACCGACATCCAATTGTCCAGAGTAACTCTTACTCTATATGCCTGAACTTTTGATTTATTTAGTGTAATAGTTTCAATCCCTTCATTATATGCTACAAACTTGGTAGCTTTAAGATCGGCCGGAGAAACAAGCCAGTACTTACAACTCTTTTCTCCAGATAACACAAAGTTCATAAGCGAATACTCGGCAGCCTGATACCATGAGCCACTGTCTATTTTTATCTCTTTATCTGCTATTTTACCGTTTATCTTCCCAGAAATACTTATTATATCTGATTTCCTTACGGCATTATACTCAGAATCATATATACTGTTTCTGAAATTCATACTTACTGTTTCAGATTGTGCGTTAGTAACCGTATAATACTCGTAATCTGAAAAATAATGAATCTGAAGATTCTGATCAGCATTCTGGATCTTTAAGGTATGTACAGAAATCTTATTGTCAGTATCATCCCGATACTGTATACCGTCCAGACCTTCTGCAAATAAAGACATTTGCAAAAAAAGAAAAACAAGTATGCTTATTAAACTTTTCTTCATCAGTTGATCCCTCTAATAGCCTGGCTGTAAACCTCTACTATCTTCTGACCAGTAACGTTAATTGAGTAATTGTTTCTGACAAAATTGCAGGCCTTTTCAGAATACTTCTCATATAATTCTTTGTTTTGCGTAAGCTTAATAATACTATCAATGAACTCATTCTCATTGAGTTCATCAATCATTATCCCGCCTGCATCTTTCTGCGAAAGAAGATCTCTTACTCCCATTTTCCCAAGCGCTACAACCGGAGTACAAGCAGCCATAGCTTCCAGAACAACCAATCCCTGTGTTTCAGTATAAGATGCAAAAACAAAGAGATCAGATTGCTTATAAGCATCTATAACCTTTTCCCTAGGTTGTCCACCGGTAAATATTATACTATCATGAAGATCAAGCTCTATGGAAAGTTCTTCGAGTTTCTCCCTTTCCGGTCCATCGCCAACGATGACGAACTTATACTTCTGATCAGTTTGTTTTATAAGCTTGCTGAACATTTTTATAAGAAAGACAATATTTTTTTCTTCGGCAAGTCTTCCTACAAAGAGGAGAATTTTTTCTTCCTCCCCAATTGAATACTCTTTTCGTATATCCCATAAAACCGGTCCGTCAAAAGAATAGGTATCAATACCGGTCGGAATAACCGCTATATGTTCTGCGGGAACGCCGTACTGCACCAGAACATCTTTTATATCCTTTGTTGGTGCAATAACCTTATCAAGTTTGATACACCAATTTCTTATAAGCTTTTGAGCCTGCTTAAGAGAAGGTCTGAATATAAAAGGAACATAATGCCTATAGTATTCATACATGGTGTGATGAGTTCCAACATAAGGCAAATCAAGAGCTTTGGCCACAAGATCGGCTGCTATTCCCATTGAAAAAGGGCTGTGTGAATGAATAACATCCAAATCTAGCTTGTTGGCTTTAAATATGTCAGTAGAAATGGGAAGAGCTATGCGATGATCCTTTTCAGCGGTAAATTTAAATGCTGGAAACTCAAAAACATCATCTTCATGTCTCTTTGAATCAATACCAAGTTTTGGAACAAACATATATACTCTGTGTCCCATCTTCTGCATAGATTCCTTATAAAGTTTAAGAGCAGTTGCGACACCGTTTTTCTGAGGAACATATGTATCTGAAAACATCGCTATATTCATGATTTTCTCCTTATCAGCCGATTATTTTTTCTTTTTTCTCAATTAATTCGGAATAAACCATTGATATCTGTTTTGCTGTTGAAGCAATTGAGTAATAATCATCCACAAATTTAATACATCTTTGCTCTAATGAATCCTTTATTTTTTCATCTTTTAGTATCTTAAGAATACTGTCTGTAAAATCATCTTCATTTAGATCTTCCAACATGATACCGCCGCTTTCACTGTTTGAAAGTATATCGTAAACCCCCATCTTTCCTAGCGCAACTACTGGCGTACCGGCAGCCATGGATTCAAGAACCACAAGACCCTGTGTCTCGGTATAAGATGCAAAAACAAAGACATCAGAGCCTTTGTATGCGTCAATAACCTTGTCTCTTGACATAGAACCAGTAAATACTACATCCTTTTCCAATCCTAAATCAAAAGCCAGCTGTCTGAGAGTTTCAGTTTCATTCCCTCCGCCGATTATGACAAAGGTTGACTTATAAATCTCAGAATGAACTTTTCGAAATACTTTAATTAAAAAATCTATGTTTTTTTCTTTTGCAAGTCTTCCTACAAAGAGCAACACTTTATTCTCTGAAGGTATGCTTAGCTCTTTGTGTATATCCCATTTTACAGCATCACGAAAAGAATAAGTATCTATTCCGGTTGGAACAGTAACTATGTGCTCATTTGGAACGCCATAGCTTTCAAGCACTTTTCTTATATTTTCCGTAGGGGCAATGACCTTATTCAACTTTTCACACCAGTATTTTATACCCTTTTGAGTCTGTTTTAGACTTGGACGTATAAATACTGGAAGATAGTGCCTGTAATGTTCATACATAGTATGATGTGTACCTATACAGGGAATATTGAAATCATGAGCTGTAAACATACCCTTTATCCCTACAGAAAAAGGAGTATGGGTATGAATTATGTCCAGGCTTAACTTATTTTCCCTGAGAACATCAAGCTTTATAGGAATTGCTAATCTCTGATCTTTTTCAAACGCAAATTTTATTGCCGGAAACTGATAAGTTTTTTCTTCCTTTACTACATTTTTGGATAGTTTAGGAATAAAAAGATAGACATTATGGCCCATACGTTCAAGCTCTGTTTTATAAAGTTTTAATGAAGTCGCAACCCCATTTCTTTGCGGATAATATGTATCTGAAAACATACCTATATTCATTTTATGATTTCCTTTTTCTGAGTAGTTTGTAAAACACTATTGTTCCCATACCGAAAAATATTTGCAGATAGTATGTACTCCACCTCCATGCAAATACTGCCTGAAGACTCATGGCTGAATCTTTCACGATATCCCCAACAAACCAGTGATAGAAAAGCTCGGTGCCTCCGCTTGCGCCTGGAGTGGGAATATAATATACAACCATATTTAAAAGAGTCATCCCGCCAAATATATTCATAAATGTATTAAAAGTATACATTACCTTAGTAAGCATCACTATGAAAAAAAACAATACTCCTGCCTGGATTACAAGTGTAGCAAGCCCAAGCAGAAAATCCAGAACCATGACATAAATTTTTTCCTTCCATAAGAACGTGATACTCCCGTTAAGCTCTTCGCTCCATTTGAATATTTTTCCACTGAGATCCCTTTTCTTAAGAATTTTTGATTTTTCAAGAAAGTTTACAAACTTTGCAATGATATTCGAATTAAGGAAAAGCACAAAGAAAAACACAGCAATACTAACCGAAAGCACCAATCCTACTGTTATAAGCTTTGAAGTAACACCTTTACCCTGTAAAACAGAAATAACAGGCTTATAAAAAATAAAGGATACTACAAGATTAGTCACCATACTTTCCAAAAATCTTGACATAACAAAATTTGTACCTTTCTCAGAAGGAACCCCCAGGGAAGAAAGATGATAAACCTGAAGCGGTTGTCCTCCGGCGGCGAAAGGAGTTATATTTGAGAAAAAACACCCTATGACATTATTATAAAAAGCATCAAAAAAATTTATTTTGTATCCTAAAACCTTCAATACAATTATAGTTCTTATACTGTCTACCACATACCCTGTACAGAATATCAGGAATCCGAAAAACATCATAAGCGGACTTATTTTAAAAATTTCTTCAAGAATATTTGTATCAGTAATCTTGCCTATAAGCAATATCACCAGAAGACCCATTATAACAGCAAAAATGAAATTAAAAATATTTTTTTTGTTTTTAATTTTTACTCACCTCAAAACAGTTTCTTTCCAAATTTTTTATAGTAGTACTTAGAGTATATATTCAAAAGATTTATACCTGCCCTTGAACTGCTATACTTTTCAAATAATTTCCTGGCTTTGCAAGACATTTCGCAATACAAATCTTTATCCTTGCTCAGCCTGTTGATATAATCTACAAACTTCTCATTGTCAGATGCCTTAAGATAACAATCATCAAATATTGTAGTATACACTTGAATATCTCTAAGTAACAAAGGCAGTCCGCTCCCTGCAGCTTCAACAATTACCAGACCAAAAGTCTCCTGATAAGAAGGCAAAAACATTATATCTGACAACATATAGTAATCTCGTACCTTTTCCCTGGAAACTGTACCCGTAAAAAAAACATTTTCAGGATGATTTTCGGTTATCTTTTTCATCTCATGATAACCCTCTGTATAATCTTTAAAAGGATTTCCTCCAACCCATACAAATTTAAACTGTGGAAGTTTTTCAGCTACCTCTACAAAATCTTTTATTCCTTTTCGCGGCTGAACCTGTCCTGCACCGATTATTATAAAATCTTCATCTTTAAAGCCCAACTCCTTTCTCAGTCTTACTTTTTCACTTTTAATTTTTTCGTCGGGAATTAGATACAAATCTTCCCGGACAAAATTTGGAAAAACATAAATTTTCTCTTTTTTTATATTAAGTTTTTTCTGAAGCTCAACTGCAACATCTTCACTGACAGCAAGTACAACATCATTAAGACTATAAAGCCATTTAAGCCATATTCCAAATAGAGGTGCCAGAATCCATGAATTTCTTATACTTCCCCTTATAGAATCAGGAAGCACATGCGCTGTTACAACATTTAAAGATTTCCTCCTGTTGAAAAGTGTCTGTAGAAAAACCTTAGGGTCAGGAGTATGCGAATGCTGAACCACCGCATCACTGTTCCAAACATTCTCAGTAATTTCAACCTTACCTGTAGATTTGAGTACATAAACACAGTCCATGTACGCCGAATAAACGCCCTGTCCGGGAAATTTCCCCGCAGAG
>Ga0255343_1006737_pt1 | contig 10051 bp, 13 predicted proteins | sample wastewater_treat_4_FD_192413 | JGI IMG/M metagenome (GOLD analysis project Ga0255343, IMG submission 192413) | Wastewater microbial communities from Lulu Island WWTP, Vancouver, Canada - plant16 | ecosystem: Engineered > WWTP > Wastewater > Unclassified | place: Canada: Vancouver, British...
GGGCGATCATCACCTGATGATCGGTGATGATCGATTGATGATCCGGATCCCGGCAGAGATCATCACCTCGAGATATCAGATCATCAAGGGCGGCGGTGACCGTTGCGGCGTCCGATAGTCCCGGGGCGCCGTATCGGGCCTTTATTTGTTCGAAGAGACTATCCGGTGTCGTACAGGTAAACCGCATGGTCGAAAATCGGTGATGATCGTATATCATCAAATCGATTTGATTTGATGATCCGATCGGCCGGCCGGACCGGGGCCGATCATCAGACGGGGACCAGCGCGAACGGGGATATTCGCCCGGTCCGCCGGCCTTCTATTTAGGCCTGATTCGTGCCTGTACTCTAGGTCTATTAAGAATTACTTTATTACAGGGTTTTGGGGGGGTTCCCCCGGTCTCCATGTAGAATAAAAGAGGTCTCACTTACCGCGGTCGCGTCAGTCCCGGCCGGCCAACTTCCGCCGGCGGTATAGGGTCATGATCGGGATCTCGAGGGCCCGGGAGACCTCGGCCCATGAAGCGCCGGCGGACCGGAGGGCCTCAACTTTCGACCACTCGATCGGGCGCCGGGGCCGGCCGAGGGTCTTACCTTCGGACCGTGCACGGTCGAGGCCGGCCTTTGTCCTCTCAACTAGGTTTTCCCGCTCCCGTTGTGCAACCCAACTGAGGATCGAGATCAGGAGAGACCGGATCGATTTGTCATCGGACCGGGTAAACCCTTCATTGGGGGAGAGGGACCAGACCAGGACCCCGCGGGCCTCGAGGTCCTCGATCGTCGTCAGGGTCTCGATTAGGGTCCGGCCGAGGCGGGATAACTCAAAGACATAGACAAAACGGATTTGTCCATTACTTTTGATATACTCGAGCATCGCCTTAAACCCGGGGCGTTTATGCGGCGGGACCGTGCCGGAGATCCCCTTATCCACAAAGATGAGATCCCGGGGGATACCGGCCCCCTCGAGGATTAGGCATTGATTCTTAACGTTCTGGTCATTGGTCGATACCCGAACATACCCAACTTTGTCCATACCGAAAACCCTCTATCATAATGAGACTTATGGTATAATATCATTATCGTTCGTTTATGGTATAATCGGGAAAACGGCCGGCGGGCCTCGATTCTGAAACGGGGCGAGGAGTGCGGCCGCTCCTCGAGGCCTCGGCGGGCGGAGGCCTGGTATACCACTCGGGGCGGGCCCGGACGGTGTTCCATCCCTATGTGTTTCACGGGAGGCGGGGCCGGGCGGCCGGACCATCGGCCGGCGGGGTGAGGGTGACAAAACGTGACACAACATAGGGGGCGGCGGGCCCCCTCCCGCCCTCGAGGGCGGCCCGTGGACATGCGCTTCTAACGTGATCACGGCGGCGCATCTCGCGCGGGGGGTTACCAACCGACCGACGAAAATCATGTCATGATCGCCGGTGCAACTCGCCCGGCCGGCGGGCCAACCCCCTTTTTTAGAGGGTGCCGGAAATCGAGGACGGCCGGGGCATCGACCCCACGGGCGAAAAGGGCGATTGTGTTAACCGTGTTAACTCAACCCGACCATCAACCCATGAGGCGGGCCTCTCGAGGGTGTCCGTCGGGTGTCGTGTATGTGTGCATATCCGTAGGAAAAACGGCCCCGGGGTATCCGGTCGATCGGGGCGCGATCGTCCCGTGAGGGCCCGCTATTCTCGTCAGTGCGGCCTTCATTCGCCGGTACGGGGATAGGTTATGAGTCCATGCCGGCGGCGATAGGCCCGCTGCCGACAGGCCCCCCGGCAATAGATCTGATCCGTTCGTTTCGGGCGATACTCGCGGCCGCATATCGGGCAAACGGATCGGCGGGTCCGGAACCTCTCGCGGGCGTCGATCCGGGCGGCGAGAACGTCGAGCCGTGCCGATCGGATGAGGATCTCCCGTTCAATCTCGGCGAAGAAACGCGCCCGGTTGCGCCATGTGTTGTTCCGTTTCATGCCTTACCTGGTTACGGGTATTTTTCACGGCGGGCTTTTTTGCGACGATTTCCCACGGTTCACCCGGCCGCGGCCTCGAGGTCCCGGGCGAGGCGGGCGAACTCCCGCGATCGGGTTTCGACCATCCGGGCGAGGGTCTCGATCGAACGGTCCCGGCGGATGAGGTGATCGGCGAATCTCGGCGCATCGGCGGCCGGGATCACGGCCGCGGCCATGCGGGCGTTTAGGGCCTGGTCCTCGAGGGCGATCGCGTTGAGGACGGCGGCCGCGATCCGGTTGCGGGTCTCTATCGCGTCGAGGACGGCCCGGGCCCGGGCGGGCGTTCCCTCCGGGGCACCCCGGACCGTTGCGGCGAGGCGGGCGATCCGGTCATCGGCCCGGCGGAGGTCCTCGAGGCGGGCGGTAAGAGGGTCGGCGGGCATCATGCGAAGGCCTCACGGGGGCGGGAATACGGTTTTTTCTGAGAAACGGGGGCCGGGGCGGGGGCCGTTTCGGTGCCGGCGTGCGGTCTCGGTTTTATTCCGGCCCGTATATGTCTCTCTCGCGACCATCCCGCATATAAAGAAATGACGCGAAAAGAACGGCCGGATCCGATCATGCCGGGCCCCTCGCCGGCGGGCTGAGGCCTCGCGCGCGGGGGGGAGTGGTGATCCGGATTATACCACGATATACTACGAGAGGCCTGCATTTTCCCCTCGCGCGCGCGTGCGAGTGGGGGGTGGGTATGGTTCGCTATACGTCGGCAGCCCCCCGATTTTCCCCTCGCGCGGGCGGGCGAGAGGTGGTTTTTTTTCCAAACCATACACGACAGGGCCCCCCATCTCTCGTGGCGATCGAAGCCCCCGGCGGTCGCTGTCCCCGGGCGGTGTGGCCCGTATCCGCCGTGTATCCGCCGTCATGCCGGATCCTTGGCGGGGCGGTCACGCCATCCGGGGACATACTGATCGGCCGCGGCCTCGAGGACCTCGCGGAAACGGTCGTTCGGGATCCGCTCCCCCTCTTTGATCACGGGCGGGTCCATCTCGTAGATCGCGAACCATTCAAACTTACTGCCGCCGGACTGCCATCCGGCCCGGTGAAAATACCACTGGTCGCGGGTGATATGCAGGTTGGTGCCCGTCGTGCTCTTACTGTGGTGCGGGTGCTCGCCATACCCGTCACCCTTGAACCCGGCAAAGGCGGCCATTGACGGCATAGCATCGAATACCTCGGCCTTATCGATCCACGGCCCCGCCGGGCCCTTCTTCCGCCTGGTCGAGAGGGCGGCCCGGTTGCGAATGGTCGCGGACCGGAGGCGATCGGCCATCCGTCGCCGTTCCTCGCGCTCGAGCTCGGCCGCGATCGGGTGCTCGGAAACATCGATCGCCGTCTCGAAGAGGGCGGCCGGGTCCCCGCCCCCGCGGATGTAGTCGTTAAGGTCTACCTTCTCGAGCTCCTCGGGGCGCGGGATCTCGCAGAGATACGGAACCAGGCCCGCGGACCGGAGGGCGATCCCGGTATCGACGGCGCCCCGGATCCCGGCCCCCGAGGCCTCGGAGTCCATGATTAGATAGAGGCGGCCGGCAGGCCTGCAGAGGGCGACCAGGGCGGCCGCGTGCTCCCGCTTGAACCGGACGGTGACGGGACTCACCGCCGGGTAACCGGCCTGGTGCGCAATGGTGCAATCGGTGATCCCTTCGGTGATGATGAGCGGTGCACCGGGGCGGACCGTATCGGCCCCGAAGATCGGTTCCTCGATCCCGTTCGATATCCGCACCGTAGGCGAGAGGGCGATCGCCCGGGACTGTTTTTTATATTTCCCGATGGTCCCGGCGGGTCCCGGGCGCTCGGCGGTTTCGTCGGTCTGCCGGGCGATGAAGAACCTCGGGGGCCCGCCGACCAGGTAGGGAAAGACGATCCGGCCGGACCAGAGGGCCCGGGCGCCGTTATCATCCACCCACGCGAGACCGGAGGCCCGGATCTCCTCGCGCGTCAGGCCGGCGGTATTGAACCGATCGATCAGCGTCGAGCGGTCCACCGGAGCGAACCCGATCCGGCCGCGTGCGATCGTCTCGTCGGTCAGTCCGTACCGGGTCCGGAGGTGCTCGCGGTGCCGGTCCGCTAGGTGCGATTCAAAGAACCCGGCCGCGGTCTCGAGGACCAGGGCGAGGCGGTCCGGATCCCACGACCAGGGCGAGGCCTCGATGGTCACGACCGTACCCCCGCGATCCCCTGCAGGGGCGGGGCCGAGGGGCCCGGCCGGAGTCCGTCGAGGATAACCAGGGCGTCCGAGGCCCGGGTACAGGCGACATAGTAAACCCGGTGCTCCTCGGCCGCTGCCGTTGGGTTCTGCCAGTACTCGCGATATCGTCCCCGGTTATACCCGGTATGGAGGACCACCGCGCGGGCCTGGCCTCCCTTTGCCGCGTGTATGGTGCTCAGGACGATCGCGGACGGGGCAGGGCGAGAGGGGCCGCGGGCGAGGGCGGCCGGGATCCCGGCGGTGAGGTCCTCGGAGAGCTCGAGCCCGGCGGCGATCCTGCGAGAGAACCCGGGCGCCGGCGGGGTGTCCGAGAACCACCCGATCACCTCGGGAATAAGGACCGCCTCGGGGCGGGAGAAGGCCCCGCGCATATTCTCGGGCGGGGTGCACATTCGCGGGGCCGCGGTGATGAGGGTCCGGGCCTGGTCCGGGGTGAGGATCCCGGCCCCGCCGTTGCGATCGTATGCGGTGAGGGCGTCGAGGGCCCCGAGGAGTTGCCGCATATCGACGGGTTCGCCGGCCGTTGTGCGGGCCGTTTCCCAATGCGGCGACCAGTCCGAGAGTAGGGACGTATGCGGGATCCCGGCCGCGGTCAGAACCTTTGACAGTTTCCGGACATAGCGGCGATACCGGGCGAGGATCAGAACCTCGCCATACTCGCGGTATAGGGCCTCAACCACGGGCGGGAACCCGGCATCATCATACGGGTGCTCGACCCATACCCGGCCGGCCCCGGCCCGCGGGGCCATGAACGACCGGCCGCCGAGGACCCGATCCGCGGTCCGGACGATTTCGGGCGGACATCGGCGGGATTCCGGGGCCTGGTCGCCGGCCGCGCCTATGTCCTTGACGGGGCCCGGGATCTTCTCGAGGAAGATCGGATCGGCGCCCCGGAAAGCGTAAATGGCCTGGTTCGGGTCGCCGGCCACGTAAATCCGGACCACCTCGCCGGATTGCCGCCACTGAGTAAACAGAACGAACTGCAGAGGGCTGAGATCCTGAAATTCATCCACGATCAGGATAGGGGCGAGCGGGCCGGCCTCGGCCTCGATCGCGGCGAAAATGTAATCGTCGTGCTCGTAAAGCTGGTGCTCGGCCTTGTAGTCTGACCAGGCCTGCAGGAGCTCGGCCGCGTCCCCGCATGAGCTCGGGATATGGGTCCCGGTCGCGGTCATCGCGTGCGGGGCGTGCGACCAGTTCCACGTATACTGACCGCGGATATAGCGGGCGATCTTGAATAGGGCGTTGCCGGGCGGTTCGGCCTGTCCGCTCTTGCGGTCCTCGTCGGCGCGAAACCGGGCGAGGGCCGGATCGTACGGCAGATGATGCAGGCGGGCGAAGTCCTCGAAGAACTCGGCCCCGGCCTTCTTGATCCCTTCTTGGATGATCCGATCGCCGGCCGCGGTATCGAAGAGGCCCGCCGCCTTGCAGGCCCGGAGGGCGGCCGCGTGTAGGGTGACCACGGCGCCCCCGATCTCGCCCCTCTTTGCCTTCGGGTATACGGTCCCGATCCGGGCCTGTACCTCGGCCTTCTGCGATCGCGCGAACGTCGAGAACGTGATATCCCCGATCCGGGTGCCGTGCTCCTCGGCCTCCCGGCGGACCAGCTCGAGAAGGGTATGGGTTTTGCCAGTGCCGGGGCCGGCAATGAACCGGGTAACCGGTGCGCCGGTCACCTGTCCCACCTCCGCCGCTGCTGTCCCCCCTGTCCCACCGCCGGCCGCTGATCGCGGGCGCGGGCCTCGATTCTGCATCGCCGGGGCAATCTCGATCGGATCTTCCTCCGGTAAACGGTGGATCTGTCGGTTTGGTGGGACAGGTGGGACAGGTAAATACCTGATACCTGTCCCATAACGGCCGCCATAGCGCCGCCGTGCGCGCATATACGGCCCGATCTCGCATGGTGGGACAGGTGGGACAGGTGGGACAGGTGAAAACGGAATTGTAAGTGATCACTTACAATTTGATCTCTCACGCGCGTATACCTGTCCCACGCGTCCCACCCGTACCACGGGGCCTTACTCCTGGTCAAGCAGATCCCCCACATCGAGGGCCCGCGTTACCGGCGGGCGGAATGTGATCAGGCCCGGTTTGAACGGCCAACATCGGGTCTGTTTCCCGTCTTTGCCCTTTGCCGCCTCGGGGCCTATCCGGGGTTTCCCGGTCCGGGCCCATGTATACCCCGCCTGCATCAGGGCCGTGCTCAATTTCCCGTCAGTCCACCCGGGCCGCTTGAGGTCCTCGAGGAACCGCCCGATCCGCCGGCCGTGAACCCATATGATATTCTTTGACTCATCGAACCAGGCGTATTCGGGCCCTGTCATACTCGCGGCGTCGGTGACCAGCTCCACCTTATCGAGGTCCTCGACCAGGCGATCGATCACGGCCTCGGCCGCGGTCAACTCTTCTATCTCATGAACCGTCTTGATCGCGGGGTCCGTCCAATAGGCCTGTATCCGCTGCCAGTCGGTCCGGGTCGCGTTCAGGGGTTCGTAAAAGGCGGACATCCAGAGGGTGTTAAGGAACCGGGATTCCAGTCCGCCCATCTGTTCCGAGGTCACGGGGAACCGCAGCCCCGCGATCGTCACCTCGAAATAGGTTGCCCCGGGTTCTTTCGACGGGTAGACATCAACGGCCTCTGTCCGCTGAATCACGGTCCGGACCGCGGCCGGCGTCAAGGCCCGCCGCTTATCATCGTCGGTCTCGAGGTCCTCGGCGAGGTCGGCAAAGACGGCCCGGATCTTCTTCCGCAGAACCTCGGCGGCCGGGGCGTCCTCCCCGAGGGCCTTACCGACTCGCCCCGCGATCTGATCCTGCAGGCGTTCGGATAACCAGGGTTCGGTTTTGGTCGCGGTCAGAAGAACCCGGCGGCCGGCCTTTGTGAACTCGACCGGGAACCGCCGCCTCTCCTCGGGCCATAGGAAGAGAGCGATATCCGCATGAACCGTGATCGGGCCGATCCCGTCCGTTGTCGGTTCGGGGGTCCGCGGGGCCGGCGTCTCGGCCTCCGGCGTCACGGGTTCGGCCTGGTCCTCGAGATCCTCCCGGTCCGCGGATGCGGCCGCTGCCGTCGAGACCTCGGCGAGGTCCTCGCCGTCCGGGATCCCGGGGGCCTGGTCCTCGATCGCCTCGCGCATCCGATCGAACTCGGCGGCCGCGGCCTCGAGGGAGCGGGCCGGCGCCTTCGCATCGGCCCCGGTCCGGACCGTCCCCCCGGAGGCCTTGAAGGCCTCGAGGGCCTCGGCGGCCTCGCGCCGGTCCTCGCCGGTCACGGTCACGATCGCCCCCCGTCAACCACGGCGCCGAGGAGCCCGAAGGCGTCCCGGAACCGGGCGAGATCCTCGGCCGTGATCTCGGCCTTGAGGAGCGCAACCGCGGACGGGAACGGCGCCGGGTCCCGGGGGCGGCCGCTGCCGTCGATGAACCGGAGCCGGCCCGCGAGAAAGCAGATCGGGAACCGGAAGAGGGGCCGGAACCATCGGGTATCGGTCCGGGCCGGGACCAGGACGATCACGGCCTCGGCCCGCCCGGTCTCGGCGATTGCCTTTTCGGTCCATCGCCCGATCTCCCGGCCATAGGGCGGATTCATGAACACCAGCCCGGACCAGGGCCGCGAGAGTCCATCATCGGCCCGGGTAAAGTGCCGGCCGGCGGGGACGTTCGGCGGGCCGTCGTTCGCGCATGGATCGAGGTCGATCCGGCCGCCGAGGGCCTCGCGGGCGGCCTCGAGGATATGGGGCGGCGTCCACCAGTCGGGAGAGGCGGACGAGAGGAGCGCGGCCGCGGTCACGTCGCCCCCCCGCCGGTCTCGCCCTCCGGACCGGGCGATCGCCTCCAATCGGTCGGGAGGTCAACCGACACGATCGAATGCTTCGGGATCAAGACCTCCTTACCGGCGGCGGTCCGGATCACGATCTCGTAAATGCCGAATGCCTCGAGGGTGCCGGATATCGACGGGGCCCCCGCGATCCGGACCGTGATCGGGCGGTGATGCAGTCGCGGCCAGAAATCCGGCGGCCTCGGCCGGGGCCGATCGCAGGTGCACGCGGGCGCCGGCGGGGCCTGGTCCTCGGCGGTCATACGACCATCTCCGGGTTGAAGCGCCATCGGCCGCGGGAATCGGCCGCGATCACGTCGCCCCCGGCGAGGCGGCCGAGGGCCTCGGAGAATGCCGGAACCGGGGCGGGCCGGCGGTCCTGGCGCCCCTTCTTACCCTTGATCATGAGCGCGGGAGGGATCGGGATCGTCCTCCAAAGCTCGGCCTCCGTCATGCCGCGATCGGCCCCGCCGAGGGCCTCGGCGATCTCCTCGAGGGGCCACGGGAGCCGGGCGGGCGCGAACTCGAAAAGGGCGGCCTGTCGTTTCATGCGGTCCGCCCCCCCGCGATCCATCGCGGGGCGGTCTCCGGCCGCCGGTCCTCGAGTCCCCGGGTAAGCCGGCATCGACCGTACCGGCCGCACCGGGTGCCGTCAGTCGCGCACCATCGGGAGGGGAGACCCGCTCGCCCCTCGGCGAGGTCCTCGCCGGCCGTGCTCGAGGACCAGGGCCCGCGGGCGATCTCGGCCGCTGCCGTCGTCAGTCCCGGCCCGGCCTCGCGGACGGCCTCGAGGAGTGCCGGACACGGCCACGGCGGGAGCTTGAAGGGATCGCCGATCATGCCGGGACCCTCGCGGCCGTGAACGGGGCGGCCGCGGGCCTGGTCCTCGAGATCATCGCCGAGACAGGAGCAAAGGATAAGGGCAAATACGCCTTATATGAGGTTGGTAAGCCCTTTCCCGTTCTCCTTTGGGTCATACCGCGATCGCCTCGCTCGGATAGAGGAGGATCCGGTTTCCGCCGTCCCGGGCGGTCCGGAGCTCGCGCCGGGCCTCGAGGACCTTGATCCGTTCGCGCACATACGCGGGAGACCAGGAACCCATGAGGGCCCGGACAATATCGGACTGCTGTACGCCGGGCGTCGCGCGGGCCCGGATCAATATCTGGTTGTCAAGATCTGACATTCGCCGATACCTCCGATGAGGGCGGAGGACGGGCCGGTATCGCAGAAGGGGGATATGTGCCGTGCCTGGTGGGCGATGGGCCCCCCAATAGGCAACGGATTTAATATCTCGGGGCGTAACTATACGCGAGGAACTAGGCCTTCCAACCTAAATTCCACCCCTTCTGTGAGTCGGTCCCCCGGTGTTGTCCGCACCGGGGCCGCTCCAAAGCCTACATCGTAGATAGATCTATGCGCTTCTACTAATTATAAACAGGCGATCGCGGTGTAAGTTGTCCCCTGTCGACACGCACAAATACTGTCGCCCGGGTAAAACTCCGTTATACCCGTCTTTTGTGTCATCCTAAAATCGAATAAGCGATATACCCGAACAGCCTACTATCTAGCAGGAGGGATCCACCATACCCACAAAACCCGCCCGGCCCCGAGGGCGACCGCGGAAGGCGGACCCGGCCCGCCGATTGAGCGCGCGCGTGCCGGCCTCGATCCTCGACCCGATCAAAGAGTACGCGGACGATCACGCGGAACCGTTGAGTGCGATCGTTTCCGAGGCCCTCGCGGCATACCTCGCCCGGGAGATCCGGCGGGAGTGTCCCCGGTGCGGTGCGGGGAACTCCGAGGATAGCGACTATTGCAAGTCGTGCGGTCGGGCACTCACCCGCGAGGCCGAGGCCAGGGCGTTGGAGGTACGAAAGGATCTAATGATTCGGTTACTTGACGATCCTGATCTCTATACCAGGATCAGGGAGGTCTACCTTCTAGAGGAAGCAGGCGGCGAGGCCTCGCGGGCCTGGTCGGCGGCGGTCTCGGCGGCCTCGAGGCGGGCGATCATCACCTGATGATCGGT
>Ga0255343_1006744_pt1 | contig 10041 bp, 25 predicted proteins | sample wastewater_treat_4_FD_192413 | JGI IMG/M metagenome (GOLD analysis project Ga0255343, IMG submission 192413) | Wastewater microbial communities from Lulu Island WWTP, Vancouver, Canada - plant16 | ecosystem: Engineered > WWTP > Wastewater > Unclassified | place: Canada: Vancouver, British...
CAAGGTATTAAGCCTACTAGCAATCTTCTTACTGATTTGGTCCCAAACCTTTTTAGCAATCGCATTAATTTCATATTTCGTTAGTTTTTTCATCATTGTTCCTTTTGTTTATTTTGTTTATGTTATAATTATAATGTATTTTTCAGATAGACACAACTGGAAAGGGGATTAATTTCCATTAATGATATCCTTACTTTTTTGAAATGTCAACTTTCAATCCAATGCAATTGATATTATAGCAATTGCTACTTTTTGGCCTTTCTTATGTCGTATACGAATTTTATTATCACCAATAAAATCAACCATTACATCTTTATCAAAAGCATCAGCAAACATATTTACGATGTCGGCAGATGTTAGAATTGCAGAAGTAGTTTTCGACTTTGTTTTCATTATATTTCCGTTCTTATCTGATTTACTGTATTTTTTATATGATATTATTATAGTGTATTTATCATATAATCACAACTGGTAAATTGATACAAAATTAATCTTCACGACCAATAGTGTAAACTTGATATCTTCTAAAAATGCATCTCGACGTGCATTTGCTCTTGTCAATCCTTTTAGAAAAGAATAACCGCCCTTTTTGCTTATAATCTTATTTGCAATACTTTTTGACATATTTAATCGCCCCACCGATAGCACCCTTATAAAGCTTTTCGCACTCTTCTGTATCATTTTTATAAATAGTTACTTCCACTTTACGTCCACAGTCACAAAAATTGACATGAAGTTCTTCAGTAGTTACGCTAAAATCCTCGCCGCCAAATCCACAACCGTGTCCTGAAAACTCAAAACCATATTTTTCCGTCAGAGTAATCATTGCATCGGCAATACTCTTTTTAATTCCATACCATTGAATTTCGTCTTTCAATTCTTTGATATTTTTGCTAATTTGCTTTTTAGATAACTTTTTCATGTTTATTTCCTTATTCTTTATCCAACTCTTCGTATCGCTCATTAATACACTGGCGCGCATCGCAGACATCATATGTATCTAACAATGCATCAGCAAGATAACGAGCAACCTTATAATCCACTTCATCATATTGCAATGCATCAAGAATAATTTCAATTGCAATTTTTACTTTACCAGACATCTTATGTCTCCTGTTTGTTATTTTTGTATGATATTATTATATTGTATTTTTCTTAATACCACAATAAAAAAAGAGGTAACGTGAGTTTTGTCCTAGTATTTATCTCACTATCAACGGGCTTGTCTAACTCGTCTAGCTCGCGTTCATCTATATTTTCAGTGATAATCCTGCTAATCGGCTGAACACACCAGCGAGCAAGATCCGAACACAGTTTCATCACCTACACCAGACATAAGCGTGCTGGTCCGCTGTTATCTATTACGTTTCCAAATCGACGTCCAAAATCTTTTTCTTCTTCAGATACATAGCAATCTGTTTAAGTTGCTTTTCGACTTCAAGAATCTTTTCCTCGTCGAAATTCTCTGCGGCGAATTCATGGATTTCATCCAAGAAATCAACTGCTTCAACAATCGTATGAAGAGTATCACCATAAGTCCATCGATCAAGATTATCCCAAAATTCGCTAATTTCGACGGGCGTAAAAGCCGTAAGACATTCCATAATATCTGTAGCAGAGACAAACGTCAATTTTACAGGTGGAACAGTATTGTAAGTAGGCTTCACTTTATACTCCTTTACTTAGATTCCTTAGCCAAAGTAATCCAACGTTGCGCACATTCCTCTTGATACTTAGCACCTTCCAAGTCTTTCTTACTCTTCAGATACTTAACCATCCGCAATGCGCCCTTGATCTTCTTACGAATGTACTTATTCTTGTTCATATTTGCCTTTCTTCGTTTGTGTTTTTTGTTCTTTTTGTTATGATATTATTATATTGTATTTTTCAAATATCATCAAAAGGATTTTTGCTACCAACTTGATTGATAGGTAAACCGTGGATTATCCTCTTTATTTATATTTTTCAAGAGTCGTTTAAGCTCATCGCGAGTATGTCTTAAATTTTGCCAATAGTATTCATCGTCTGTATCATATGAACCGAAAAAGAAACCTTGTGTAGGTTCAAGTAATGAAGTATTTTTAGTCTTCAAAACCGTTTTGACCAAATCTAAAAGTTCCTTCAATTGATCGGTAGTCACTTGGTATTCTTCACAATTATCAACGTTGTCTTGAACATTGCGAACAAACCAGCCATGAATTTGGTTAGCTTTTCTCCAATATACTCCATCACTGGCACAATCAGAATCACCAGTATACTTATTCAAATACATATCTAAGCCCATTTTGTTCTCCTATGTTTATATGTTAGTCTTTTTGTTTTCTACTTTTAAATCCTTCTAGTCCGCGTGTTGCTCTTCCATTACCTATATTTTTACTCATAAAAGTATCAGTTTGTGAATCACAATTTAAGCATATTAGGCGAAAGTTTTCAGGTTTATTATTAGCTGGATTACCATCTATATGATCAACCCAAAATCTTATATGCTTGTTTTGCCATTCGGTAATGCCACAAACGCTACATTTATTTCCATCTCTTTCACATAGTATTTCATATATACGTTTTCTAGTTTTTAATTTTCCTTCTTTAAACAATGCAGCCGCCTTCATTTTAGCTTGAAGTCTTTTATGTTCACCTTGACATTTATTGTCACAGTATTTATGAAATGTATTACCATATCCCTTAAATTCTATTTGTCTTCCACAATTAGGATTTTGACAAATGTATATTTTATCTTTTATTCCTTTATAATTCATAAACCAGAGCCTTCTACGACAGTATTTATGGTCTGGTCTATGATTTTCAACATTATAAAATGGTAGGCGCGAGTGGATTTGAACCACTGACATCCAGTTTATAAGACTGGCGCTTCTAACCACTGAGCTACGCGCCCATCGCCGTGGTTTCCAGTCTAATGAAATGCCAATTAAGACAATACCAGATGCTCCAAAATTATCAACTCCAAGTTCGATGTTCTTCGGCGATCCATTCTTTGCCGTCATACTCTTCAATCGTCCACTTTACATCGTCCGGAATTTCAACAATCTTTAATTCAGCAAATTTGCTGTTAGCTTTTTCGCCAAGTTCCTCAATAACTTGAATTAACAATGGATCGGAACGCGGAATGCTACGACAAGAAATGTATGTGTCGTCATTAGGTTCCGGTGTAGTATATACATGGAAGAAAATTGGTTGAGGATTCTCTAAGGTCTTTAAATCAATTGGAACTGATTCCTTAACCCCCACAAAAAAGTGACATTCTTTTCCCTGCAACTCCAGCCAACGCTTAATTGCGCGTGGCGACAATCCAAAACCACCATAACAACTATTGATTACAACTTTCACTACTGGTCCTTTGGTAAATGATATTTTTGTTTCTTTATTATGTTATTATTATAGTGTATTTTTCAAATAATCTCAATTAGAAAATGGTGCCTACGACAAGATTCGAACTTGTAACTGCAAAATTTTAAGTTTTGTACCTCTGCCAATTGGGTCACGTAGGCGTTTCTATCTTTATTTTCTGCTTCTATACTAATTATACTATAATATCAATAAATATCAAATTATTTTTGATTCTAATCTTATTTCATGATGGATTTCTTTATGACAATTTGAACATATCAACATACACTTATCCAATTCATCTTTAATTTGTTCAAATGTTTTAAGCCAGAAAATAGATGAAGGGGCTTTTTACCCCTTCATTATTTCGTGTATTTATCAATAAGTTTATTGGTTATAGTATCAATGTCAATGTCACCCGAAATATTTTCCAATACAACTTCATTTCGAATTTCATTACAAATGAAACTATTATAAACCATCAATTGATCGTTTTCGTCAATATATGAAACCCATCCTTCACGACGGTTTGAAAACCCTTTAATTAATTCGTACAAAAGACGATATAATGTCTTATCCGCCTCAGCACGCATTTGTTCAACTTCACGAAGTAACCTACGCGCACGAGCAATATAATCAACTTGCGTTTGTACTGCTTCGCCGCCAAGATTTAAAAGCTTCTTTGTATATTTTTGAAAAACCGTATCTTCGATGTTCTTAATAAGAACTTCCACTTCTGCTGTATCTAACTTTTTCATATTATCTCCTATTGTGTTTTCCCTTCAAACGTGTCGACAGCTTCCTGAATATCATTAAGAATGTCAGGATTGTCGATGGAAAAACCGTTTTCATCACGTAGGTCAACATCGATAACGCGATCGTGCTCATTTACATATTCAATGTAAACTACGTTGCCATATTCCTTTACATCACAGATATACACTAGTTAAAAATAGATCTTATGATGCAATACTTTGTTTAGTATTGTCTAATGTATCAATCATCTTCTTACTTAATTCAGCTTCAAGTTTATTATCGGCGCGTTTAATCAATTCCTTAAACTTGTCAGTATACTGTTCAGTAGGAATTTCGACCCAAACATTATTATAGATTTCATTATTAACTTTAACATGTCGAACATTTCGATTGCCTTCTTTAATAAGGAATCCAGGTGAACAACCACAACGACAGCCAGCATAATAACTAAACTTGACCTTTTTAGTTTCGTCAAGATTAAGTAAATCATGAATATGTGCTGCAATCACCTTGTTTCGATGACTAATAAGCCATGACCATGTCTTACATTTAAACTTGAGACTGTAAATGTTATTATCATACCATTCATTGATTATTTTGTCAATATAGGTATTGTTAACACCCACAAATACTTTACGCTTATCAACACTATAACTCGTTGACGTAATTTTATTCATCTTTTATTCCTTTGTGTTTTGTATGTTTTTTATTATGATACTATTATAATGTATTAATCAAAACGACACAAATGAAAAATATATTTTAAGGAAACCATGTTTTAAGCAATAACGTGACAAATGCCCCACACATAAGTCCACAAGTCCAGAATGAAATAGTGGCGTATTCATATGATTTATCATTAAAATACGCATTTCCCTTTTTAAACCAAATGAAAGCAAGCATTAATGTAACAATTAAACCAAGCATACTATTCCTCTATCATTTCCCAATTAGGATTGCATTCTAAACATTCGTTTGCATCTTCCTTAGTAAGGTTTGATGCTAAATTAATCCATACCTTCGGATAAAAGATATTATAGGCATCCCTAATGTGTAGCCAATACCCCACTTTATATGTTTTCATTCTATTTTTATCCTTCAATCAGAACGGCGGTTTTACCATCGTATTTTTGTCCACGTCCAAGACCTAAGCCAACACCATGTTCCTCAAAGCATCGCTCGCACATTAGCGCCCATGGACCAAATACGGTTTTGCCATCGACGAACCATTCGGAATTACCTTTAATCTTTTCTTTACAAATATCACACCGATCCCAATTGCTGAGCCAACGTTTCACTTCTTTCTTTTCTGTCATATTACACCTATGATTTGTTATGTTTGTTTCTGAGTGAACTACCAGTGGCTAAAGCGCACTGGCTTCCGGTTTAAAGCATCCGTGGTCTGATTCACAAAGAGACCCATTCAGCACCGTAAGATACTGAATGTTTTTAGCTGCGTTAATGTCGGCATTAGCTATATAGGTACATTTACCACAATGAAATCTATCTTGCGTCTGCCTGTTACCTTTCGATATATCACCACACTTATGACACCTTTGCGATGTATAAGCTGGATCAACACCAACGACTTTCAGTCCAGCATTCTGAGCTTTATATTGGATCTTGCTAAGCAAGTCCTTAAAAGCCCAGTTATACTTCCTGAATCTCTTGTTTGCTAAATGACCACCCTTTAGTTTCTCAAGACCTAGAACGTCTATTTCCTGAGAAAGACAGTAGTCAACTAACTCACGCGAGAGTTTATGATTCAAATCGTTTGTCCAATTAGATTGTTTTAAAGTGATTGTATCTTTAAGCTTTTGATTTTTAGCTCGTTTCTTACCGAACTCTAGCTTTTTATGCTTAATGAATGAACCAGAGCCGAACTGTTTACCATCAGAGCAAACAATAGGTTTAGCTATACCGATATCAATACCTAATGTATTGTTAGTGGAAAGTTCTTTTGTTTTTGTTTTGAATACAAGCCGTAAGTATAACTCGTCTCTATATACAATGATAGAACTATCTGATATAGATTCAAAATCAGCTAGAGCTTTAAGATGATATTTGCATAGCTTTAGTGGAAAATAAGTACGGAGAAACTTAAACCAAGCATCAAAGGTCTTACTCTGTTCATTCCATTCAAAATGGAACATATCATTCCTAAGTGGTATAGATGCTTTAATGTTTTTAGGAAAAGTAACAAGTTTCTTCTTCTTTTTACACCAAGCAATATAGCTTTTGATTGTTTTATCGGTATTGCGCAGATGGTTTTGTAATATGCCTGAATTGATATGTGGATACGCTTTTCGATAATTGGCGTAGTGTTCTTTAAAGGGGAGATATGTCTTGGTTTCAAGCTCTTTTAAGCGAAGTGGTAGATAATCACTAGTAATTTGACCCAGCTCAAATAAGATAGATCTTAATTTATCGAGCTTGGCTCTGTTTGGGTGCTTTAATTTGATCTTAATTGATTTCATTGTGGTTATAATTATTTATGCTTTTGAGCTAAAATTCCTTGCATTTTTAGCAAATTAATTTAATATATTATTATGAAAGATGTGCAAAATTCATCCATGTGCTAAAGCATCATGGTTTTCTTTTGCAGTTTCTATAAATTATAATGTATTTATCAAATTTCCACTAGGAAAAATTGTACTATTTTAATGAAGGATAGCTGTATGTTTTATTTCCTAATGTACCAGTCAGAAACTTCTTTGCTTCTTTACGGATCTTCTTTAGTAATTCACGGCTGGTAACAAGGTTAGTATCTGCATGATACAAACGATCAGAAAGAAATTTTCCACTACAATCAAAATGTATTTCATATATATACTTTACATTGTCGCGTACAACGTCTAATTTGCGAAAATTTTGACTTTCTTTCAATTCAATCCCATCACTAAGCCGTTGAAACATATTTTTAATTTCTGAACCCTCACAGAAGAATCTCCATTCTTTTCCTGTCCACAAATATGCATATTTGACATCTAAAAATTCGTCGATTCCATGATCATAACGAATTTCCAAAGGTTCACCTCGGTCACGATGATAAAACGTACAAACGTCATCTTCCGGCGTGTCAAAACTGTGTTTATCCGTTTTAGGATTAATGTTAGAACGTAATGACGAAAGGTCTCCGTGAGAAATGAGTTCGCGGACTTTATTCGTATCACTATAAAATTCGGTCAAAATCTTACCGTTCCGATCGGGATAACCATCCCAATGGCAATAGATATAATCAATTCGATTACTCTCTTCATTCCAAAGACCAATATGACTATTAGTACTCATTCATTGACTCCTTTGTTTTTTTGTGTTTTTGTTAATTGTTAATGTTTTATTTTTTATAATGATTATATTATAATGTATTTTTCCTTTAGTCTCAACTAGATTTTTTGTCAGTTGATTTATCAAATTAAAAAGTTTTCTTTTAAGCCTTTATATTCAATTGTTTCCTTTGGTTTAAATTTTTTCCAATCACTATCTACCCATTCAAAAAGATCTATTCTACACATAGCCCATCTATAATCATTGTATGCTGATATCATTTCATCAAATGTAACCCATGGGAAATGTTTCGAAGACGACTCGTCCCAAAATGATTCATACTTTTTATTGGTTTTTAGATAGGTTTTTGTGTATTTATACTTTTTACCTTCTAATAGTTTTATGAATATATTATTATCCATTATAATAATCCTTTAATTGCTCAACAATAGCCCGCGGAAATCCAAAATCCTTTTGTGGAGATGATGATGTACCCGCCTTAATTAATCCTACTAAAGCTGCATCATAACTATTTTCGATGGTAGGATTTTCCTCTTTAAGTAACACTATACTTCTCTCGGGATTACCGAGACGACCTCTAGCAATCTTTCGGCCTAGGGATTTAACAAATTGATCCTTATTAGAACAAAAGGAAAACCCGACCGCATATCCCGTTGAGAATCGATAAACCGCTGCAGTTATAATATAACCACTAAAGTCATAAAAATACCGATACTTGAGTGAATGTTCCGTTTTATTATTTTCCATTTTTTATCTCCTTTATTCTCTTAACAATATATCGGGGAAACTTGAAAGCTTCATGGACGTTTGAAAAACCTACAGCTCGATATAGTGCAATCTTGGCGGCCTCATGACTATTTTTGATTTTGGGGAATTCGTCGTGGAGCAATATAACACTTCTACCAATTCGCGAAATTCTGCCCTCTGCAATTTTTCGACCTAAGGATTTCACAAATTTGTCTTTTTTAGAACAAAATGCAAACCCTACAAAATAACCTGTATTCATTTTTCGTACAGCAGCAGTTATAATATAACCGTCAAAGTCATAGAAATATCGATACTTATAGTTATTATTCATTTTTATCTCCTTCTTTATGTTATGCTCTTCCATCATGTGATTGTAATGCCCATTTACCATTTGACCAAACATATCTTGCAATAGTATATCTTAAATCCTGTGAATTGTCTTTCAATGTTGCGTATTTTCTTTTAGACGAAACATATAGCGATACAGCATCATCGATAGATAGCCATTCTGCAAATACGTCTTCATGTACGCTTAGATATTTTCTTGATCCGTAAATCACCCTAACCATATACTTATTGTCGGTGTTTAACAAGTTTATAAATACATCCCATGGAGCAGACATTGTTTCAATATAATCCGGTGGATAAATAACCATTTTAACTTATCTCCAATTTGTTTATTTTAACACCTGCTCGCTTTAACGTATCATAAGTCATTTGCATATTGGGATAATCATCAATATAATATATCTCTGCAATTCCTGCTGCAATAATCAAATCTGCACAATTCTTACATGGAAATGTGGTACAATAAAGTATAGTTCCTTCAGTGGCACGACCTTTTCGAGCACAAAAACCAATGGCATTCGCTTCTGCATGAGTACATATCGCCAATTCTAAATGTTCACCAGATTTATAATTCCCGTTACAACGAATACAATCCTTTTCACTGGAGCCGCGAGGAGGACTATTCCAACCTTCAGAACACATAACTCCATCAGGTGTAGTAATAATACATCCTACTTGTCTAGATCTGCAACGACTTTGTTGTGAGAATCGTAACGATATATCGCGCCACAATTTTAAGGGGTCTTTCATTTCAATCTTCTATATCTTCAAAATCTGATTTCCACTCTTTGCAAATGTCTTTCCATATTCGTCTGAGCATAAGACATATCCACTGAATTAAAACACATTTTTTCATAATTCCGTTTTTTCGTTTTTATACTTTTCGAATATGTCGATCTTTTTCTTCCAATCATTTAAGAAATCAATTTTCACTAATTCATATTCTCCACGAAACCCAAATATCGACACTGCAACGTCCAATAATGTTTCATATTTTTCGTCAAATATCACTCTAACATTACCAACTATAAATCCTGTATTATATTCTTTAGTAGACTTATATACTGGATAACATTTATCATCCTTAAATGCAACATATTCTTCATCTAAAATAAACTCATCATCTTTACCAGATTGCAATTGATATGTTATTGTCTTTTTCAGTTCCATTTGATTATTATAATAATGTATTTTTCTGATATTACAACTCCAATTAGGGCTGGGGGTATAGATTTAATGAGTTTTTGATAATTTTTTATCTCTATTGGCCACCCATATTTTAGATTAATATATAAAAAGTAATTGACTAATTTAGATTAAAGGGCCACCCCTTATTCATTATACATCATAGCATTGTATCCACTCACCATTTACATATTTTTCGCAATAAAACCATGGATATACTAATTTTATTCCAAATGTATACACTTTTTTTCTTAATTCATCTAAGGTTGACCATTCAAATCGAACCTTAGCTTTTGGGGTTATATGTCTATACATATCCACACGGATTCTATAGATTTTACAACTCTTCTAGCTGAGAAAGCTAGGATGGCT
>Ga0255343_1006756_pt1 | contig 10033 bp, 6 predicted proteins | sample wastewater_treat_4_FD_192413 | JGI IMG/M metagenome (GOLD analysis project Ga0255343, IMG submission 192413) | Wastewater microbial communities from Lulu Island WWTP, Vancouver, Canada - plant16 | ecosystem: Engineered > WWTP > Wastewater > Unclassified | place: Canada: Vancouver, British...
CTAGAATTTACATAAAAGTTGACAAAGTTCATTTTCTTCCCTATCACGCCAAAGTTTTGTTATTAGTAAGGCCGTATGCGTAGAAAAAGTTCATCGCTAAAATGATTAATCTAGATGCATCTTTTGCTCTTTAACTCATGATTACATAGGGAACTTTTATCGCCATTAGAATTTTAGATATGGGAATTCTACTTTTATTGTATTTGTTGGGCTGGATTATAGGCAGTATTCTTACATGCTGAAGAGCGCAGATAAACGATGAATAGAAAAACAAGTGGAATATAATTAATTTGGCCTTGTTTTTGGTTGCCTGGCTCTGTCATTTGGGCTAAGAGTGCGGCTACCTCTTGAAAGAAGCGTGGCCCTTTTTGGAGGCAGGTGCACAGCTATCATTCGCTGACGAGCTTGAGGTCAGAAAGGTATTAGGCAAGGTGCTGTTAAAGTATTAATTGCATAAAGAACAGCAGTTGTTCGATAAGGCGGATAAATATATAAAGGGATACTATTTATGAGCTCACCACAATGGACGACCGAAATTATTGAGACAACGGTGGCAGGTGAGGATCAGCTGGGAATCGAGGGGGCTGCCCAAAGCTACCAACAAGAAATTCTACCTGGGATTATCACAGTTACAGATCATGCCAGGTATTATAGTTTCTATGCCTGGATTTTATATCGCTTCATTTTCGGGAAAAACTCAAGTAAACTCATTAAGGATTTCCGTGGTACCTTCTTCAAACGTTATGAGATGGCATTAATCCTTTCAGGATATATCCACCACAGCAGTGGTATTCCATTTTCAGGTATTGTTGGCAGCGGGACAAATAGTGTTAAGGTTAAAAATTTCTGGGGTACATCCGATACGGTATCCTTGGATCAGGAATATTTCCAAAATCAAGAAGGAGGATTCGGCCAGTATTATCGAACTGCAATGATGGCGATGGGAATTATTGATGAACAAGAGGAGCCACGCCTTGTCTACCGATTGACCGAGCGTGGAAAAGCGCTGGCAGAAGCTTATCAAGCTTCCATTTCAGGCACGAGATATTTTCATAATCTGGAATCTAATGGACAAATCTCGCAAATCAATAAACGGGATGCTGAAGAATATGCTCAAGTGGGGTGTTTATGTCCTGATGCGATTAATCGAGGGCAAGATCGCAGATTATTGCTCGATACTTTTTTTCGACTTGATGAGCCTTTAAATAACAACAATGCTCATGTTCGCCGCCGAAATTCGCTTGGCGTTGCATTGGATATAGTTTATCAGGCAAAAGGGCAATTCCAACGCGATCAACTTCGTCAGGCTTTATATTTGGGAGAATACGCACCTGGTTCTCAGTATGTACCTGCTAAAGAATTAATGGATTGGGTGAAGCGTTGGAAAATGGTAGAAGTTCGTCATATGTTTACATTCGGTCTTCAATGCCTATGGGCTGCATTTTTACTCGAATTACGCTCAAAATCCGACATTAAGAGAGAGGATTGGAAAAAATGGGTTAGAAATCAACTGAGTGAGTCTGGATGGAATCTTTCTGTGCCACACCTCGCCGAAAAATTTTGTGCAGAAGCCGGATTATCAGGAAGTTTTGCAACCTTGTTATTCAATGCAAATGAGAGGTTTGGAATGCAATCTGGCATGGATGAGTATTCTCTGTATGTTTACGCAACTCACAATCAAACAAATCAAGTGACTCTTTTCCAAACTGGGATCAGAATACTTCTTCAACTTTACTTGCGTTTTTTTCCAGAACATCACAACCAGGATCCGATCTGGAAAGAAATGGCAGAAAGACCCCGCCTACCCTTAGCAGAATATTTTAACTATTTGAAAATAAAACTCGATGACCATAAATGGTCAGTATCGGACTGGGTAATATGGATTTATCAGGAATACATTTTTGAACAACATGAAATGATCGCTTTAGAAAAGTTACGCTACCAGGAATATGATACTTTTAAGTTTTATTTCGAAGATGGAATCTTTCACTGGCCAACAAGTAAGACCCCATATCAAGAACCGATTCGCCTGGCGGGGAATCGATTGAACAACTGTATTACGATGTTGGTCGATCTTGGGTTAATTCTTCAAAGTGATGAGGGACTTTTATCGCTATCATCAGAAGGTGAAAATTACCATGAAGAAATACTAGAGAGGTTAAGAAATGCCGATAAATCTTAAATTATATATAGAAGATGAATCGGCAGTAAAGACCGGTGGTTTTTCAGGCGCCGTCTTTTTAACTTATAAGCTAAACCTTGTTTTTTTTGAACAAATCATTCTTCCAGCTCTAGAACGTGCTGGTTGTTCCAATGTTTTGATAATTTGCGACCCAGATGGTTACGCCGAAGCCATGGAAATGGGTCTGAGGAATATCGTATATGCTGGTTTACGTTATGTATGCACACCTCTTCCTCGTAAAGGAAATGGAGTTCAACATGCCAAAATGTTATTGATGGCTGGCGCAAACCAGGGAAGATTATTAATTGGCAGTGGAAACTTGACCTTACATGGTTTTAGCCGAAATTTAGAAGTATTTTCCCATTTTGAATTTGATCCCAAAAATCCCGATATGGAGGCTAAACAAGCTTTCCATTCAGCATGGGAATTATTGAATGATCTCTCACACAATGGTTATTTTTCTCCTGTAGCGAATCTTCAACTAGATGCAATTTCTGATAATGCAAGCTGGCTCCGTGATCCGCCATCTTCTCCTGATTCTTTCGATGTTTGGAACAATTTCCATTCGTCTCTTTGGGCACAATTCATGCATTGGAGAGAAAAATCGGGTTTACTTAATTCGCCGGTAAAAATGCTAAAGGTATTTTCACCTTATTATGACCAAGAATTTGGAATGCTTCAAAAGTTTAATGAGGCATTACTTCCAGATAAGTTATCTCTCTATGTTAGTTGTGAAAATACAACTTTGAATAATCAATTACTAGATAGACATTGGTCAAAAGACTTTCCAGATCCTCAGATATTTGATATCAGAGAATTAAGAGAAAACCAAAGCCAGCGTCTTTTACATGGAAAGCTGATTATTGGAATTGAGAATGCGGGTTCATGGTGTATTGCTGGAAGTGCAAATATGACTCGCGCTGCTTTTGAGAATTCCTGGCTACATGGGTCGAACCTTGAAATAGTAACTTTTCATTGGTCACCTGATCCCACCGCTTTTGATTATCTGTTTAATGAACCTGTATTACTTAAACCAATTGAAGCGGATACTCTTAACCTATCTAAACTTATGGATTCTTCAGAATACTCAGGAAAGATAACTGAAGATACAATCCTGATCACAGAGCTCACCCTTAATAATAAATTTCTAGCTGGAAAGCTAAATCGCTGGCAGACAACAGGCAATAAAGATGCCGAGTTGGTCCTTCAACGATCCGGGAAAAAATATTCCATTAAAATCAATCAAGATCTAAGATTTCAAATTCCATTTTCAGATGTAATTGAAACAAGTGAATCCGCCTTTATCCGAGGAGGAGGTATTGAAACCTTACCATGTTGGATTGATATTCCTGCAAATCTCCGAGAATTTGGATCTCGTTCTTATCATGAGCGGATTCAAGCCAAATTAGACACCGTCTTCGGAGCAGAAAAACTTTTTCATGAGCTTATGGATTTTTTGTTTGATCGCGTTGTTCCGGATCAACCCTTGTCACAGAATTATCGTCGTCCATTACAAAGATCAGAGAATGATCACGAGGATGAGGAAGACAGCGAGTCAATCCAACCCCCCGATATTGAGAGATTTGTAGTTCCTGAACGAGATCTATCAGGACGATTTCAGATCGGAAAGTACACTAATCGCCCATACAATTGTGATATTCAAAGCTTACGAGATCTCCTTTCCATTGTTCTCTTAAGACTCACCTTAGCTCCAACAGTTTCCACTGAAACAAAAGTAGATGAAGATGGCGAAGAAAATCAAAAAAAAGAAATTAAACCAGCCTCTACAGAAACTGTAGAAGGCCAAGCCAATGCTCGGCAACGCTTATGTGCCTATTTAATTGATTATTGTAAAAAATATGCAAAACGGCTTTGTCAAAAGGAGTTCATTGAGAAAATTACTCCCGAAATCTTGTTGGATAATCACCTAACCTTGTCCCGGGTATTGCTAGAATTCAACAGCCATATAATCGAATTTGGTGCCGATGATTTTTCGCGCTGTTTCTGGTTAATCTGGGCACCTCTCTTTTCCCCATCATTTGTTGGGATAAATGATGAATCAACCTGGGAATTGTTCGCTGAGAGAGGAATGGAAAAAAATTTTACAGATGCTTGGAATAGATTAAATATTTCATCAACCTTGGTTGTTATGACAAGCGCTGCTATGGGTTTTCCACCTTCTTGGCCATACGGTTTATATAGGCCTAAAGATGTATCGATTTTTTTGGCAGTAAAAGAAATGCTCCTGACTATTAACAAGCACCTGGCTATTGATGTGGATAAAATGAATAATCCAAGCGGTTTTGGCATTCAAACAGTAAATTGGGATGAAAGTGTGCGAATTTTCTCACAAATATTGGGGTATTTACCACCTGCGCAAGAAAGACTGGCTACAATTATTGAATGGGATAGTAACTCTGATGACCCACTTAAACAGGCGGAAATCATCGATCGGATAAATAAAAATCACTTAACTGCCGAATTTGAACTGTACAAGAAAAATCCGAAACAAATTTTTGGGGTTTTGACAGAACCTGACGATGAGGGATTAATCTATTGTCCCAGGTGTGGAGGAGCCCTCCGTTCTGAAATAGTAAATGAAATCAACAGAGGGAAATTAGTTCTATGTAGTACAAGTTCTGATGCCTGGTTATATAAAACGGCAAAGCCAGCAGAACTAGTAATCCAACTATGATTACCAAGGCGTCATCCCATTTCCCCATTAAGAAAATACGGAAGCGACCCAGAGAGAACGACTTAGTTGGTTATTTGTTAAAAGATAAAATCGAGATAAGAAAATATAAAAGTATGTTTTTCGCCAATACGCATATCATTTCCTCCTATACCTGGATCATTTTTGATACTAATTTCTTCCATGAATAGATAGGAAGCTAATGCAATCGTTCGGAAAACTGACAGGAGTTGAATATCAAGAACTGGAATGACCTAATTTCACTAGCCGAAACAGTCCCTCCCCTTGGCAATTTTGCATTGTATACCACAGGGTAGAGCAGTGGCAGCTCGTCGGGCTCATAACCCGGAGGTCAGTGGTTCCCTGGACCGACCGTCAGGGCAGGCGAATCCACTCCCCGCTACTCAAAAAGCTAGAGATGATCTCTCTGGCTTTTATTTTTTCGTTTTACTATTGCTTTATGTATGCTTAACTTAGACGAAAGCGACTTGCAAATGCTGGCTGGACTTGGAAATGGGGTAAGAAAACTACTAGAACTAAACTAACCGAGATCCTACAGCAGCCCCGTATAAGCTTTTGGTTCAGTTAGTACAAAGCCGTATACTATACTCCCCGTAAGGAGATCAAAATATGGCTATTCAAAATAAAATCACAGTTATCGCCGGTGTGACTGGTGGATTAGGTAGGGTGGTGGCGCGGGAGTTTGCAGCACAGGGTGCGAAGCTTGTCCTCGTCGGCACCAATGCTGAGCGGCTAACGCAACTCGTGGATGAGCTTAAGCTTGACCCTGAGAGTTATCTGACGGTCGTGACGGATCTGACCCAGAGCGGGTCGGCGCAGAAGGTGCTTGAGGCAGCCTTGGCCAAATTTGGCCGCGTGGAAATTCTCTTTAACTTCATCGGCGGGTGGATTGCGGGCAAGCCCGTACCAGAAGTTCCACCTGAGGAAGTCGAAAACATGCTTGCCCAGCACTTTTGGACGAGTTTCAACTTAGCCCAAGCATTCATCCCGCACATGCGCGAAAATCACTGGGGGCGCTATGTCATCATCTCGACGCCCGGCGTCGGTGCACCACCGGCAAACAGCCTACCTTACACCGTGGGCAAAGCCGCCGAGGAGACGTTGATGCTAACGCTTTCAGAAGAGCTCAAGAATACCGGGGTAACAGCGAACATTCTCCGGGTGCGCAGCATCGACGTGGAACACCAACGCGAGCGCGAACCCTCGCCCAAGAACGCCAGCTGGACCACGCCAGAAGAGATTGCCGCAGCACTACTCTACCTCTGCTCAGAGGAGGCGAATCGAGTCAACGGCGCTCGCATCCCGCTTTACGGTGGGCAATAGTATCGATTCTGGTTTATATTGAAGGCACTAAATTCCATAGAATGATTTCTAGTTGAACTTAGTGCCTATTTTATCCCTCTTTCAATCTGAATTGATTGGGTTTTCATTCTGTTTTGTTTGCTGTTCCTGATAACCACGGGCCACTAATATTGCAGCCAATAGAGCGACTACCGGTAGGACTGTCATGTAATATCGGAAAGCAACATCTGGCTGAGCGCCGGGTTGTTCTCCGCTTATGTACCCGAAGAGAGGAGTCAAAAGCGCAAATACTAGAGATGAGAGAACGGTGGAAAGCCGCGCCGGGATTGGTAAAACCGAATAGAATAACCCTTCCCGGCGGACCCCCATTACTTTCGCATCCTGGTCAATGATTTGCCCTAAAATGACATCACCCATCACCGCATTGCCGTTCATACCAACCCCTACAAATATCCCTGCAATCATTGCTTGAGTCAGATTTGTGACGAAACCGAAAGGAATTATTCCCAACAAAAAAATTCCTAACGAGCCAATCCAAGCCTTGCGAGAACCAATACGTTGCTGTAACCACACCCAAAGAAATACTGCTGGCAGACCGATAGCGAAAACCGCCAGAAAAAGCAGAGAAGTGCCGGCTTCATCCAAGTTCAAAGAATATTTAGTATAAAACGGAATGCCTGCCCCCAGAACCATCTGGGCAAACACAAAAAGGGCATACACAACCACATAACGCAAGTAAGGTTTATTTGTCAGAGTTGCTTTGAAGGATTCAATTAGGCCAAGGGTTTTACTTTCTGATTCTTTTTCAGCGGTCTGGTTGTAAGCCTCTGTGCTATGGCGTTCCTCACGAACGATGATCAGGAAAGTAATCAATGCCACTGCCGCAATTCCAGTGAAAATTACACCCATAGCCGCAAACCCCAGGCGGCCATAAAGCGTTGGCGCAGCTGCTGTGCCAACAATGAGCGCTACTACACCGATTCCTTTTCGGATTGCGTTTACTTTGGTGCGCTGTTTTTCTCCGCGGAACATATCTGGGAAGAGTGAGTTGTAATTTACCCAGCCAATGGTTGCTGTGGTTTCAAAAAGAAGTAGCAAAGTCAAATAATATGAAAAAAGCTGGGGTTGGCTTAAATTAGCCGGTGGTCGCCAGAAGAAAAAGTTTGCAAGCAAGAAGAGGGGGGTCGCTGCGAGCAGCCAGGGTTTTCTGCCCCAACGGTAACGATTTCGATCGGAAAGATACCCAAAAATAGGATCGTTAATTCCATCCCAAACGGCATTAATCGTACGGGCTAAGGACGCCAATGAAGCAGATAAGCCCATCACGTCAGTATAAAAAAAGAGCGAAAGCAGCCCAAGAACGTTCCCAGCGATACTTAATCCAAATTCGCCCAGGGAGTAGGCAAATGGATTGACCGGTTTTCGAACATTCCCTTTTGGTAGTTCAATTTCAGATTCCATAGCAACCTCTTTTTCTAAATTAAAGTGTCGTTTTAACTCGATTCCCGGATTACAACCTGGGTATCGAGAAAAACAGTCTGGGTAGAAAAGTAACCACTCTCTTGGTAGGCTAAGATAAGTTCAGCTGCTTTCAGTCCGATTTCATATGCGGGCATGTGAATGGTAGTTAAAGTTGGAGAAATTAAAGAAGCGAGGGTGAAATCATCATATCCCATGACCGCAAGATCTCCAGGGATAGATAAACCCAATTCGCGAGCAACCTGTAAAACACCAATCGCAGTAACGTCGTTAGCAGCAAAGATCGCCTCGGGTGGATTGGAATCTTGCAACAACGCCAGAGCTGCATGCCTTCCACTTTCGAGAGACCAGTCTCCAGGGACGATCTGGATATGGTCCCGCAATCCAGCTTCGATCATCCCCTGGCGGTACCCTTCCTGGCGTTCGCGAGCGGACGCCCAGGTGAGCAACCCTCCAATAAAAGCGATGCGCTTATAACCGCGCGACACTAAATAGTTGACGCCTTGTATCCCGCCGAGCTGGCTGTTAGCCATAACAGTTGCCGTCCGTTCCCCACTGACCGGGCGTTCGAGTAAAACGAATGGAATTGGTCCATCGGCGAGTTCATCCACAAAGGGTTCATCAAGCTGGGCTGAAGCAACAATAGCTCCATCAATTCGGTGCTGTTTATATAAAGCTTCCAGGGGCTTGGCTGTTTGGAGAGGCTGGACTGTGTTTAGCAGAATAAAGTAACCATAGTCGCGTGTGCCATCGATGATGCCGCTGATGGCTTGATCGAGATAAGGTGCGGAAATTAGGTAACTGCGTTCGCTGGCAATTACGACCAGAGCGATCGTCATGGTTTGGTGCGTTCGCAAGCTGCGCGCAGAGGCGTTCGGCTGATAATCCAGGTCTTGAATGGCCCTTAATACACGCTGGCGTGTTCTTTCCGCCACAACAGGTCGATTATTGACCACATTAGAGACAGTCTGAATGGATACCCCTACGTGTGTCGCAACATCCTTTAGAGTAACTTTCATTGCATTCCTGTCCGTTGATGAGAAAATGCTCTGAAAATAAAAAATTTGAACGTTCAAATTATATCACCAAAACTAAACTTCCAAAAAATTATCTTAAAAAATGGATAGCGAATTTGAGGCTAAAACATAAAAAAGTCAGCCGCGTTACTAGCTGACCAATCGAAAATTAACCTAGAAATTAATTGAACTTGCCTTCAACATTGAGCTAAATAGATGACAATTCTAGTGGACTCTCAACATTGATGGCAAATACGAATTGCTCACACATATTTCTGAAACCATTCGAGTGCGGCTATTTGCATTTCATAGGGGGTGTAATGGGTAACACCCTGGAATTCAATTAATTGCACTGCTTCCGGATCATTGTAAAGTGGTTTTATATTTTGGTAAAACTGACGCACCCCTTCCAAATCTATCAAAGGGTCACTCGTACCGTTGAGCATCAAGAGGGGGACTGAAGTCATCAGTTCCATCTTTACCGCTGGCTGCATTGCCATCATCATTCCTAAAGTTGTATCCCCTGAGAAATCCTTCTCTTCTAAGCCGAGCATTTGCATAATCTCTTTAGAGTTTTGGAAATTAATAAGGGATGAGAAATCCGGTGTGGCAATCATGGGCACAGCCGCGGATATGCGCTTATCTTCACGGGTTAAGTAATAGTAAGTAATTACTCCACCCATGGAGACCCCACTAAGTCCCACACGGTTCACGTCCACCCGTATGTCATTGGAATAGTGTGCGATTACCCGATTGATATCTTCTGAAGTTTGAAGCAGAAGATCATAAAAAGCTTCAATAGTCCAATCTTCTTTCCTTGCTCGTTCACCATGTCCGAATGCATCCATCGAAACGACGAAATAACCACGTACTGCCAAGAAATAAGCAAAAAATAACACATCCTCTTTTCGGCCAGTCCAGCCGTGAATGAGAATCACTAAAGGAAGGTGGGCAGGAGCATCTTTTTGGGTGATTTCTAGCACTGGAATACTATCAATATGGAAATTTTCTATTACAACAGTCATCAAATCCTCCTTGAATAGGTGTCACCTCGAACAACGGCGAATTAAGCTGTATTAACTAATTTTACCCACATTGAAAGTGCTCCTGAATTGTTTCCGGCTCTGTATAAAGTAAATGATGTTATCTAATTGACGCAATTAATAGACATCTTCCACATAGGTGTAGTCGCGTCTATGTGGTAAATTTGCATAATCTTTTATCTGCTGCAAAGTTGACAATGTAGATAAAAAGTGTAGGATTTAGTTACTATAAAAAATATAGTAGTGATGAAGATGAAACTTACCTGCCCCATTGAAAAAGCAACCTCTTTCCTCGGCG
>Ga0255343_1006772_pt1 | contig 10016 bp, 6 predicted proteins | sample wastewater_treat_4_FD_192413 | JGI IMG/M metagenome (GOLD analysis project Ga0255343, IMG submission 192413) | Wastewater microbial communities from Lulu Island WWTP, Vancouver, Canada - plant16 | ecosystem: Engineered > WWTP > Wastewater > Unclassified | place: Canada: Vancouver, British...
CAGTGCGATCCCGATACACAGGAATGCTATCCAGGTGAAACTTCTCTCCCCGGAATCAACGACAAAGAGAAAATACGAGAAACCAATCGCTAAAAAAAGGTATCCAAACCAATACGAGTTGTTCCAAAAAGGAACAGAAGGGTAGAGAAACAGGTGTCCCCAAATGAATAGTGAGAGAAGGGTTATCAACACACCCATGAAAAGTGACCGATATCCTCTGTTCAATAAATAATCGGTGATGGATGCCAATCCGCTGAGAAGGAGAATGCCTGCCAGAATGGTCGGCCAGTAAACCGCAGAGGCATTCCATTGCGCAAACAGAATAGCTCCCCCGATGGCCAAGCAGAGTAATGCAAGCCAGGTTATCCACTCTGAAGGAACCGAGCTTATGCTTTTGTTTCTCAATAGTTGCCTCCTACGCAGTTACAATCTGAATTAAATTCGTTGAACCGGCTACTCCCATCGGAATACCTAAGGTAAACACGATCTTATCGGCTGGGTGGATTAAAGACAGTTGAAGCAATTGATTTTTCACGAGGCGGATACTTTGTTGAATATCTTCAGTCAGGTTTGCTTGAAAAGCTCTGCATCCCCAGAATAATTCACAAATTCTGCACACATGATCAGAGTTGGTAAATACATAAACAGGTACACTCGGTCTAAATTTAGCAATTCTTCTCGCGGTACTTCCGGAGGAGGTAAGACATACAATACAGGAAGCGTGAATCAAACCGGCAATCCTCGCAGCTCCATTCGCAATCGCCTCCGAAGGTTCGCTCTGAAGCGTTTCGGCAAGGCTTCCGCAGCTGCTTTTATGGCTGAGTTTTACCTCAGTTTTAGTCATGATCCTTTTCATTACTTGAATGACATTGACAGGATTAGATGAAACGGCTGTTTCCGCAGAGAGCATCAACGCATCCGAACCATCCATAATGGCATTGGCGATATCTGCTGCTTCTGCTCTGGTAGGAGTAGGACTGGTGATCATCGATTCTAACATCTGTGTGGCAGTGATCACCGGCTTGCCCATCAAATTACATTGCGATATGATGTCTTTCTGAAGAAGTGGAATCTCTTCGATAGGCATTTCAATCCCTAAGTCTCCTCTGGCGACCATAATGGCATCGGATGATTGAATGATGGCGGGTAAATTTCTGAGTGCTTCATGTTTCTCTATCTTGGCAATAATTCCTGCCATCGGCGTATAAGCGTTCACTATCTCCTTGATTCTCTCGACATCACCCACTGTTCTGACAAAGGATAGTGCCAGGTAATCGCAGTAATGATGGGAACATAGAAAATGAATCCACTCGATATCCTCATCGGTGGGATAACAGATATGAAGATGAGAGTGTGGAAAATTCACACCCTTATTGGGTTTGATAGTACCATCTTGTAAGGATTCACAAAGCAAAAACTGGGTGTCCTCCGAGATAACCCTGACCTGTATTTGACCGTCATCGATGTAAATAGAATCATTAATATTCACGTCCTCTAACGCATCCGGGTAGTTCAGCTGTAAAACAGCTTGGTTTTCTGCGGGAAGAGGAAACGAATCGGTTTTGGAAAAATAGAGGATTTCACCCTTTGTAATCGGTATTGGAAAAGATAGGTCATGAATTCTGATTTTCGGACCGGGTAAATCTGCGATAATCGACAAAGGAATGCTAATCTCCGAAGATACCTCCCTGATGATCTGCGAAAAACGAACAATTTCCTGTTGGTTGGCGTGTGATAGGTTTAACCGAAATAGGGTAGCACCCTCCTTGGCTAAGGATTGAACTACCTCTTTTGTATGAGAGGAAGGTCCTAAAGTAGCAATCATTTTTGCTCGTGGATAGATCTTTTCCCGTTTTTCCATTAATGGCATCTTGTTTCCCTTTTTCTTTCTACCCTACATAATTCATGATAGTAGTATCACCAAAATAAAAAAAATCAAATCGGTGGGGAAAGCGTGGAATCCGAAGTAGCATCCGATGAGGCAGTAGAGTCTGTACTCTCCGGGACGGGAACAGGATCTTCAACCGGAAAAAAGAGTTTTTCTGCCATAATAATCACGGTGGTAGCCAGGGGTACACCGATCAGTATACCGAGGAATCCGAGAAGTTTCCCGAAAATGATGATAGCCAGGACGGAGATAGCCGGTGGAAGGTTGACCTGTTTACGCATAATAAACGGAAGGAAAAAATAACTCTCGACAAATTGGATCAGCATATAGATGATAATGATCCAGATGACTTTTTCTGGAGTTTGGATCAAGGCGTACAGCAAAGGCGCCAAAGCCCCTAACATTGGGCCGATGTAGGGAATAATTTCTAAAAAACCGGCTGCGATGCCAAAAATGATAAAATAATCCAAGTCAATAATCCAGTAAAAAAAAGTCATAAAACCGCCTACAAAGAGGATGGCTAGGAATGTTCCGACCAACCAGTGCTTCAGGGAGACTTCGATTTCCTGAGAGGTAGTTAAAAACATATTTTGTTTTTTGGGCGGTATGAATCGAAGGATAAATTCTCTATACTCTCCCGGATTGCCGGCAAAAAAAGCCGCTAGTGCAATCATCAGAAAAAAATTGCCGATTGATCCTGCTGCAGAGGCAATGTATCCAAAAGAACTGGTCAAAATACGTTCTGTATTGGTTGACAGATTGGAGAGTATCTCTTCCAAGGGGATCAGAGACATCAAGGCAGGAAACCGGACAAGCAGTTTGTTGAATAACAATTGCGCTGTTTTCATTAAAGAAGGCAGGTCCTGCAATAAGCTCTGTGATTGGTTAATAAACGGAACGGCGATAGCAATAAAAGGCATGAAGAGAAATAGCAATAATCCGAGGATGCCAAACACCAATGCCACTCCTCTGGGAAGCTTGAATCTGATCTCAAACGTATCGGTGATGGACCGGATAAACAAGGAGAGTATAAAGGCGAGAAAGATAATCATTAGGACATCCCGAATCCAATACAAAATCATGACTGTGATCAAGAAGACAAGAATGATCAAAATAATCTGAATCACTTGAGTGATGATTGTTTTTTGCGTACTCATCTTACTCTTTTCGATCCTTTCTTAAGTAGCTTGAGAAACTGTCTTGATGCGAATGGCATAAAGTTATTAATCAAGGCTGTAGATAGGTAATGATGATTTTTTTCTCGTTGGCGATCCAGTCCACCTGACAACCAAGGTTTTCTGCTACAAACCGTAACGGAATTAATGTTCGTCCGGGTGGCACCACCATTGGTTTGATTTCAGGGTTGGAGCTGTCAATCGGCACTACTTTACCATTCACTTTGGCGGTAGAAACATTAAGCTGCATTAAAATTGTGATCTGCTGGAAAGTAATCGTAATCATTTTGGAATGAGGTTCAAAAGAGATAGATCCCCCCAAGGCTTCCACCACGGGCCTTATCGGTAGTAATGTTCTTCCCTGGTAGATAGTTGGGGTGACATCCATTCGGTTTTCTTTTCCGTTTACCAGCATGATTGGTGATCCGATCTGCAGCTGGATGACAAGATCTTTTTTTTCGACCGGAGGAGGTTGGGAAGTGCCTTTGGTGGTGACTTCCAGCGTATTGGAGGAAGCTGAACTGCCTGATTCGTTGTAGGCAAATACACGGTAAAAATAAGTACTTCCGATTTCCAAGTTTTGATCCCGGAACTGGGTCTGATTAGCAGGTAAATCCTGAATTAATGTGAATTTACTCTCACTCACCTTACGTCTCTCTAATTTGTAACCGGTCTCGTTGTCTGCATTGTCTTTCCACTCCAGGACGATATCTTTCTCATATACTTCTTTTGCTTTCAGATCCGTAGGTGCGACAGGAGGTAGTAACGCCTCCTGCGGACGAATACGTATCATCTGCTCGTTGGATGGGGGAGATTCTCCTTCCTGATTAAAGGCGACTACCTTACAATAAAAAGTGGTGTCTGGAATATAAAGAGAGCCATCTTCGAATTGCACCGTGTCCTTTGGAAACTGTCGATGCATCGCATAATTCTCAAAATCATTGATAGAAAGGTAGATCCGAAAACCCTCTTCGTTGTCTGATTGATCCTCCCAGGTAAAATACATCACCCGGTTTCTCATCTCCACCAGTAAATTTGTGGGTGCAGCAGGAGGTGAACCATTGGATTCTCCAGGATTTTGCACTGGTTTTTTAGTTTCTACTAACACTTCATTCGAATACTCGGATGAGCCTTTGGAATTAAAAGCTTGCACCCGGTACACGTACTTATGATCCTGATCCGTCTTGTCGTCTTTGTAAAGCCGTACATCGGTACTGACTTCACCGACAGATGCGAATTCATATCCCGGCGTTCTTCGTTCAATCCGAAAGCCTTGTTCATTCGGGGAGTTGTCGTTCCAGCGTAATTCAACTGTTACGCCGTTGATGACTCGAGCTACCAGATCGGATGGCGCTACCGGGATCGCTGCTTGATTGGGTGGGTAATCGGTCGTAGCAAAGGCTTCGTTCGAATAATCAGATTCTGAAACGGAGTGAAATGCTTTGACTCGGTAATAGTAGGTTTTTCGCGGAGTAAGCTTGGTATCCAGAAAAAAAGTGGTGTCTTTCCCTAGTGTGGCGATCTCCGTATACGGATCGATCCCTGTTTTTCTCTCCACAATAAAACCCTCTTCGTCCGGTGCGTTATCGGTCCAAAGCAGATTGATCTGATCATAAAATGCCAGAGCAACCAAATCTGTCGGTTTCATCGGGTTTGGAGCAGCTAAGACAGAATTGGTGAAACATAACACGGCGATACCGATCGTCAACACCCACTTTTTTGTTTTCAATGATTCACCTCTTCTGATTGACTATCTCTTCAGATTTCTTCAGCCATTGTTCAATGGTTTCGATCGATTTGCCGAAAAAAGCCGGATTTTTAATCGCATTGGTGAGAAAAGATCTGTATGTCTCGGCCATCTGCTTATAAAAAGCAGGATAGAGACGATTGCTGAGAATCCAACATTTGGGTGTTATTTGATACACATCGGTCCAAGTCATATTTTCCAGCATCGATACTTCCTCTCCTTCCGGATCTGCGTATGCATTTAATACTTCCATGGTACCATCTTGGTTCAAGTCTTCCCACTTCCATGTGTTTCTGAGTTTATGATCGGATCGAAACATTTCGCGAAGGGAGCCTTGCTTGGTGAGGGAGAATTGGGAGATTCTCTCTGCGCCGAGAGCTTTTTCATAACTTTGCCAACTGCAAAGCACCTCCGGTATCTGATCCTGGTTCAGGTCTTCTAGGAATAAATCAATCATTTGATACCCTAGTAGAGCAGAACGAGATTTTCCTTTATCAGCAAAGATCTTAAGCTGCTGCGTGTCGATACGAAATACCGCCAAAGACCGATGGTCGGCGAGTAGCAGACTACCTTCAAATGGGGCGGTTAATGGGTGGATAACAGTCGCGTTGAGAAGATTAAAAGCAGTCCATCTCGGAACGGTAATAGTATACTTTTGATTGGGTTTGACACTGGGAAAAGTGCCCGTAGCAATCATCCTGGGATGAATGGATTGGAGAGAATCCACATACCAAATCTGGTTGTTTTTGCCATAGACAAAAGTATACCCGTTCCACGAGAAGGATTGGCCTTGGAAAGGAGTATCAGATTGATCCACCAATGTTGATTCCGATAAATCAGTTCGGAACAGGAACAATTGGTTGATGAGTGGAATCCGGTTCGGAAAACCGCTTATATAATTGCTATTTTTGTTTCGATGGGTGGTGAGCAAGCAATATCGGTTGTTTCGGGAAACAATCCTGATGTCTGGCCATACAGCTGACAAGGGAATATTTTTGCGTTTGAAAAATTGTTGCGGGTCAGTATTTTCACGGTCAATCATCTGGATGCCCAGATTCATTGAGGAGAGAATGATTTTTTTACCGTCTGGTGAGAAGCGAATCCACGTATTGTCAGGATCGGGAAGATCCCAAGCGGTGTAGACTTCTTGTGTGGACAGAAGCCTCTCGAGCTGATCGGAAAGAGAGTAATAGTACACCGTATAAGAGTCTGGATCTATCTTTCTGAGAAAGTAAAACCCTTCTCCTTTTGTATCCCAGCTTGGTGCATAATCTGGTCCTTCTGTGACGGTCAGATTTTCTTTTGTGCCGGTATGGTATAAGTGGATTTTGTTATCGGTTCCGCGGAACAGAATCGTTTCGTTGGAGGGCGGTGAAAGGTATTTCGTTTCGTCTTCCTGCAAGGGGGAAGGGGAGCGAACCAGGTGTATCACCCAGCGAACCGAGAAAAAAAGAATCGAACCAACCGCCAACACCAATACGAATAGTACCAACCAACCGAGAATTTTTCGGATTAGCCTGCGTTTTTTTCTGCTCAACGTTTTTCCTCCCTTTGACTTATTCTCATTCTAATAGTCGGGTTCTGATTGTCAATGATTTCTCATAGAAAAGCGGTCTGTCTTACTTGACCTGCTAAGTTTTTTTCATAGATAATAGAAAAGTTGGTTGATTTTGTTTCTAAGGAGTGACAAGTGAATTTTAATCAGCGTCGTTGGCTCGTTATTTCAATCGCTCTTTTGGCATACCTGCTGGTTTTCTTTCAACGTACCGCATTAACGGTTCTTCAACCCGATCTTGAAAAGGTGTTTCAATTGACGGCAACCCAGTTTTCTTCTCTGTCTGGCGTCTATTTGTATCTATATGCGATACTGCAAATACCCGTCGGTTTGCTGGTTGATTTCATCGGTCCTAAGAAAACAACCTACATCGGTTTGTTGGTGGCAGCTGCAGGTGCATTGATGATGGCGTATGCTCCCAATTACTTCTGGCTGTTTACCGGTAGGGTACTCTCCAGCATCGGTATCGCCCCCATTTTTTTAAATTGCTTGAAATTAAGCGCTGAATGGTTTATGCCTTCCGAATTTGCCACGTTATCCGGCATCACGCTGTTTGTCGGCAACTTTGGCGCTTTACTTTCATCCTATCCTCTCTCGTGGCTGGTCCAATTGACGGACTGGCGCACTTCTTTTTTGGTAGTGGCTATTTTTACCGCTTTGGTAGCCATTCTTTCTTGGTTCTTTATACAGGATAAGCCATCGGATTGCGGATTTTCTGATCATTTTACCTCCAAACCTCTTTCCTGGCGAGACACACTTTATGGGCTTTCTTTGACCCTATCCAAATCTGCTATCTACCTGCCCATGGCGATCTATTCCTTCTCCCTTGCTTCGGTGCTGACTTTACAAGCTTCCTGGGCGGCCAGAATGGTGCAGACATTTTTAAGCATCTCTAAAACCAGTGCCGGCTTTGTGGTAATGTTCATCTCTGTCGGGATTATGACAGGGGCTCTGATCAGCGGAAAACTCGGTGATCGGTATCAAAAGGAGCGGGTGCTTCTGTCTTTTATGGGACCGGCTTCTTTGTTGTGGTTATCCTTTCTGGTTCTGCACTCATTCGGTTCTCTTGGGGTATACGCAGTTTGGATGCTGTTGGTCGGATTTGCGTCTGCCGGTTTTTCCTTGACTTTCTCGCTTGGGAAAGAGATATCGGGTCATCGGTATAGCGGCATTGGCATGTCGGTTGTGAATGGAAGCGGTTTTATTTTTACCGCACTGATTCAATACCTCTATGGTAGGATATTAGATGCGACGAAAGTAGAAGGGATTTTCACGAAGGCTGGCTTTTTGCAAGGTAATTACTTGTTGATTACCTCTTCCTGTCTGGCTTTTTTATTTGCTTTCATCGTGTATTTGCACAAAGGTCGGAAGAAAAAACTGGTCTGATTCGTTGAAAAAGTTCAGAAAACCTTTATAGTGACTAGCAGAAACTTATCTTGGGAGGTGTGCCTTGCGAAAGTGGGTTTGGTTTTTTTTGTGCGGTTTACTGATTTGGCAATGCTCTTGCGGCAGGAGCTACCCATCTTCCACCCAGAATCTTTCGAAAGATAGGGAGGAAGCACGGTATGCGTCCAGTTCGGGGATAGTGGCGGAGGATTCGTCGAAACCAGCTGGCACTCCCTCCCCTATTATACAGGACATTTCTGTCAGAAAGATCATTCAGAACGGTAGCGTGGAGATGGAGGTGGAAGATCCCGAAATCGTCAGTACCGCTATCGAACAATATGTAGTCTCGAAAAAAGGATACATTGCGAATGCCAGAAAAGAAGAAACCCAAGAAGTATTGTCCATATACTTGCAGGTGAAGGTACCGGTCCAGGAATGGTCCGGGATCATGGCGTTTCTGAAAGAAAAAGGCAAAATCAAAAAGGAATCGGTTTATACCAACGAGATTACGAAAGAGTATTACGATACGGCAGCTCGGTTAAAAAACAAACAAGACCAACTAGTACAATATAAGATACTGCTAGGTAAAGCGATGAAAATTGAGGACATCTTGGCTGTTCAGCAGCAAATTGATAATGTGCAGGAGATGATCGAAGTCTATAAGGGACAACTCACTCTATGGGACCAGCAAGTCGCTCTGTCCACCATTGATATCAATATACGACAATATCCCTCCACTCAAGTTACCTCGAAAAACCCCTCTTGGGATTTTCTAACCGGATCTGAGTTGTGGAAATTATTTAAAAACAATGTGATCGTGGTATTTTCGGGGATCGTCCGATTTATACAGTATTTTGTAGTGATCCTGCTTGTCTATTTATTACCGATTGGTTTGATGATCTGGCTCTTGTACTGGTTAGTTAAGAAGATCGTCCTCGCTTGGCAAAAACAGCAGCAAAAGAAATCATAGGAGGGGTTTTGAAATGAAAAAGATCATTGTCTGGTTAAGTGTGTTTTTTCTATTTTCTGCCTTCTGCGGGAACTTCAGCTCTCTAGCAGAAGAAAAATCTGATACGATCCAAACCGTTTTGGAGAAGTACGGGTATGAACTCAATGAGATCAAGTACGATCCGGAAATTTTGTCTTCGTTAATCGCTACGAATGCCAAAATGACATTTCCATGGTTTCACCGTTGGTGGAGTCACCCATTTGAGATTCCCAAGAATGTGAAAGGAACAGTCAGTGGTATTGCCGGCAGCTACCAGGACAATCCGAATTTTCCCAAAAATGCGGAGTATAAGAATATCGGCTTATTCAATCAGTTTTTAGGTGGGATGTCACGAACCGGTTATGCCGCGACTACTATGCCAGAGTTAAAGCTGTTGCCTTATCCAATCGATCCGGAAGAGCCGATTCTGGACGGTGTGAAATTCGTCTATACAGCGATGGGATATGACTTTTATGAGCCTCAAGCGGAAGCTGTCAGGCAAGCAGTCGGGGAAATGCCAGCAGAACTACAGATGCCAATTGCGGATTACCTGTATTCCTCCGTGATTCTTTGGCGTTACCGGAACCGAGCGATGCGCAATATTCCCAAGGAACGATGGGCAGATGTCTATGAAAAGGCACTTCAGATGTCAATCTCTGTCGAAGAGACAAAAGACCTGGATGCCTTTATGTGGGATACCGGCCCGGCTTTTGATTACCTTGATTTGTATAATGGAACAGTGCCTTTGATCTATTCCATCTTCAAGATCGAAAAAAAGATACGAGATGAGCAGGCAGATACGGCTGGTTATCACTTTGATCTCTACACTCCGCTCGGAAGAATTGCATTTCAGGGTGATGCGGAGCAGAATGAGTACATAGGGGATGATTACTGTTTGATTGTTGATTGTCAGGGGGATGACAAGTATTTAGGGGCGACTGCCTCCAATTCCTCTTTGAACAAACCGGTATCCGTTGTCATCGATTTCAATGGAAATGATCAATATCTGTCCGATAAACGTGATCCATGTTCTCAAGCGACCGGAGTCTTAGGAGTGGGTATTCTGGTCGATGAGCAGGGGAATGACAAGTATGAAGCGTGGGATAATGCGCAGGGCGCTGCCACTTTTGGTGTCGGCTTGTTGTGGGACAATGCCGGGGATGATTCTTTTAAAGCACGAGTCTTTTCACAAGGCGCAGCGCAGTTTGGGATCGCGAATCTGGTCAACGTAGGCGGGAATGACACCTACTACGCTTTCTATGCTTCGCAAGCTTATG
>Ga0255343_1006773_pt1 | contig 10010 bp, 11 predicted proteins | sample wastewater_treat_4_FD_192413 | JGI IMG/M metagenome (GOLD analysis project Ga0255343, IMG submission 192413) | Wastewater microbial communities from Lulu Island WWTP, Vancouver, Canada - plant16 | ecosystem: Engineered > WWTP > Wastewater > Unclassified | place: Canada: Vancouver, British...
GGCCTCACTTACAAGAAGATAATCCCGTACTATAAGCCAAACGGGAAGAACATGTATTTCGATGTGGACGAGCTTTCGGCCTGGCAGAAAAAAAACCACTTCGAACCCATCTATGAGTTGGAAGCGGTCAGTGCGCGAAAGTAATCAGATCTGGGATATCAAACAACCAAAAGGCTCTCGAATACCCTTGTGTGGAATTTCCGCATTTTGACGATCTTGCAATCCTTCGGTTCGACCTTTTCGTTTATTTCCAATATCCTGCTGTCCCTGTTGATCGGAATCCGATACGACTTCCCACTGGTGAAAGCGATGGAAGCGGAAAGTCCATATTCTGTTGCAACGATTGTAATATCGGAAATGGAACTGGCTTTGTACACCTGAGTAAGCTCCTTGGATGAAACGGTCACCCAGTCGGGGACGAAATCCAAGCCCTCGTAATGCATGAGTTTAATCGTCTTGAGGGCTTCCGGGAGCTTGTTCCCCGCTCTTTTGGAAACAATGACGCACTTGTCCGGGTCAAGGTATGTCCCTTCCGGAAGATCCTGATCCTGAAAATAGCACCCCATAGTTTCACTTGTGCCATCCTTCCGGTCAATGCGGACATCGCAGAATCTGCCATTCTTCTCTACCTGTATCGATTCTATTTGTTCAATCTCTTCTGCAGTCAGGCGGGCCTTCTTCTCAACATTTGGGAATGTCATGTTCGTCTTAATTAAGGAATTCTGTCTCAAAGATAGTAAACTATCACGAATCCGTCAGAACATGATTCCGCAGTCGTACATATAGAGGTTCTTCCTTTCCGGCCAATCGATGGCAGTGATTTTGTTCCCGTTGAAGGCGAACTGTACAGATTCCCTGAATAGCCCACCCCATTCGCTCCATACGCAGCAGCTTACGGTAGCAGTGTCACCTTCGAAGCGGACATGAGGCACAAGGTCGTCCCCGTGCATGATCACATCGGTGGCACGACCCCGCTGGGAGGGAATGGCTTTCAGGTCAGCAGGACAGAATATCATATCCTGTGAATTATATCCCCCGTGCCAGTAGGTGGGAAGAAGGTTGCGGGACTTGAGGAAGGGATATGCTTCCCATGCCCCCAAATCGGATTTCTCCACTTCCAGGGAAAGAAGGATCTCTTCATAATCCATTGAATAGACATCAATGCCATCATAATCCCTGAGCAGTGCGAATCTGGAGATGTCCCCATGGTCGTTGTGTCTTTCGCTGGCAAGGGATAGCCCCAGCCGTTTGCCTTCAGGAACAGAGATATGCGTAAGGTACTTGCAAAGGATTTTGTCCACAATCGTGTCCTTGTCCTTCGCCTCCCTAGTCAATCGCGGGATGCACTCCCCGATATATGACCAGGCCTCGAGCAGGAAATTGTTGCAGCAATCCACCCTGGGGAGCAGCCAGCGTGCCTTTTCGAACCTTTTGCACAGGTCATCGAAGGCGGGTGCGGTGCCGTCAAGGATAAGTTTGAGATAGCGTTTAGCATCTTCCTTGTGTGTGGACAATCCCAAGGGTAGGGGATTGTTCTCTATCATGGCTCCCAGGAGGTGCATAACCGCGAGGTTCCAGTAAACGGGGATAGACGGCGTCTTGCACGAGAGGGCGAAGTCCGCTGCCTCGTGGTACTTCTGGTGAGTTCCCCAAAGGACGGCGAAATAGTTCGCGGCCGCGTTGGCGCTGCCTTTTTCTGCGCAATTCCTCAGCAGTTCTTCCCCGACTTCCTGTTTGTCGGTATGGTTGATATACAGAATCGCGAGGTTGTTGCCGGCTTCTACGATACCGTCCTCATAAGCCTTGCGGTAACACTCAATGATGGCATCGAAAGACTCTCTGTGCTCTTTCTTAATGATGCCGAAGAATATATGGTGAAACTCTTCCGCGCATTTCCTTACAGTCCTCGGAGCTGCGTCTTCTTCATTAAGAAACCGCTTATTGAATTCGTCAGGTTCTATCTTTACTGTATCATCAAGGGCGTCGAGATACTTTGTCCCCTCAAGCGGCGTTCCATACTCGAAGCCATTGTAATAAAGCCTTGGCATAAAAGGATCCTCGGGATCAGAGAAAATAGGTTTTGGTTTCTTCGCCTGTTCCTCTTCGGTCCGGTCGTACTGCTCGGAAGGCTTGATCTCAACGGTGCAGTGGCAGTGGGGGCATACGGATACTTCGCCCCTGTAGCCCTTGAAGTGGCTGTAATCGTCGTGGTCGAAGCTGTGCCACTCGAGGTTTTCGGAGAGCTCTCCGCAGAAAGGACAGGGGAGGCGGTTTGCCTCCGGCTCAAGGTCGCCTGTGTAATACTGGCTGAAATAATCATCCGTCAAGGGAGCATCCTTGAAACTGCCGTAATACAGGTAGTCAGCATTGAAATACTGCGGGGCGAGCGACATGTGCTTGATGAGACCCCCTTCGAATATGAAGGTGATGAACATCGAGGCGAACCTTTCTGGGCGCTCCTGGACGGCGATGCCGTTGTTCAGCATACAGGGAACGATGCTGAAGTCAAAACGTACACGTCGTACCGACTGGGAGTCGAACCTTTCCTGCCAGAAGGCCAGAACGGCATCAATGCCGTGAAGGGTCTCGCGCTCGTAGGCCACCAGGGTGACATCCGGCGCGAAGAGGTCGCGGACGTCTTCCAGCCTGCCGCTCATCCTCGCCCTTGCGAAACGCTCGATCGCATGATAGTTGGGGTCGTCCTTGCGGACAGAATCGTCGACGTGGAGCCGGCTCGTCCCGTCATCGAACTGCTGTCGGTCCTCATCTGTGAGGGAGGCGACGTATTTCTTGCCATAGATCTGCTTCAGGGTATAATTCTTTCCCGTGATGCGGTTCACCTCGGCGATGGACATCGTCCGGTTATTGAAGAGGACGACATCTTTCTTCAGTTTCCCACGCAGGTTCTTCGGAAGGGGCCTTGGGCGCTCTCCTTCCTTTGCGACCCTTGTCGCTTTCGTTTTACCCGCAATGAGCATGACCAGGCCCACGATCCAACAGATCGGGGCAAAGGGGATGGTAATCAGGAAGAAGATCTTCTCAAGTTTGCTGTTTGGTTTCGTGCTGGACATCCGTATGGGGACGAAGATGGCCCAGGCCACGACAGTGACCAGGTATGCGACAAGAATAATCTGAAGTGTACTCATACTGAAAATGCGGGAAAGGATACGATACAAATATAGCGCGAATCAGTCGATGTTCCAATATGCATCGGGATCGCCGTCGAAGACGTCATCGATAACCTGGTCACTGAACCCCCTGACGTCCTGGGCATAAGTGCCATTGTACTTTTCGTAGGTCTCTTCCTCGTCGTAGTAATCATCGTAAGCCATAGTCATTATCTTTTTTCGTTAAACAATTCCGGAATGAATGAAATGCCGCACAGGATGTAGATGAGAGCGTATAACATGATTGAATCCTCCTTTGGTTGTTTGTATAACTGTAACCGCGATGGCGCTGCGACCACCGTTCAGGAGACAAAGGTAATCCAGTTGGGCGAAGCCAAAGTTCGCGAAAGGACATGGCTATTTAAAAAAGCGGAACCCTTCAGACTCCTGCCGGTCTAAGCCAGCCACGGAGAGGTCCCGCCGAAAAGAATGTCCCGTCTGTTTCCAGTGTTGCCGAAGAACCGGGCGCTTATATTGAGGGGACTTGCAAAAGTAATAATTATTCCGAAATACGAAAACTAATCTAATGTCGTCCTCGCCCGGTTGATGTCCCGTGCATCGACCGTAAGAACCAGCTCACGCTGGCCACCCTGCTCATAAAAGTACACCCTGAGAACCTGGTCCCGCGAAAGGGAAACCTTGTCCAGGGAGTAGCCTATCTTCGTCGAGCTCTTCGGCGCACAGGATGCCGTCCCGTAGCGGCTCTTCGGGAAGATGTTCCGGTCGTAGACGACACCCCTCTTGGAGCGTTTCCTGGATTCCACGACGAAGGTGGCGTCCGGGCACTCGTAACTCACTCCGGACGAGTTCCTGATGGAAAAGACCATGTAGGTGATATCCGAGTAGGAAAGGATGGTCGTGCAGGTGACCTCTATGTCATACTGTCTGGTGGAGATATGCCATAGGGACTGCGGAGCTGCGACCACGTCCTGCAGAAGGGGCGCGTCGAACCGTCGGTAGAGCCCTGCGCCGTCTTCTCCGCTTTTCTTCCTTTTGGATTCTTTGACTGCTTCTACAGCATCGCCGCCGTCTGATGCAGTGCGCCTTTCCTGGCGCATGTCATAGACGAGGCTGCCCGGGTTCTCGTCAAAGACTACTATGTAAGTATGCATGGCCCCGTTGGACTCCAGTGCGGATACCGACAGGGGTGTGGTGAAAGGGGAGCGAGCCTTCAAGGCCATCATGTTCTTGGATTGCTCCAGGATCTTCGCAGCGCAGGCCTGGCTGTTCGATAGGTCTGCATAGATGAGATCCGTATTGAAGATGATATGGGTGGTAAAAATGTCCGACACCCTGAGGGTATCGGCGGGACCTGCCGCTGCAGCGCCCAGTGGCGCTGACAGTGCGGCTGAGAGGATAAGAAGAAATAAAGAGCGTTTCATATGGCGAATGATTATCTTTCCTGTTCGATGATATAGAATGTGTAGCCCGCAGGGACGGATACCGTCGCCTCGCCGGACTTGCTTCGCACTATCGATGCGCCGACGGACGCCGCGTCGCGGGCGACTCTTCCGAGGCGGGAGTTAAGGGTCGTGCTGGCGGTCGCCACGCCCTGCTCGGTGATTTCCTTCCGGGTCTGGCTGAGGTCCGAGCAGTAGATGCCCTTCCCCCCGTCGGTGTCGAACGCCTCGAAGTGGAAGGTGAGTATCTTCCCTCCCATGTCGAGGGAGGTGATGCTCACCTCCATCCTGTCGGAGATGTTCACGAGTCCCTGGAGGTGGGTGTTCCTCGGGACATGGGTGGTCCCAATCACGAGGTCTTCCAGGAGACGCACGGTGATCCTCTGTCCGGACTTGACCTTCTCGTCCCGGGTGAACATGCAGCGGTAGGGCTTCCCCGCTTCGCCGCCCACCCAGCGGTCCGTGCCGTCAAGTGTGGAGAACCCGTTGCCGAGGTCTCCGGACACGTCCTCGTCGAGACTCGACACGGCGCCGGAGCGCTTGACCTGCGCCCGGGGCTTGGGGGCTTCCTCCGTCGCGGCCGCCTGTCCGGCAGGTTTCGTCTCGGCCGAGGACTCCTTGGCGGGGGAGGACCGCTGCCCCTTCCCCGAACCCCGGCTCTGCTTATGGGCCGGTTCGGGAGCGGGTGCGTTCCTGTAGTCCCCGAAGATGTCGTCAACCTCCATGGCCGGAGGTCTCCTGGATCCTTTCCCTCGGAGGTCCTCAGACGGGGCCTGGCCAGGGATGTCGGGACTGACGGGCTCGGGATTGTCCTTGCCGAGTTCGTCCCAGTAGTCGGAGATATTGCCGTTACGGTAGCTTGCCGTCTTGCTGTCGTCCCCTTCGGTGAGGTCCGCCTCGGGAATGACAGCCACCACGGAGCTCTCCTCCTGTGGCTTTTCCTTCACGAGGACGGGGATGAGCAGGAGCACCACGATGAAGACGACCGCGGCGAGTAGCCCTGCAAGTAGGGCCTTCTGTCTTTTGTCAAGCGCTTTCATAGGATGCCGAGGGATTTGAGTAAAAACACGACAGAAACAATGATGAACACGATGGCAAGGGTCCAGGTGAGGTTCACGGCGATGAACCTCTCATGCGTTGCCGCCCAGCCCTTGATGCTGGAGAGCGGATGCGTCAGGAATTCTCTCAGGTCCATACCCCGCTACCTCCTTTTCCTTGTCCCGAGGGATTCATAACGGCGGACCGCGAAGCGCTCGACCATCAGGCCGTGGGGGTTGCTCTGTGAACGGGGCACGTCGCTGAGGCGGCACTCGCTCACGAAGTCATACGCAGTGATATTGCTCTCGCGGGTGAGGAACACCTTCCCGTAGAGCATGGCCGGGTAGGGGTACTGCTGCATGGAGAAGCGCACCGAGTCGATGCGGATCTCCTGGGTGATGTTCGCCGACACCAGGCGGGCATAGTACCCGTTCTCGCTCTGGTCCTGCCACCAGTCATAGGCGCTGCGGTCGGCCATGTGAAGGGCCTGTTCGAGGTTGCGCCGCTGGCTCTCGGAGCTCGGCGCGAGGTTGAACATCAGCTCGTGGAAGCGCCTCACATGGTCTTCCACTTCGAGGTCGCGCTGGACGCTCCCCGAGGCGATGGTTGCCATGATGGTCGAACCCTTGTCGACGACGTAGACCGCGTCCCGGCTCTGCCGCACGAACATGAAACTCAGGAGGACTACGCCCACGCAGACGATCCCCGCGAAGACGAGGGTGGCGGTGACAAGCCCGCGGCGGCGCCGCAGCTCCTGGTCTATTCCAGAATAATACTTGACGATGTTTTCCATTTCCGTATATGTTTATCTTACAATCATCGCTGCGGAGGACACCTTCTGCAGCACCTGCCCACCGAGACCTGACATCTGGTTCGCGAGGGCTTCGGTTCCTGCGGACTCGATGATGAACGATGCGAAGGCCGGGACCTGCTTGATGGCTGTGAAGATCGCTATGACCATGAAGCACCATGCCCAGAACCCGCCCCAGGTGGCCGCCTGGTTCCCCTGCACCATCACTTCCGTCCCGAGGTACATGACCATGTACAGGAGCGGCTGCCAAAGGGTGTACTGGATGTACCGCTCCACCCAGAGCTTGATGCCGCCGGGGTAGGCCGTGAGGATGGAGATGGCGAAGGTGAAGGGCCCGATGAGGGCCATCATTATGAGGTAGATGTTCGCTATGATGATCATCACCGAGACGGACATGTTCATGAAGAAGAACAGGATGCCCGAGATGATGGTAGCCGCCCCGAGATTCATCGACTCGTTGATGCCGTAAAAGCTCTTGGTGATCTTGTTCCCTATCTTCTTCGCGGTACGGACGAACCAGTTGTCATCGTCGCTGACCTCGAAGGTGTCGACATCCTCGTCCTGCCCGAACTCCCGGTGGCACATCTCTTCGGCCCTTTCCTTGAAGACGGCCTTGAAAGACTCCGTGGAAGAGCCAACGGCTCCGGCAAGGCGGGTGTTGTACACCCCTGCTATGCCGCGGATGGGACCGAGGACGAGGGTGGAGAAGTTGCACACCAGGAAGAAGATCAGCAGCGGCCGGATGAACTGCCACCAGTCGAACTGAAGCCCCTTGAGGTACTTCGCCCCGATGCCGATCATGGATATGGCCGTGCAGGCGGCGGCAAGCGATATGGCAACGCCGGTCACGGCGCCGAGCTTCGCACCGAGGACGTTCTGCTCGACGGCGGAAAGGATGGACTCCATGGTGGCGGCAAGTGGTATTATGAGTGAATGATACATGGGCGATAATTATTAGATCCGGCTCTGTATGGACAGGATGATGATGAGTGCGAAGACGATGAAGACGATGAGCCGTGTCAACAGGCTCTCGGCATTGCGGGAGCCCTTCATGATATGGAACCCGGCGAAGGCACCGTACACGACGCACAGAAGGCCGATGATGATCATCACCGCCGTGCCGAGCGTCCCCGTGGACGAGGATGACCCTCCGCTGGAGATGCTCGTCCCGTAGGTCTGGCGCCCCTCTTCTACATACGCCTGGGATGACGGCTCCAGCATGTGGGAGCACTCGACAAGGCCTGCAGCGACCTCCGTCGCCGCGAGCTCCGCCGAGATCCGCCGATCTTCCTCGGCCTGCTGCCGCTTGAGCTCGGCGATGGCTTCCCGGGCCGCCTCCCTCACCTCGGCGTTGGTGGTGTTCGAGTCCCCGAAGAGTTTCTTGAACTGGGCGACGATGCGTGAGCCGTTTCGGACGGTGTTATCGTAGGCATACCAAGTCGTCTGCACGGCGCGGGCATGGTCCGAGAGGTTGCCTCCGTCGAGGTCGGTATAGACCTTCTCCAGCCGTTTGGCATTGGAATAGGTCCTGTCGACAAAGCCAGAGAAAGCCGTCGTGAGCTCGTAGAGGTCCGAGTACATCGTCCTGTAGCGGTATGCAGCCGAGGTCTCTTCCGCCCCTCCGAAGAGGACATGGTTGAGCCGGTCTATCTTCGATGCCAGGTTCTCCGTCGCTTCGCGGAGGCCGGTGTCATATACAGGCGTGGGCTCCACGGCATCCACGACGGCATCGATGATGGCGTCTATCTGCGCATGAGCGGGGCTGGACAGGAGGAGCAGCAACCCTGACACTATAGCGACGAATAGGTTTCTTTTCATAATTTTCAATCTATAAAGCCATAGTACTTAAGTATGTCGAGCTCATGTTTGACGCATTCCTGCATAGAACAAATAATAGGAAAAGCGAGCCAATCACATTCACACGGCAAGTATCTCCATCCTTTTCGGGGCTCGTCCACCATAATAGACAACATCTGAATGCCGCATCTAATAAGATTGTTGTCCGACACGTATTCCTCGTCCAGCCCCCTGTTATAACGCAAGGCGAAGATTGTCCCTAAATAATTAAAACTCAGGCCTTCTTTCCCGAGTCTGAGACCCTTCATTCCGAAGCGAGACAGAAATCCTTTGAGGGCCTGGCAATCGAATCGGCCATCATTATCGAAATCAATTTTTACGAAATCTTCCATGTCCTTGACATGTTTGAAGAAATCCTTTTTTTTGCTGTCTGTCATATTCATGATATTGTGTGTCCAGTCATTATTTCCAGGGCTTTACGTATACTTCCTAACTCCCTGGCTTTCTCCAGCAGAGGTCTCTTCTTGACCTTGTCGGACTCGTAGATGAGGGCTTCCTCGGGCGAGACCTCCAGGGCGAAGACACCGCTCTTCTTGCCTCCCAGGGAGATGAAGACCTCCCTGTAGCGGGCATCCTCAGGCAGGTCCCGGCCGACGCTGCGCACCAGCGCCTGCTCGATGGGGGAGAGGCCGAGAAGGGTGGAGATCTCCCCCATGGATGCAGCATTGCTCCGCTGGTCCAGGAGGATCTTCACGGGTGAGTTGTTAAGGATGGCGTCCTTGATGATGGGGGACGATATGATGTCCGACACCTGCTGGGTCACCACCGTGGCGCTGGTGTGGAACTTGCGCGCGGTCTTCCACAGTCCCCGCAGGTAATCCGCCGTCCCTTCCGTAGCGATGGCCTGCCAGGCCTCTTCGATGAACATCAGGCGGAAGGCATCGGAGTCGGAGCGCATCTTCCTCTCGAAAGCGTGGATGATGCAGAAGGTGCAGAGGGCATAGAGGGTCGGGTCCATCTCCGAGATGGCGTCCACCTCGAAGACGACAAAGCGCGACGTGAAAAGGTCCGCCGGGTGACGCTCATTCAGAAGGAACGAGAACCGGCCGGTCTCCCCGTAAGGGTCGAGGGCGACAAGGAGGGAACGTATGTCGAAGACCGAGGGAGTGACCTCGACCCCGCCGACGACATAGGGCTCCGCCTCCGCATCCTTCTTCCTGGAGCGGCCCTTCGCGGGGGAGTCCTTCAGGATCCTCGGACGGACTTCCTCGCGGACGAAACGGAGGAAATCCTCGAAAACCGGGTCCTGCCCCTCCGGGGGAAGGCTTTCCAGAAAGTCGGTGATGATGCGGAAGAGGACGGCGTCCGATGCCGCGTCCCATCCTCCTTTCGGTGACCAGATGATCTTCAGGAGCGAGACGAAGAAACTCAGTCCGCTCACCCCGTCCGTCTCTGCAGCCCATCCCCGGCATCCCTCGAAGGGGGCGAACGCGAACGGGTGCTCGGGACTCCAGGTGTAATAGACCCCGTCGGCGCCTCCGGTCTCTTCCCGGATCACCGAACAGAGGCCCTCGTAGGAGTCGCCCTTGTCGATGATGAACACATGCTGCCCGAGGTCGTAGCAGCTGCGGACGTACCAGTTCGTGAAGAACGACTTTCCGGACCCGGACGGGCCCAGGATGAAGGCGTTGTAGTTCTCTATGTATTTGGCGTCATAGGCCCCCTGCTGTGTGTCCACGACGATGGGCGTATGACGGTGGCGGTCGCTGATGCGCAGGTTCCCTCCTCCGGGGAAGT
>Ga0255343_1006787_pt1 | contig 9989 bp, 6 predicted proteins | sample wastewater_treat_4_FD_192413 | JGI IMG/M metagenome (GOLD analysis project Ga0255343, IMG submission 192413) | Wastewater microbial communities from Lulu Island WWTP, Vancouver, Canada - plant16 | ecosystem: Engineered > WWTP > Wastewater > Unclassified | place: Canada: Vancouver, British Columbia...
GGTGGTGTTTGTGTATGTGCCGGTGTTCTGGGCGTTCTCGAAGTCCTTTTTCGAGTTTGAAGTGGGCAGCGAATCGCGTTTCGTGGGGTTTGCCAACTACGCTGAACTGCTCTTCCGCGATCCCACGACCCTGCCCTCGCTGCTGCACATGCTGTTTCTGACCGCCTTCGCGGTGTGCGTCCGGCTGACCGTCCCGCTGGTCGTGGCGAAGCTGATCCATTCCCTTTCGCGTGAGAAGGGCCGGTACCTGTTCCGGATCCTGTTCCTGGTGCCGGTGGTGGTGCCGGGCGTGGCGGTGCAGTTGATCTGGTACGGAATGATCTACAACGACCGGGGCATGCTGAACGAGCTGCTCCGCACGGCGGGGTTTGAGCAGTGCGTCCGGGGCTGGCTGAGCGATCCGTCCACGGCTCTGGTGGCGGTGGCGTTCGTGGGCTTTCCCTGGGTGGGCGGATTCGAGGTGCTGATTTACTACGCGGGCCTGTCGTCGATTCCCGAAAGCGTGACCGAAGCGGCGCTGCTCGAGGGGTGCACGGGCGTCCAGAAGTTCTTCCGCATCGACATCCCGATGGTGATGAGCCAGCTCAAGCTGATCCTCATCCTGACCATCATCGCGGGCGTGCAGTCCTTCGAAGGCCTGTTCATTTTGACCAAGGGCGGGCCGGGCTTCAAGACCATGGTCCCCGGCCTGTGGATGTATTTCAACGCGTTCAGCTTCCAGCGCATGGGATACGCCTGCGCCATCGGCGTGTGCCTGTTTTTCATCATTCTGGGGCTCACCGTCCTCAACATGCGGTATTTCAAGTCCACCGCGGAACTGGAGGGACGGGGATGACCGGGGACCGGCAACGCCGTGCGCGCGACCTGGCCCTGATGCTCTGCATCGGCGCGTTCGGCGCATTGACGCTCGTCCCGTTCGCGTTTGCCCTCAACAACTCATTCCGCGCCAATTACGAGATGGACCACGCCTTTTTCGGGTTTCCGAAGAACCTGAACGGCCTGGCCCGGGCGGCCGTCGCGGCGGTCTCGGGTTCGGAAACGGTATTCCGCGTCGAAACCGATGCGGGCGAGCTGGCCGAAGCCACGGGGTGGGACGCCGTGGGCCGTTACTGGCATGCGGCGACCAAGGGCTACCGGGTATCGTGGGGCTCGCTGCGTCCGTTCATGATCAACACCTTCGTCGTATGCGGCGCGACGACGCTGGGGGTGGTGATGCTCGGCTCGATCTCCGCCTACCTGCTCTCGCGGTACCGGTTTTACGGTTCGCGGCTCATCTTCTATTTCATCATCAGCACAATGATGTTTCCCGCCGCGCTCACCCTGGTGCCGTCGTTCATGGTCGTGCGGAATCTCGGCCTGCTCAACACCTACTGGGCGATGGTGCTGCCGTACATCGCGGGCGGGCAGGTTTTCGCGACGTTTGTGTTCAAGGGATTCTTCGACGGGCTTCCCGAGGAGCTGTTCGAGTCCGCCCGCATTGACGGCGCGGGCCATTTCCGGATCTACCTGGACATTGTGCTGCCCCTGTCGAAACCGGTCTTGTCGGTCGTGGCGATCATGAACATTCTCGGCACCTGGAACAACTTTCTGTGGCCATTCATCGTCAATACCGACGGGCGGTATCACGTGATCGCCTCGGGACTGTATGTGCTGGCGACCTCGAATTTCGTGCAGAATTACAGTTGCCTGTTCGCCGCCTACATGACGGCCAGCATTCCCCTGCTGGTGCTTTTCACCTACGCCACAAAACCCTTTGTGCGGGGCGTCACCTCCGGGGCGTTCAAGGCGTAGGCGCAGCGGACGCTTCCCTCCGGGCGCACTCTCCGGAAATCATCGTGTCTCCTGGCGGGTTACCCTTGCGGAGCGCATCGCACCGGGAGCGTGTGTGTGCCGGGGAGCGGGTCTACCTGAACCGCACGGGTACGCCACCCGGCGCGGCGCGGTTGTTTTTCATAACCCATTGATCTACAAATAATTAACACGATTGGGCGGGATGGGGGAATCTTGACGCATCCTGCAAAATATAGTAAAATTCTCACTAAATGCCCCTCGTGGGGGCATGCGCGGCCCGGGCGGTAGCGGGCCGGAAGGGGGAAGATGGCGGTTCGTCGGCGGTCCAGGCTGATCAGGCTGGCGGTGGCCCTGTGCGATCTGGTGTGCGCGGTGTGCGCCTTTGCCGGGGCGCTGCTGCTGCTTCAGCCCGAAGGGCAGTCATTCCAGGACTTTGCCAGGAGCAATCTGGCGTATTTTTGCGTGTTTATTCTGGTGTGGTGCGGGGCGGCCACGGATCAGCAGCTGTTCGCCTTCCCCCGGGAAGACAACCTGAAACGGCTGGTGGGGGCGGTGCTGAAATCGGTGATTGTGGCGCTGATTTTCAGCGGATTCGTGATCACGTTTTTCACGCGGCAGGGGGTAGGCCGGGAGTTCTTCCTGACGTTCGGCATCCTGGTGCTGGCGTTCATCTTGATGTTTCGGCTGGCGCTGCGGGTGTTTCTGGAGTATGCGCGCAAACAGGGGTTCAACTTCCGCCGGGTGGTGGTGGTAGGCGCCAACGAGCGCGCGCGGAAACTGGTCGACATCATTCAGAGCCACCTGCACTACGGCTACCATATCATCGGGTTCGTGGATGACGAGCCGGCGCGCCAGGAGGCGTTTGAACCCCACCACCTCGAATACCTCGGGAGCTGCGACCAACTGGAGAAGATGCTCCTGGAAGGCGTGGTCGACGAGGTCTACATCTGTCTGCCGGTCCGTTCGCATTACGAGAAGATCCGGCGGATCGCGTTTTTGTGCGAAGGGGTCGGGTTGCCTGTGCGCCTGGTGGCCGAACTGTTTCCGCTGCGCCTGGCCCGCAGCCACCTGGCCCATTTCGACGATCTGCCGTTGCTGTCGCTGTCGACCACTCCGGAGACGCACGGGCAGCTGCTTGTGAAGCGGTTGATTGATTTCAGTGTGTCGTCGCTGGGGCTGCTGGCCGTCGGGTGGTGGCTGTTTCCCATTGTGGCGGCTCTGATCAAGCTGGAGTCGCGCGGGCCGGTGTTCTTCAAGCAGGAACGCGTCGGCCAGAACGGCCGGCGGTTTCACATCTACAAATTCCGCTCGATGGTGGCCGACGCCGAACAGCGCAAAAAGGAACTGGAGGCGCTCAACGAGGCGGACGGGCCGGTCTTCAAGATGCGCCGGGACCCCCGGGTCACGCGCGTGGGGTCGTTTCTCCGCAAGACCAGCATTGACGAGCTGCCCCAGCTCATCAACGTGTGGCTGGGGCACATGAGCCTGGTGGGGCCGCGCCCGCCGATCCCGTCCGAGGTGGAACAGTATTCGTGGGAACAGCGCCGCCGCCTGAGCGTGCGGCCGGGGCTCACGGGCCTCCAGCAGGTCAGCGGCCGCAGCGACGTGAGTTTTGACGATTGGGTGGCCATGGACCTGGCCTACATCGATGAATGGTCCCTCATGACCGACCTGCAGATCATGCTCTTGACGGTCCGGGTGGTTCTGCTGGGCAAAGGAGCGCGGTAGCGCACGCGGCGTGAACGGCACGGCCGACACTCCCCCCCGCATCTCCCCGCTCCGCGGCGCGCGTTCCTGGACGCACGCCTTCGGGGTGGTCCTGCTGATGCGGGTCGGCGCGGCGGGTCTGGCGTTCGCCGCGACGGCGCTGATCGGACGGCAGCTCGGCGATGCCCTGCTGGGGCGTCTCGGATTGCTGCTGGCCATCATGGACGTGGCGGCCGGACTGGCGGGGCCCGCCCTCGACACCACCCTGGTGCGGTTTGCCGCGCGTCAGATCAGCTCGGGCCGGGATGGTTCGCTGGCGTATTTCCAGCGCATGTTCCGTATCAAACTGGTGGTGGCGGCCGGACTGCTCCTATGCGGCGCCGCGCTGGCACGGCCGGTCCTGGATCATGTAATTGCCCCGTCGGCGGGTGATGCGGCCGGCCCGGGCGGGGTCGTGCTGGCGTTTGCGGGCGCGGCGGTGGTCACCCTGCTGGGTTTCGCGCAGGCGTATTACCAGGCGCACCTCCGGATGGCGCGCTATGCGTTCCTCGAGTTTGCGAACAGCCTGCTGCGCCTGGGGGTGGTGGGGTGCCTGCTTGCCGTACTGGAGCGGCCATCGGCCTCGCTGCTGCTGGGGGCGTTCGTGGCGAGTTCGGCCCTGGTGGCCGCGGGCGGCCTTGCCCGGTTGCCGCGGGCCGTGTTCCAGAGAAGTACGGAAAACCCGGCGCCGCTGCGCACGGCGCTGGGCTTCGCCCAATGGGTGGCGGTGGCGGCGGCCGCCACTACGCTCGCGCAACGGGCGGACGTGTTCATCCTGGGCATTGCGGGGACGGCGGGCGGCGCGATCGGGCAGTATGTGGCCGCGTTCACCGTGGCGCGGCTCGGCGATCTGGCCATCATGACGCTGTTCAGCGTGCTGCTTCCCCGCGCGAGCGCCCTGACGGCGCCGGCGGCGTTCCGCGGCTTTCTGAACCGCTTTCTTCCGGTCGTCGTGGCGGCGTTTGCGGCAAGCCTTCCCGCATATTTCGCCGCCCGCTGGGCGGCGCCGTTCGTGTTTGGAGCGACATTCGCGCCTGCGGGCGTGCTGTGCGGGATCTTGTGCCTGGGCGTGCTCGCCTCGTTCGGCACGGCGCCGGGCGCGGCGCTCTATGGGATGGGACGTTCCGGGCATGTCGCGGCCCTCGAGACGCTCAAACTGGCAGCGCTGGCCGCGGCGGGCGTGTTCGCGGCCCGGCACTACGGCGTTTTTGGAATGGCGTGGACGGTATCGGCGGTTCGCGCTACAATAGGACTTGCGACGTACGTCTGCGCCTACCGCGCCGCGAACCGGTGTGGGCAGGAGTCCGTCGCGAGGGGAGACCACGCACCGTGACCGTCATCACCGACCAGCCGCCGGGCGTGTCCAGGCACACGGCCGTCGTCGCGGGCGGCGCCGTCCTGGCCGTCGTGGCGGGGCTTGCCGTGCTCGTGGGAGGGCCGTACGCCCTGCTGGCCGAGATCGGCCTGATCGTGTTCGCGCTGGTGCTCCGGTGGCCGGTGCTGGGGCTCTATCTGACCACTGCGCTGCTGCTGCTGTCGGGTCCCTCGGGCGTGATCGGGCCGGTGCGCGTGGCCATTCCGGTCACGGCGGCCAAGGTGGCCGGCGCGATGACCTTCGCGAGCTGGCTGATCAACGCCGCCCTGCGCCGTGAACGGATCCGGCTGGGGTGGGAGTCGGTGCCGCTGCTCGCGCTGTTTCTGTGGAGCGCCCTCGGGGTGTTTCTCTCGGACACCTGGCGGCTGCAATGGCCGGAATGGTTCCGGCTGGGCACGCTGGTGGCCTACTACATTCTTTCGGTCAACCTGCTCAACTCGCAGGAGCGCATCCATGTGTTCACGATGGTGGTCGTGTACTGCGGGGTGGCGATGGCGCTGTTCGCGGTGGCGCAGTACTTCATCCCGGCGTTTCACCTGAACGCGGAGACGGCGATTGCGGACATCGGGGCCGGGGTGGAAGGGGCCTTTGTGGATCCGGAATCGTTGAACGGCGAAGCGGCGGTCCGGGTGAGCGGGCGCGCGGGCCACTCGAACTGGCTGGCGCTCATCATCCTGATCATCATGCCGCTGAACGTGTACTGGTATGCTGTAGCGGCTTCGCGAAAGGCGCGGACGTTCTGCGTGTGCGCGGTGGTTGTCGAGATCATCGCCCTCATCCTCACCTTCACGCGCACCGGGTTTCTCGTCGGCCTCGTGATCTTCGCCGTGCTGGGCGTGCGGCGTCTGGTGCGGGTCAATCCGCCCCGTCTGGCCTACGTGGCGTTTGCGGTGGTGCTCGCCCTCCTGGCCCTTCCGCCGGCGTACAAGGAACGCGTGTTCGACCTGGACAAATACACCCAGTCGGATTCGGTGCGCCACCGCCTCCAGCTGCAGGATGCCGCCTGGGAAATGGTCCTCGAAGAACCGGTCTGGGGGGTCGGTTTGTCCGGCTATGGCCTGCGCATTGTGGACGGCGATTCGGACGTCGCGCACATCATGCGCTGGCTCGTGGACGAGATGCACTGGGATCCGCGGATCATCGGCACCCACAACATGTATCTTCAGCTGGCCAGTGAAACGGGTCTCCCCGGTCTGGCCCTGATGCTTCTGTTTTTCGGGATCATGCTGCGCTATCTGGGCAAGGCGGAACGGTCCTACCTCAACCTGGGGAACGAGCCGGCCGCAACGCTGGTCATGTCGCTGCAGGTGAGCCTGCTGAGTTTTCTGCTGTGCGCCATTTTCCTGCATGCGCTTCAGCAGAAGATCTGGTGGATGATGGCTTCCATCGCGGCGGTCGTGCCGCTGTATACCGCCGGTGTCGCGGGAAGGCGCGCCGGTGCGCCGGCTCCGGCTGAACACGCTTCGTTCGCCGGCGAATCCTGACGCGGGGGAACTTACACGGAGATGCAGATGTCAACACGCATGAACGTACTGTACCTTGTCCGCACGTGGGCGATCGGGGGCTCGCACACGATCATCTTCCTCTTGCTCCGGCATCTCCCGAAGGAGCGCTTCAACATTGTCTGCGTCCCGTTTGACACGCCGTCCAGGAGCGACGACGCGTTCGTGCGCGCGCTGAAACTCCGCGATCTGCCCGTCGCGAGCGAGCGTGTGCCATGGCCCAGCCGCCTGGGCTGGTGGACGGCCCGGAACGCCATCTCCGAACTCATTGAGCAGTACGACATCGATCTCATCCACACGCACGATCCGCAGTCCAACGTGCTGGCCGGCATTGGGCGGAACCGGTGGCCCTGTGCGGTCGTCGCGAGTCCGTACGGATGGTGGGCGCGCATGTTTCCCCTGCGGAGCCACGTGTATAACTGGGTCGAGCGGAGCTGGGCCCTGCCGAACGTGGACGAGGTTATCACGGTGTCGCAGGACATGAAACGGAAGATCCTGCGCGGCCCCACGCGTGAAGATCGCATCAATGTGATTTACACGGGTCTCGATCCCGCGGAAATGCAGGCGGGCGCGCCGCGCGCGGAAGTGCGCGCCGCACTGGGTATCCCCGACGACGCGTGCGTCGTGGGCACCGTCAGCCGCGTCTATGTCGAGAAGGGCCATACGTTCCTGCTGGACGCCGTGTGCCAGGTGGCCGACTCCGTGCCGCAGCTGCATCTGCTGATCGTGGGCGAAGGGCCGCTGCGCCCGGCGCTCGAACGCCAGGCGCGGGGAACCGGCCTCAGTGAACGCGTGCATTTCACGGGGTTTTACGACGACCTTCCCGGCGCGCTGCGCGCAATGGACATCTTCGCCCAGCCGTCGGTGCTCGACGAAGGGTTTCCCACGGCCGTGCTCGAGGCGCAACTGGCGGGCCTGCCCGTCATCGCGTCGGATGTCGGCGGCACCGGCGAGACGATGCAGGCCGGAAAAACGGGGCTCCTTGTCCCGCCGCGAGACGTGGAGGCCCTGGCACAGGCCATGCGCACGCTCGCCGAGAATCCGGACCGCCGAGCGGCCATGGGCGCCGCCGGGCCGGAGTGGATCCGCCGGTCCTTCACGCTCGACGACATGGTCCGGCGGGTGTCGGACGTCTACGAAAAGGCCGTCGCGGCCTATCGCGCGCGGAGCGGACGGCAGTGATGCGGCTCGCCATCGACGCCCATGCCCTCGGGACGGGCGCGGGAGGAAACGAGTCGTACGTCCGGTCGCTGTTGGAGGCGCTGTCCTCGCGGGAGCCTGATATGGCGCCCGTGGCCCTGACCCCGCCCGGTTGGCGGGGGGCGCTCCCCGCGGGCATCGCGTCGCGGCCCCTGCGCGCGCGACGGTCATGGGTTCGGGTGGCGTTGGACCTGCCGCTCCTCCTGCGGCGGGGACGCTTCGGCCTGTTTCATGCCCAATACATCGTGCCGCCGGCCTGTCCGTGCCCGGCCGTCGTCAGCATCCACGATTTCGTGTGGAAACGGCATCCCGAAACGCTGCCGCCGATCACCCGCTACCGGTTGCAGGCGCTCATTCCCGCAACGCTCAGACGCGCCCGGCGGGTCTTCGTGCTGTCGGGGGCCATGCGGCAGGAATTGACGGAACTCTACGCTTATCCCGAAGACCGGATCGACGTCGTTCCGCCGGCCGTTCATCCGCGCTTCAGCGACGCGATCGACCCGGAGACGGTCGAGCGTGTGCGGGCCAAACACCGCCTGCCGGGGGATTACGTCCTGTATGTGGGGGCGTTGCAGCCGCGCAAGAATCTGAGCCGTCTCCTGGAAGCTTTCGCGGCGGTGCGCGGGGGAGGCGAGCCCCACCGGCTCGCCATTGTGGGGCAGGAAGCGTGGATGACCCGTCCGCTCGGCGAGACCGTGCGCCGGCTGCGGCTCGAAGACGCCATTGTCTTCACGGGCTACGTGGACGATGCCGACCTGCCCGCGCTCTACCGCGGCGCGGCCGCCTTTGCGTACGTCTCCATTTATGAGGGTTTCGGCATCCCCGTTGTGGAAGCGCTTGCCTGCGGCACGCCGGTGCTGACCTCGAACAGCGGGGCGCTGGCGGAGGTCGCGGGCACGGCCGCACTGACCTGCGACCCCGTCGATGCGGACGCCATCGCGGACGGGCTGCGCACTCTCCTCACCGACGGCGCCACCCGCCAACGTCTCCAGCAGGCAGGCCCCGCCCGTGCCCGCACGTTCTCCCACGAGGCCATGGGGGAGGCCGCACGCCAGGGATACCGCCGCGCCCTATAGTGCAAACACCCGGGACGGACCCCTGTTTGCTGCGCAAACCGCCGCGCCCCGGGTTTTCGCGCCTCAGAAAGCGAAGTCCACCGTCGCCGTTCCGCCGTCGGGGAGGGTGATGGTCTGCGATTGTTCCACGGGCATGCCGTCGGGACCGTTGCAGTAGGCGACAACGCGGTAGATCCCCGCGGGCACGTCGGGTATCTCGTAGCGGCCGTTCTCTTCGAATTTCCAGGTGCCCGCGCGGTTGCTCGTTTCTTCGGGCGCGTTGGGGTCGCGTAACTCGACGCGCCAGTTGCGCTCCCGCCAACTCTCGCCATGTGGCCCGGAGAAGGCGCCGTGTATTACGCCGGTGCCGTCGTACTGCACATCGACCTCGGTGACGTGCCCCGCCTCGATGTCGACTGTCCGGAAACAGACGGCCTGGGCGCCGCCCCGGTGATCTTCGTAGAGCCACATGTTGAATTGAACCAGGTACTCCCCGGCGGGGAGTGTTTTGACTTCGTAATGCCCCTGTTCGTTGGTGCCGCCGTAGGGTCCGCCTTCCCACCCGGGAAAGATGACGTATCCGTGGGCGCTCGGTTGGCCGTTCCGCGTGACGCGGCCGCGCAGGATGCCCTCCCGGGCCAGCGGAATCTGAAGTTCGGCGGTGCGGCCGGGTTCGACCCGGACCTCAATGCGTTGCGTGGCGAAGCCTTCAGCCTTCACCTCGAGGGTCGCCAGACCGGACGATATCCCGTCAATAACAAACGCGCCGGTCTCGGAATCTTGTGTCACATTCCCGTGGCGCGGCGAAGGTTCATTGGGCGAGTCGACGTTCAGTATCCAGAGCTGAAAAGCACCCACGGGTTGTCCGGTAGCGCCTTGGGTGACAATGCCCTCAACCCTGCCCCTGTCCGCGGCCGACTCGACAACAACGCGGATGTCCTCCAGGATGTCGCCGGGCCGCACGGAGATGGCGGCGTTACGCGCCCGCTGAAACCCGGCTCCGGCATCCACCTCAAAGATATACGTGCCTTCCGGCACGGCCGCAAGGGCGAACGTCCCCTCCCCGCCCGTGGTTTCCCAATCCGGTATGAAAGGCTCCGCGAGAAAGGCCGGGGGATCGCCCTCGATCTCTTCCGGAGCCACGATTCGCACCTTCACGTCCGGCAGGATCTTGCCTTGGGTATCGCACACCGTCCCCGAGATGCGCGCTTCGGGATAGAGCACAAAATCGACGCTTTCGAGGGTGTTGCCCGGCGCCACGGGGAGAAGAACATCGGGCGCAAGCGCAACCTTCTGAGCAAGCGGGAGTTTCCCGGCTTC
>Ga0255343_1006789_pt1 | contig 9986 bp, 5 predicted proteins | sample wastewater_treat_4_FD_192413 | JGI IMG/M metagenome (GOLD analysis project Ga0255343, IMG submission 192413) | Wastewater microbial communities from Lulu Island WWTP, Vancouver, Canada - plant16 | ecosystem: Engineered > WWTP > Wastewater > Unclassified | place: Canada: Vancouver, British Columbia...
CCACAGCAGGACGCTGGGGCGAGCTGGACTGGTGAAGGGCAGCAAACTCGTCTCTACCCACCCCCTTGCATCCCCCTCCAAGGAGGGGGGGAATTGTATCAATACCCCGAAGGGTTGAGCGCTCGTTTCTACGAAATTCCTGCAGGGAGTACATCATTTGATTTAGAGATTTAGTATCAATACCCCGAAGGGTCGAGCGCTCGTTTCTACTTTCGTTAGAATGTGAGCACGAAAAAGTCGAAAAGATGTATCAATACCCCGAAGGGTCGAGCGCTCATTTCTACTTCAAAATTTAGAGGGAATCGAACATCTTACGAAGGAAACCCAGTATCAATACCCCGAAGGGTCGAGCGTTCGTTTCTACGCAAGAGACTGAACTCGGGGAAATAGAAGTTGCTGACGTATCAATACCCCGAAGGGTCGAGCGTTCGTTTCTACAAGGGAGTTGAAGCCTTAGAAGCTCTCACAGCCCAAAAGTATCAATACCCCGAAGGGTCGAGCGCTCGTTTTTACCTGGTAATACCAGTGCGGGAATTTTTCTCATCCAGGCAGTATCAATACCCCGAAGGGTCGAGCGCTCGTTTCTACCATCCATACCTTAGGAAGATTGTTGGAGAAAATGATTGTATCAATACCCCGAAGGGTCGGGGGCGTGTTTCCACAGTCCTTACATGTTCAAATTCTTGCAGTATGCAAGAAGTAACGTATCAATACCCCGAAGGGTCGAGCGCTCGTTTCTACTGAAAAATTGGAAATCGTGGCAAAAGTTTCTGTTTTGTATCAATACCCCGAAGGGTCGAGCGCTCATTTCTACAAGAAAAAAAATGAAGACTTGGATAAAAGCATTATTGTGGTATCAATACCCCGAAGGGTCAAGCGCTCGTTTCTACTCCCGAAAGGGAAGAACCGGAGGATCCGTGTCACACGTATCAATACCCCGAAGGGTCGAGCGCTCGTTTCTACATAGGAACAGGCTTTGTTCCTTGTGCATTCAAAATGCACAATGCGTATCAATACCCCGAAGGGTCGAGCGCTCGTTTCTACACAATCAACTACCGTTATCCCAACGGTGAAGTATATAAGTATCAATACCCCGAAGGGTCGGGGGCTCGTTTCTACATAAAAGAAGTGATGTACTCACATATTCTAGATCAAGATAGGAAGTATCAATACCCCGAAGGGTCGAGCGCTCGTTTCTACTGCAACATATTGCCCATTTTACCACACTTTTTTGTTTTTACCCCCATATATTGCCGTTTTTTCATTTGCGAGCATCTCAAAAAAATAAATTTCGCCGTCGATGCTCGCATTTTTCCTTTTTACAGCCGCCATATCTTGCCTTTTCAAACGCCCCTACCCCAATATATAGGGGGTCTAAAGCCGAATTTTGCGAGTATCTCAAAAACATTATTTTACCCCCGAGATGCTCGCAAATGCGATAAATCGAGGTGAGTTTTAGTTCTATTTTGCTAATTCTCGCTTAACGAAGATGCCACACGCCAGCTCTTTTATATGGTGCCCGTGGTCAGGAGACCACGAGCGAACTGGAGTCGGGAGTTGGTTTCTATATACCGCTCCTGCCGGCGTCTCGCCGAGCAGATTCAGCACGATTATCCCGAATGGTTGAGTAATCGTTCCTTTACATGTTCGGTCATGGCCTCCTGTCCATGACCTGTGAATCGGGTTTCGTTGGCCCACAGCAGGACGCTGGGGCGAGCTGGACTGGTGAAGGGCAACAAACTCGTCTCTACCCACCCCCTTGCATCCCCCTCCGAGGAGGGGGGAATTTTACCAATACCCCGGACGGTCGGGGGCATGTTTCCACCCAAGTACAGCTTGAATTGAGAAGTATGCTGAAGGCTTTGTATCAATACCCCGAAGGGTCGAGCGCTCGTTTCTACAAACAGAGGATGTTTAGTAGGAGGTGAATAGTGATAAGGTATCAATACCCCGAAGGGTCGAGCGCTCGTTTTTACTTCCTACTATGTCCTTTCAGGTCTAATTATATTAGTATCAATACCCCGAAAGGTCAAGCGCTCGTTTTTACTCGAGCCATTTGGCTTGAGTATAAAAACAATTGTATGTATCAATACCCCGAAGGGTCGAGCGCTCGTTTCTACTTGATGTCTCTGTACAGGGATAGAGCAAAAGGAACAGTATCAATACCCCGAAGGGTCGAGCGCTCGTTTCTACCTTACCCAGTCATTTGAAATGATTTGGGTGAAAGCTGTATCAATACCCCGAAGGGTCGAGCGCTCGTTTCTACAAAGGATGCAGAAATTAAGGCTGCACTTATTGATGTGTATCAATACCCCGAAGGGTCGAGCGCTCGTTTCTACCTATCTTGGCTCAACCGTTCATGTTCGACCCCAATTGTATCAATACCCCGAAGGGTCGAGCGCTCGTTTCTACAAAATGCGAAACTTGACGCAATTTCGCAGCCGACAACGTATCAATACCCCGAAGGGTCGAGCGCTCGTTTCTACTATATCCTGTTTGGCATATGGTTTATCATATGGTTATATGTATCAATACCCCGAAGGGTCGAGCGCTCGTTTCTACTGGGACACCTGTAACCGTCAATTACCAAGCAAATAACCCCGTATCAATACCCCGAAGGGTCGAGCGCTCGTTTCTACAAACATGATCAAAGAACTTCGCAAGAGGTTGTGTATTGACTGTATCAATACCCCGAAGGGTCGAGCGCTCGTTTCTACTGCAACATATTGCCTATTTTACCACATATTTTCGTTTTAACCCCCCATATATTGCCGTTTTTTCGTTTGCGAGCATCTCAAAAAAATAAATTTCGCCGTCGATGCTCGCATTTTTCATTTTTACAACCGCCATATCTTGCCTTTTCAATTACTCCAACCCCAATATGTAGGGGGTCTTAAGTCAGGTTTTGCGAGCATCTCGAAAACGTGTTTTTACCCCCGAGATGCTCGCAAAGGCCGATATTATGGCTAAGTTTGGCTTATAAAACTTCGTTTAAGCCTGTGGTCAGCAGCATGAAAATGTACTATCGGTATATAGTTTGGAGAATATATATGTCTACATATATATAGCATGGATATAGTATTGCCAGTGCCTTTTTTGGATTAGCGTTATGTGATATTCAGTTGTTAAGGTGCTGTTTTTTTTCATTCTTGCCAGGCAAGAATTTGATAGGCGTGTTTAGTTCATCGATTCGGCAGACCAGGTCGGCGCGGTGAGAGATTTTTCTTCAAAGATAAACTGCGATACCAACCCAGTTAAGAAGGAAAGCGGTACATAAAAGAGCATGAGACAGGGGTCTATCCAACCGAAAGGACCACGCCAGAAGCGGTGGTTTGGCTCAGGTGGGTGTTTTGTCATGAAAACAAGCGCGAGCAAGCCCATGGCCAGTGATATGGTTGTCGCAAAGAGGAGGGTTGTTACAGCGCGCTTGCGAGGGATGCTTTTTTTCTTACCGCGGGTAAATTGGCTGATATCAGCACGGAGGTAGAAGTAACCCAGTAAACCACAGGCGCATAAAAAGGCGAAGATCACAAGGCAACGCAAAACTGGGCTTGAGATGTCAAAAATGAAGTTAGGAATGTGGTAGGCATCTTCCTGAAGGACAAGTGCCATATAGCCAACCAATACCCCTGCCATTAAGCGGGGCAGGAGCAGATGGACGAGAAGGTTTTTTAAGGGACGCCAAACTCGCATGAAAAAGTAGAACCCGAGGATGATAAACTGAGCAAGAGAGATGCAAAAGGCTTTGCACTCAAGGTCAGCAGACAAGAAATTGCAATGCTTGTAGATATGAGTACCACCAACTGGCAAAACGATGAGAATGAGGAGAGTTAGCAAGAGATCAAACATCAGACTGGTGAAGAACCTTTTTATGCTTATACAAAAATCATTCCATTTTTCTCGATAGCGTCTTGGTTTAGGTGTTATCACTTTTGCTTTTTTTGCATCCTGTTGAGGCTGCTTTTCTTTTCTGGACTTTTTTAGTTCATTCTGCTTTTTTTTCAGAAGTTTTCCCAGCTGAAACGCTGTTTCCAGGTCGTAGGCAGGCAGGAGATGCTGAGAGATGAGATTCTTGACCTGGATGGGATGCTCGACGAACTTTGGATGGATGGTGAGCGGCAGGTTTTCGGTTGGTACAGCTCCGATAATCTCAGTGAAAGACGTCTTTTCGGAAAAATCTTCAGCTTCGGCATGAATATACTTATATACATTCTCCAACAAAGTGCTTTGGTCGCGATCCAGTTCCTGGTTGATGGGTAACTGTTGCATCATCATCAGATAGCTTGGATCCTCTACCAGACGATTGATAGCGATGTAGGCAAGGCGAAAGTTTTCGTTGATGAGTTTGTTGTGAAAGAGGGGATAAGGTTCTTTTAATTCGTTTTCGCACTCTTTTTCAGTTTCTTTAGAGTTTGAGGAAAAGCTCGTTGTATTGTTCTGATTCGCGATATTGGCAGAATTTTTTTCTTCCGGCTTTGGGAGACACTCAACCATGAGCATACTTTTGGCGATGTGATACCATTGCCAGGTCACGTAAAACAAGGCGAAAGAAAATTCTTCTTTGGGGAATATCGAGAAATCCGAGAGCAAATAGTGAAGACCCTGAAAGAAAACCAAACTTATAAACATTTTTTGTTCGTAAGAGGCTTTTGCAAAGTTTTGTTTCTCCAATTGAAAAAAGGAATATCCCTCAGAATATGTCGCCTCGTTTGAACACTTTTCAACAATATAGTTTTTATGAACCTTCATTTTTTCTGAGAGCAATAAAGCGTAGCTGGTAATAGAAAATGCTTCAGACAAGCTCCAACAACACTGAAGGTCTTGGGGCAAGGTGCAGATTTCTTTATTATATAGCTTGAATGCCTTCGTGTTGAAATCAAAAAACAACTTGTCTTCCATCATTGTTACCTCATTTCATGCTGGCAAACTTCAATGTCGCAAGCTCAAGTGTACATCTGATCATTTTGAACCCCATCATCGAAAAGCTTACGCATCCAAGGAGCCAATTCTATGTTTTTACCGTAAATCTTGGTATCCCAATCAGTAATCCAATTCCTTCTGTTTGTTAGATCGTGGAGATATTCTGTAGCTGGATAGGTTTGAAGAAGATTAGAATCTTCAAAAAGGTAAATCATTTCCAGACCGAACATGGTAGCAAGCAAAGTGATACAAGGAATAACAGACTTAAAGCCACCGGAAATGACGAAGACATTCTGAGCGTCAGTTCTAAGCGCGTCAAAAAGGTGGGTGATTAGATTATTAAGGCCTGTACTTGCCATGCCGGGATCCTCTAACTTGTCTCGTAGGTATTTAACAGGCTTAATTGTTTTTTTGCCACACATTCCCAGATTTAATAAGGTCCTGCATAAGATTTCCGCGGCGAGTTTACCATCTGTTGTTTCAGAGGCGATGATATGGAAATACTCCATGTCACTCGGATGTTTTTCTTTTCTTAGCTTGATGGTACTCAGTTCCGCGCCTAACACGTTAGAGAGACCTGGCTGTTTAAAGTCCTCCACCAAGCGCTTGATGGTTTTCAGCTTCCAATCTTCAATCTTTTGATCGTCCCAACCGTCTGGCACGAAGGCCCTTAGATTTGGATTATGCCAGTTGATATAACTGTCGCGTGTCTCTTGCACGGCAAACGGATGCCCAGGAAAATCCGTGTATTTCTTCGGATCCAATTGTGAGGTTCCACAAGTGATGATGTAGTTAATATTTAGCATTTTTATCTCCTGTTAAAGCCTATTTAGACCGAAAAAGTCCAATAACACCAATTCGACCAGCTTCATCTACAGTGAGATTATCTGGCGTGATTTTACATTTCCAAATCTGGCCAACTTTTGGTTTTCGATCTTTGATATCATTCAAAATCACGAGTGTTTTACCTTTGAACTGACCTTTGTCCGTTTGGCACAAATAGTTACCCTTTTCATCCTGACCGGTGATTTTCACGAATATCTGGGCACCTGCATAATCTGGTTGTACTTTCGAGACCGGATTTGGTTTAGGTTTAGGAGTAGGTTTGTATTGTCCTTTTCCTTGCCCTTTTTGATGCCCACCTTGACCCTGTTTAGCTATGGGTAGACTGAGGACATCAAGCGCGTTTGGCAGAACTTTTCTATCGCGAAAATCCCCGATAGACATATACTCAAACTTATCGTTGCTATCCTTAAACCATCTGTGCAAAATCTTTAACTCTTTGATGCGTTCCAATTTGTCAAATGGTCCATTTTTCTGTGTGCGCGTAATCCAGTCTTTGAAAGCATTGATATAGGTTTCGATTGAATTACTTTTTTCACACAACGGGTTAACGTTTAAGTCTATCGTATCCGCGACTTGAATCTTGTCGTAACGTTTTTTACGATCGATAAGAGAAAGGGTGTGTTCCTTAATTCTCACAGCACCCAAGCCATAGGGTTTTGCCATGCCAATTCTCAGGCAGTTTTCTTCTTCAGCGCCCAAGGCGATGACCCACAACACACACCCTAACTCGTGTTCGGTGAGATTTTCGAAGCGAATGCGACTCTTAAACGAATTGCCAGCAGGAACAGGGGCAATCATTGTATGCATTCTGTCTGGCATTTGAAGATCTTGATCAATGTATTCAGGATCCGACCCTTTGCTCCAATAAAACTTAAAACCTCTGATTTGTGTTTCTTTTGAATCATAATCGAGCAGGTCTTTTTTATTCTCCGAATGTTGATTCAGATAATGTTGGAAGGTGGTAGGTTTGGGGTTGTTGAGAATTTTAGGAATTTTTGGTGTTAATTGACCAGGATTAGTGAGTATCACTGCATCCTCAAAAAAGATTCTACCCGCTCTGGCATCGGTTGCGTCCTTTTTCTTACTGACATAGCCAAAAAGTCTTTCTGCCAAATCAGGATGGGATTCTTCCGCTTCCTTAGGAACCAAGTCGTAAGGGCTATTAAGATATGGAATACGAGCCATAGAACAGTGAGAGAAGGTAACAACCTTGTCATTTTCGCACAAGTAGTAAACCGGGAAACGTTGTCCAGGTTGTAATAAGCCTGTGTCACCGAGCATTGGTCTATTTGTTTGATAATAAGGAACACCTTCTTTTAGATAAAGATCCACTAATTCCTGAGGAACAAGCATTTTTTCTTGAGCGGTATTTTCTTCAAAAATAATCGTCTCGCTTTTCTTCCTGCCCATCGGGCCGCTAATTATTAACTTTCCTGGTCTGGAACCCGTAAAAGCTGTTTTGCTGACCCTCTCTACCCACATTGTTTTTGTGTATAATCTGCCATGTATGTGGTGAAAATCATATTGTTGGGGGAGAAAGTGAACGTCAATTATCTTGATTTCAGGGTTTCTTCTTGGGTAATAAACCTTGGCATTGGCTAAATTGACATGGGAGACTTTCGCGAACCCTGTTCCACTAATTGTTACCGAAGGTCTTATGTACCAGTTGTAATTTTCTTGAAAGAGATAGCCAGTTTTGAATTTAGGTGTCAGTGATATTCGGTCGTTAGCATCCACTTCGTCATAAAATCTTTGACGATAACGGTCGCCATGAGAAGTGGAATCAACCGAACGATACATCATCTTGTTGTCTGTTACGTTGGGTATTTTGGAATATGAGGCGACCTCCACCAGGGTACGAAACATACCTCGCAGTGAGCTACCCGGGACAGTTAATGTATTATTGTATTCGAAGAATTTTGCGATGGTTTCGAAATACTCTTGTTGTCTTTCCGGAGGTAAATCAGCCACTTTGACCTTGCCAAACTGCTTGTATTGGGAAGGCGTTAACATACCGCGCACGTAAAGAGGCGAGAGGGTTGTGAACTCAAGGTCAATGTAGCCTGATAAGCCTGTAAACTTGCTTTGGTCGTATTCTGGGGCGTCATCAGGTATGGCGATTGTCTCTGGCAAGCGTACAAAGTTATAAGGAGCTTTTGCTCTTCTGGCTTCTATTGTTGGACTGGCGTGTGTCATTATTTTCCTCCTATGCTTAAACCGAGTAATCTACGGGCATAAATGTGGTAATTACCTTCGTCTCCTTTGTATCGGTTAGCTTCATCTTCTCCACGTTGACTGGCATTGGCGTAGTAACGTACTTTTAGATTAACGCGATGAATCTCTTCGTCTTTTTCAACCAACTCTGACTCAGAAAAAGGTAAACATTGACGAATGCCACGTTGGCCCATGTCGACCCAGGTAAAACCTTCTGGGCATCCTTCTGGCTGTGGGTTTGCAAGTTTATCCCCCCAGAGCAGGTAATTGCGGTCAAAGCTGAAGTTTTCTTCTTCATCACCGTCTTGTTCGATACTCTCAAAAATTTTGAGGCCATCAGGTGTTTGGATGACGCGCAATTCACGTGTTTCATTAAAAAGGTGAGCGCGAAGGAAAGCTTTATCATTAAATTTAGTGGAGCATATCAACTTGTCGTCAATGACTTTTCCCCACAATACGCCATCCTGGAAATACGCCAGGAGGATATCACCATCTTGTTTTTTACCAGACAAGAATTTAAGGATTTGTTCTGAGCTTTGCTCAGTCAGCTCAATTGTTTCCGGTAACTCTTTTTGGTTTAGTTTTTGTTTTGACTTATTTTTCATCATTGCTTAGCTCCTTGTTTAGAATCAATGGCACCTCGCTGGTTCCATCCGGGATAACTGGACCCGTCTTCCAAACGTCTCCGTTATACTTTACTTCAGCCCACAAGCCCTGTAACAGCCCTCTGCCAATACTTGCGCCACTACCAATGGGTAAGTCTGCATACCAGAGATCCTTCAAAAGATGCAGCAGAAGATCGAAGTCGTCATCGGTTGGTTCTTTCACCAATAATTCGATGCAAACTTTTTGCCCGGGCGCTTTAAAAATGGCTTGTTCACTAAAGAGCTTGTTTTCCGCCGCGCCACCGGTAAAACGATCAATGGCAACACGGGATTGAACATATTCACTGCCTTGGGCGTTTTCAACAACACACTCTTTGACGATTAAGCGGCTCTTTTTCTTGGGCTTTTTGTTTTCTTTCTTATTGCTTTTCTGTTCCTCATCATCACCAGCCTGGCCAAAAAGATTGCCGATTTTCTCATCAGCATTATTTTCAGAAAGGCCCTGGGTAATCAAAATTTTACGGGCTCGATGACGAAGGACACCAGCCAATGAGGTACCACTGATGATGGGCTCACGGTCATCGCTACTTTCAGGCGACTTGCGTTTAAGAGGGGCCGCATCCGGGGTTCCATCCTCGCCTGGTGGAAGCCCTTCATCAGAGCGAATAAGCAGACTGCCCTTGAGGGTAAAGCAGGCTTTAAGGTGAAGCCCGCCAGCTACTTTTGAAGCTTCTGGTAATATCTCTTCCCAATGCTCGAAGAATTCCTGTAGACTTTTGGGTGAAAGTTTATCCAAGTCCGTGCCGTATTGTATCCACGACAAGATTCCATCCTGAGTTTTCATGTCAAACTGACGATATTTCCAGTCTTTGAATTTACAAAAGCCGAAGCCTCGGGTTGTTTTGGCACCGATTTGGATTTCTTCATTGAGCAGGCTCTTCAGACAGACAAGAAAAGCTGTTTTTACTTTTTTCGCTGTCGTCTCATTCTTAGGTACGAGAAGCTCTATGCTAATGGGAAAAACCGTCCCTTTTGAAACGATTTCGTAGTCGAACTTTTGCCCATCGTCCGCAATTCGGCTTTGTGGTTCGATGGAAACACCATCTCTGATTTCCACGTTGTCAGCCCCCTCAGCGACACTTTCATCAAAAATGACATAACTTTGCTTTGAGACCTTATTTTTCTCACTGTCATTATCAATGCCAACCGATCCAAAAAGGATATCAGCTGATGCTGAGCCACCCTTTTGCTTTAGATGATTGCGAATTACCCCCGCCAAGCTGGAACCGCTTAAAAGAGGCTTATCGGTGTTGAGGTCACGCAGGATTGAAATATCAGTAAAGCCATCCTTCTCCCCAGAGCCAAAAATAGCGGGAGAACTCAACTCAAGCCTGGCTGTAA
>Ga0255343_1006791_pt1 | contig 9983 bp, 9 predicted proteins | sample wastewater_treat_4_FD_192413 | JGI IMG/M metagenome (GOLD analysis project Ga0255343, IMG submission 192413) | Wastewater microbial communities from Lulu Island WWTP, Vancouver, Canada - plant16 | ecosystem: Engineered > WWTP > Wastewater > Unclassified | place: Canada: Vancouver, British Columbia...
CTATACCTTTAGCTATTTGAGCTCTTTCCTTGGCTCCATTGAGGCTAATCACTACCATTCCTGACAAGAGACCAATAATAGCAACAACAACTAAAAGCTCGATGAGAGTAAAGGAAAGATTATTTGATCGAAAATTTACCATATCTAAACAACAAACGACGTCTATAAATTTACACTTTAAAACTATTTTAGCTCTTGCCAAATTTTTACTTGAAGGCTAACCTACTTTATGCTGGTTTTATCGGCATCACAATGTAGAAATAACTTAAATCTCCTATTGGCCTTAAAACAACTGGGCCAGAATTGTTTTGAAATTCAAAATAAATTTCTGAACTTTTTATGTTTAAAAGGCCGTCCAGAATAAAACGCCAATTAAAAGATATATCTAATCTTTCCCCTTCAAAACTTTTTACGCTTAAATTTGATTTACTCTCACCGAATTCTTCTCCACAGGCTAATATTTCAAAAACTTTCCTTTTTGGATCAATTTTAAGCTTTATTTCATTTGTTCTCCCTGCAAATAAACTTGCCAATTTAATTTGATTAATAAAATTTTCTTTATCTAAAACAACCCTGGTTTTAAAATCTTTTGGAACAATGTCCTGATAAGTTGGATATTCGCCTTCAATTAATCTTGAAATTAAATTTACTTCCGGTTGATCAATTTCCTGCATTTGAGTTTCAAATAAAACTTGAGATTCAGAAAGATAAATTTTTATATTTTTTTTAGTATCTGATAATATATTTATTAATTCTTTTGCCGCTCTTTGAGGTAAAATAAAATTTATTTCTTTGCCAAAAAAATTTTTAAAAGTATTTTTTTCTGAGTCAGTAATAGTTTTTTCTGCTAAACGAAAGCTATCAGTACCAACTAATTTTATTTCGTTATTCTTTATTACAAAATAAATACCTGAAATTTCAGGACGAACCTGGCTTAGATTAACCACATCAACAACGCTCTTTAAACTATCCATTAAAAGAGACGGGTTGATTTCAATATATTTTTCTTTCGAAAAATTTGGAATAATAGGAAAATCATCAGGATAAGTTCCTTTAATTTGAGCCTGATAATTTTCGGTTTCTAAAAATAAAATTTTATTTTTTTCTTTTATTTCTATTTTTTCTTGACTTAAATTATTAATTAGTTGAGAAAAAATTTTTGCCGGAACAGCAACCCTTCCTTGTTCTTGAATTTTTGATAAACCCCACCATTGAATTCCCAATTCTAAATCAGTCGTTGTCAGTTTTATAAAATTAGAGGATGTTTCAATTAAAACATTATTTAAGACGGGAAGCGTTGTAATTTTTCCAGTAAGTTTTTCGACTAAAGATAATCCTTTTTTTAAATTTTGAGTTAAAATAGTAAACTTCATAATATTATTAATTATTAATTAAATTAGTTTATTGTAGTTGTTATATATGTGAATTTTGTGGAAAAGTTTCAAAAGGTTTATATCGTATAACATTAAGACTGATATTTTAATTTTTAATTTGTTAATTTTTTGTGGAAATATTTTTAATAAAAAATAATATACATTTTATCCACCATAAACTCTCTGCAATATTAACTCTATTTCCTCAGAAAATTTTGGATTTTCTTCTACTTCCTTATTTATTAATTCATAAGCATGCATTACAGTTGAATGATCTTTTCCTCCAAATTTTTGCCCTATAGAACTAAAAGATAAATTTAACTCTTTTTTTAAAAGATACATTGTAATTTGTCTTGGTTTAACATATTCTTTTTTTCTAGAATGAAGAAATAAATTTTCCGAATCAATTCCATAAAATTCTATTACTGATTGAAGTATTTGTTTTGAAGTGGTAATTTTTGCCGGAGCAACAATAATATTTTTAAGTAAATTTTTAGCTTCTTCAAAAGTAGGAGTTCTTTGATTAACTTTTTCAAAAATTATTAACCGGTTAAGAGCACTTTCTAATTCCCTTATATTTTTTTGGATATTAGAGGCAATATATTCCAAAATTTTTTTTGGAAATTCTACGTTTTTTTCTTGGGATTTCTGCTCTAAGATTGCAACTCTTGTTTCAAAGTCTGGTAAACCAATATCAACAACCATTCCTCCCATAAATCTAGACCTTAATCTTTCGGCAATTGCTGGAATAGCTTTTGGAGGTCTATCCGAAGATAATACTATTTGTTTGTTTTTTTGGTAAAGACCATTAAAGGCATGAAAAAACTCCTCTTGGGTTTTTTCCTTTCCAGCAAAAAATTGAACATCATCAACAATTAAAACATCAATTGTTTTTAAATTATTTTTTAATTTTTCAATACAATTTTGTCTAATACTATTAACAATTTTTGATATTAAAACTTCTGAGGAGAGATATTTAACTTTTAATTGATTTTTAGAGTTTAAAATTTCATTACCAATTGCTTGTAATAGATGGGTTTTTCCTAACCCCACTCCTCCATAAATAAATAATGGGTTATACGCTGTTCCTGGCTCCTGAGCAACTGCCCTTGCTGCTGCATGGGCAAGCTCATTAAAAGGCCCAACTATAAAATTATCAAACTTATAACGAGAATTTAAATTAGAATCTTTATTAATTTCAGGGTCTAAAAAGTCGAGCTTAGGAGTAAGTTCGTATTTTTCAGGATTTATATTATTTTTTATTTTTTCTAACTGTTCAGTTTTATTTTTTGAGGTTTCAACTTTATAATTTACTCCTTTAATGTTTTTATCTAATGCTCTTAAAATTTTTAAGATTTCTTTATTATATTTTTTTTCAAGCCATTCCTTAGCAAAAGAATTTGGAGTAGAAACAGTAGCTATGCCGTCTTCAAGAGAAACAATTTTAGTATTAGAAAACCAAGTAGCAAAATTAGCTTTTGAGGTATTAAGTTGAATTTGGGCAAGTACTGCTTGCCAAAGTTCTTGGGGGTTCATATAGCTAATTTATTTTTATAATAACCAACTCTATTATGGTTATTAAATCTATAATTGTAAAGAGCCCGAATTTAAAGGGAAAATTAGCTTTTGGGGGAGAAATAGTGGATAAAAGGTGAATTATTTTTTAAGACTAATTTTTAAAACTATTTGACTGAGAGTATAATCCTTGCTATTATTTTAGCTATGAGCTTTACATATAATCCTAAAAAGAAAAAAAGAAAAAGAACTCACGGCTTTTTAGCTAGAAAAAAGCACGTTTTAAATAGAAGACGTCAAAAAGGAAGGTGGAAATTAACTGTTTAATTTATTAATATATGCTCCCTAAAAATAACCGTCTTAAAAAAAGAAATGATTTTAAGAAAGTATATAAAATGGGAAGAAGATTTAAAAAAGACGGGTTATCTTTATTAATTTTAGAAAATAATCTTCCTTTTTCTCGATTTGCCTTTGTCTTTCCAAAAAAAGAAGAAAAAAAGGCAGTTAAGCGAAATAAATTTAAAAGACAAATTAGCGAAATAGTCAGAGCAAATCTTCAATTTATTAAACCTGGTTTCGACGGAATTTTTTTACTATCTAAAAGTTTAATTGGAAAAAATAACTCCCAATTAAATTTTTTAGTTAATCAATTATTAATTTCGGCTAAAATTTTAAAATAAAATGTTTGAATTCTTAAATCAATTATATCAAATAATACTTTTTCAGCCTTTATTTAACCTTTTAGTTTTGCTTTATTTACCTTTTAAAAACTTAGGTTTAGCTATTTTTTTTGTAACCTTATTAATAAAAGGGCTATTATTCCCCCTTGATTTAAAAAACTTAAAATTTCAAAAACTAATGTCTGAAATTCAGCCAAAAATTTTAGAAATTCAGTCAAAATATAAAGACAACCAAGACAAACAGGTTGAGGAAATAATGAAGATTTATAAAAACACTAAACTTAATCCCTTTGCTGGTTTTTTACCACTTTTAGTTCAGACTCCTATTTTTGTGGCAATTTTCCAAATTTTTCGTTCAGATTTGAATTCTCTTTCCTCTAATTTACTTTATTCTTTCGTGCCCCAAATTGGGCATCTTCAAACTTTATTTTTAGGTATTGACTTGGCAGCTCCTAGTTTGGTTTTAGCAGTTTTAGCTGCTGCAACCCAGTTTTTTCAAACAAAATTTTTAACAGAAAAAACTACACTTCAAACCAATAAAAAACAAACAAAACAAGAAGCTATTCCGGCAATGCTCCAGAAACAAATGATCTACATGTTTCCAATTTTAACTTTTTTTATTTTAACCCAACTTCCTTCTGCTCTCGGCCTATATTGGACAATAATGTCTATTTTTACTATAATTCAACAATACTTTATTTTTAAAAAACAAGGAAAAGAAAATTATGGAAGAATATAAATTAGAAAACATAAAAAAAATAATAAAAGATTTTTTTGAAAAGATTGGCTTTCAGGTTGATTCTAATATATTAATTAAAGACGATACAGTTATTTGCAAAATAGAATATTCTGACCCATCTATTTTAATTGGCAAAAACGGTCAAACCCTTTTTAATATTCAACATTTAATTTCGAGAATTATTAAAAAAAATATTAAGAATGAAATTTTTTTCGACTTAGATATTAATGATTACAAAGAGAATAAGGTTCAATATTTAAAAGAATTGGCTCAGCAAATAGCAGATGAAGTTGCCTTGACAAAACAGGGAAAAGTTCTTCCAAATTTATCTGCCTACGAAAGAAGAATTATACATTTAGAGTTGGTTAATAGAGATGATGTAATTGCCGAAAGTAGCGGAGAGGGGCCAGAGAGAAAATTAATAATTAAACCTACCCCTTGACAATTTTGTATAATTATGATTTTATAAAGATGGTTTTTCCCTTTAAGTTATAAGGGAAATCAAGGCGCTCTTTTAAAAAGAGCAGGGGGTGAAAAAAGAAAATGGCAAAAGAGGACGATGACGTCAAGAAGCAATGGAAGGTTTGGGGACCAATAGTAATTATATTGGCCATCGTAATGCTAGTAGTAGAGCTTATTATATGGTAAACTTTTTTAAAAGTAGCATAATTTTATGCTACTTCTTTTTGTTTAAAATTCTTTATTTTGTCTAATTTTTATAATTTCCTCAGGAGAGGAAGTGATAATTTGGTCTTCCGTGTAAGAAGCGACAACTCTAATAGCTACGTGTTTTTGACCGGCGAAAAAGATTCCCTCCCCTACTGGCGACTCTAATAAAAGATATTTTTCTTGTTCGGTTAAATTAAAAACCTTTTGAACTATATTAATTGTTGCCGGACTTTGTTTCATTAAAAGTAGCAAAGAGGAATTAGTAATAATTGGCTTGCCATAATTTGATTTCATAAAGTCTGAAATATCTTGAGTAATTGTTGTCACTCCAAGCCAATATTTTCGGGCACGCTTGCAAATGCCGTATAAAAAAGATGCTCCATCTTCGTTTTGCATTATCCACCAGGCTTCATCGACAATTAATACTCTCTTTTTTAACTCGCTCCTAATCGTATTCCAAATATACCTCATAATAATAAACATTCCCATTGGTCTTAATTCATCTTCCATATCTCTAATTCCAAAAACAACTAACGATTTGTTCATTTTAATATTAGAGCGTTGATTAAAGAAATCAGCAAAAGACCCTCTTGTAAACTTTCTAAGTCGTTGAACTAAAGATTCGGCTCCCTCCATTGTTTCTAATACCGCTTCTAAATCCGACATAATTGGAGTTTTTTCTTTCCAAGTTGATGGATTTGATTCGGGAGTAATATCTTTTGCAGCATAAGTGGCAGTTAAAGCTTGATCGATTATGGCGTCTTCTTCTGGATTTAAACCGCCAAGCATTATTCTCATTAATCCTACGAGGTTAATAATATTTGACCTTAATACGTCGGCAGGGCTTTCGTCTGGTGTTGGCAATGATAAATCGAACGGATTAATATGGTTTTCTGACCCCAAGGCAATTCTAAAAAATGAGCCGTTAACGGCTTCGGTAAGCATTTTATATTCATTTTCAGGGTCGATAATTATAGAGTCGATGCCCATCATTAAAGACCTTAAAACTTCTAATTTTACTGCATAAGATTTACCGGAACCGCTTTTTGCAAAAACGCACATATTTGCATTTTCCAAAGTAAATCTATCAAACAAAACAAGAGAGTTATTATGTTTATTAATACCATATAAAATTCCTTCATTCGAGCTTAAATCAAAAGAAATAAAAGGAAAAACTGAAGATAGGGGCGACGTATTTAAAGTTGTATGAACTTGGAGCTGGTCTAAGTTATAAGGAGATGTAGAAATAAAACCTTCTCTTTGCTGATAGAGGGCTGGTTTTAAATAAATTAAACGGCTTTCTAAAATAGACCTTAAAGTTGTTTCAACATTGTTTAATTCTTTTTCGTCGTTGCCATAAATAGTAATATACAATCCGAATTTAAAAACTTTTTCCTGGGCCGTCTGAAGCTTATCTCTTAGCTCTTCTAAGTCTTGATAAGCTGTTTCAAGAGACGGGTCCCTAATTAAACCCTTTTCTTCTCTTTCCATAATTTCTGCCTGCACTTCGGTTACTCTTTTTCTTAATTGGCTTAATACCGTTCCAGTGTCAATTGGGTGAAAATAAAAAGCAATATCAAAAGAAATATTTAAATTAATAATTGGGGCGAACCAACCACTACTAAGATATCTTGGATAAGAAAAAACGAAATAGGTTCTGCCAAGCCTTTCTCCTATTTTGAAAAAATTGGGTTTAATCTCAATCGAAGCGGGAGCAATAATATCCTTTGCTTCAATTCTTTCAATCTCGAATAACTTTTCTTCTTTTGGTTTTTCTTCCTTTTTTCCAAATAAAGCCATAATAAATTATTTAATATTTAGATGATTATTTCTGGTGGTAATTCTGGATAATAGCCAGATTCAGCTTCTTTTAAGTGGTGAAGCGACCACAAGAGTTCAATAATCTCAGGAGTTGTTAGCGGGGCAGAAGATACTCCGCACCTTCTTAATCCTAAAGCAACATACTCCATTCTTTGCCAAAGTTGATATTTTCCTTGTTGAAATTTCTCTTCAGTTAATGGTCCTTTTGCCTGGTCTTTTGTGTTACTTTTTCCCGTTACTCCTGGAAATTCAATTAGAGGAAAATAAGGAATAACTAAATAAAAGTTTTTTGACATAATTACTCCGCTGCCTACAAGCTCTTCAATAAATTTTCGGTATTCAGCAGTTTGAAGCTTTAAAAGTTCGTTTTTTTGTTGCTGCTCGAGCTCTTTTAATTTTTCTAAATAACCGGTAATGTTTAATTTTCTTGATTGAGCAATTATCTGACAAGAAAAATCGAGGGAATTTAAAAAATCCTGAAAGCTGTAAATAATTGCTGTTTGCTCTTCAGTTGATTTTAAGGCAAAATTTAAAGAAGAGGCCGCTAAAATTCCTCTTAATGACTTGTCTTTCAAAATAATTATTCCTTCTCTAATTTGTTCAATTGGTATAAATTGTTGAGTTGGAGCTGGTGGCATAATAAAAGATTAAGGACCAAATTCTATTTTTTTGTTTAATTCTTTAAGTTTGCTTTTTTGGGTGATTTTAAGAAGAGATTCCTCTGATTGCTCTTTTTCTTTTGGTTTTTCTTCTTTCTCTGGATTAAGAAAAACTGGATACTCCTTTCTTTTCCAAAGATAAATTTTTGGACCTGCCGAAAAGTTTAAAAAATTTTTTAATATTGTTGGCAGGTCTTGCCCTTGAATTTTTAAAAAACCTAAAGCAAGGGCAATGCCAATTAAAATTATTGAAACAATAATAAAAAGAAAAAAGTTTTCTTGGCCAATTGAGAAATAAAGGACAAAACAAATAGCGCCGGCTATTCCAATAAAAATTGTTTGCTTAATGTTAAAAGGACCTAAAATTTTACTTTCGTAGTCTATGAATTGAGGAACTTTAAATTCCATAAAAATTTAATTTTTAAAATAATAAGTAATCAAAGTTCTGGATTTAATAAAATTATTCGATTGGTTCGCGATAGGTATCCTCTTTCTTTCTTTCTTCCAGTTTTTGTTTTTCCATCTCTTCTTCTCCTAAAAACTTTTCTTCCTCTGTTTTTTCTTCTCCTTCACTGACTTTATTATAAAGTTTTGCTAGAAATGGTTTTAAGGGAATAAAAATAAATGCATTAATATCTCGGGCAACGTTTTTAGCCGTTTTTGAATCAAGATTCAATTCTAATTCTAGCGTCGCTTGAAATTCTTCAGGAGGGAGCAGACCCATTAAAACCCTTCCCACATATTTTGCAATTTCAGACATTTTACTGCCTTCTATTTCGTTTTTTGAACAAATATCAAAAATATTATTTGCTGTTTCTTCGGAAAAAACTGCATCTTGAAGTTCGGGAGGAAGTTTTTCGTATATTTTTAAGAGTTGTTCTTTTGTGTATTCTGCCATAATGATATTTATTATATTATAGAAAATAAATAAGTAAAATTATTGGATATCGAATCTGTATTTGTTTTCTTCGTCTTTGCCTTTTTTTTGAGCCATTCTTTCTTCGGATGACGGTTCAGCTAAAATTGCTCTTATTCCTCCCTTCTTATCATATTTTTCTTTAACATGGTCTGGAGCGCCTGCATATATAGAGCCAAGACCAATTTCTTGGGCAGCACTAGTTTCGAGATATCTTGATATTCTTGGATTTTGGCGAACGTAAGTTTTAAAAGTTTCTTCTGCCTGGGGATCTGGCAAGGTTTTTATTTTTTTAAGATCCTCTTGAATTGATTTATTAAAAGATTCTGTAAATTCGTTACTAAATTCTTTTGCTGCTTGACTTAATTGAGACCCATTCCATCTTTCTTTGACAGTTTTAATTACTTCAGGATCATTCCAAATATCTTTATTAAAGATTTTTATGTCATCATTTTTAGCCTCAGCAACGAGTTTTTCAAAAGTTGTCTTATACCCTTTTGCTATATCATCATTATTTAATTTAAATCCCATTTCTCCTAAGATTTTTTCTCTGTTTTCTTTTGAAACTTTACTAGATAAGGCAGCCCTGGCAATTCTTTCTGCCGAAGGAGCGTCGCCTAAATCGTTAGCATTTTTAGCTAAAGCGGTTGCTTTTATAAGGTCTGGATTTTTTTCGTCCGGCCTTTGAAGCTCTTTTATAATTTTATTTTTAAAAGGTCCACCCTTTTTAATCATGTCATTGGCAATTCCAATTGCATTAGTTGTGTCTCCCCTTGCCATTGCATCTAAATATTTTGAAAGTTCAAGGTTTGGATCTTGAATTCCTTCGGATTTCTTTTGAGCTTCAGCTATTTTTTTCTTTTGAGCATCAAGAGCTCCGGGGCCAAGCGTTTGACCGATTCTTCTTGCTGTTGCATAAGCTGGTATTGCAAAAGGAGATAATAATTTTTTAGCACCCTTTAATTCTGGAGTAGGCAAGGTTGCCCATTTTTCCATTGTTTTAGATTTTGCTGTTCCTTCTAAAAAGTTTTCTCTTGTTGTTTTACCAAGAGGTTTTAATCCAGATGTCCACATTGTTTTGCCGATATTTGTTGCCATATTTATTAAACCTTGAGTCATCGAGGGTATAGTTTTTTTGCCGACAGAAAGAATAACAAATAAAAAAATAAAAGCGGAAAAATAAAATACTACCTGAGCACCTATTCCTTTCCAGCTTAAAAATGGAATAGCCGCTATCCAGGAATTACCAATATTTGGAGGCATTAAATAATTTATGCCAGCGCACATTAAGGCTAATAAAAATAAAAAGAATATCCCGCAAATAGACCACTCAATTAAAGTATTAAGCCATTGTTTCCAATATTTCTCTGTTTGAGGAAGAATCAGGCATATAAAAGCAAGAGGTGATAAAATAGCAAGAATTTGAATAATATAAACTCTAGCCGAAAAAACAAAAATTAAAACAGCAAACATTGCGGACAATAAAAAAAAGAAAACAGCCTCAATGAGCCAATTTATTATTAAAGGCAGATAAGAAACAATAAAGAGGCTTGAAATAATAAATTGCCTCGTTGCTCCTAATCCAGGGACAAGTGAAGAGGCAGCCCACCC
>Ga0255343_1006792_pt1 | contig 9981 bp, 8 predicted proteins | sample wastewater_treat_4_FD_192413 | JGI IMG/M metagenome (GOLD analysis project Ga0255343, IMG submission 192413) | Wastewater microbial communities from Lulu Island WWTP, Vancouver, Canada - plant16 | ecosystem: Engineered > WWTP > Wastewater > Unclassified | place: Canada: Vancouver, British Columbia...
CATTTAAATTTACAACTCTTTCTTCGCTTTCGACAGTAACCTTTGGTGATGATTGCTCTACCACATAGGTGTCAAAGAGGATAGTATCTCCGCCAATTAACTTATTATTGGAATCATATTCTCCTACCCAAAAATTATAGGGAGTTAATTCTTTTTTGTCGGTTTTGACAGTAAGTACGGATTCAGAAGAGTTGCTTCCTCCATTATAATTATATAAATTAAATTTAAGTTCACTCTTCCTGCCTAAGCCTATATCTTTAAGATATGGCTCTACGACAGCTTCTATCTTATAATCTTTTGCACCTATGGTAATTACATAGAAATTATCCTCAACTTCGGGAGAGAGGCTGATTTTAGGTGAGCCTGCTATTACTTCGAATTTTTTAGAAGATTTACTTATATTATCTTTCACCCACTTCAAATCTCTTTCCTTGCCATCATATTTAAACCTGGCATCTTCATTAAGAGTGGGTTGATTGCTATCGATTATTTTAGGTTGGACATCCGTTACTCGCCATTCATCATTTTGATATTCTCGGACAATCAGCCTTTCTGTTGAAAAAGTACCCCTATTTATTTGAAAATTATCATTTTTTCTAGTAAACCTACTGTCAATAACATATGCATTATCTTCCGAATCCCCTATTAAATTGTAATTTCCACCATTTATTATAATATTTATGTTGCCCGCATCTCGTATTGGATAATGCCATATGGTGGAATCTCCGTGAGAGGTAAAGCTGCCGCCATTTAATGTACTATTACCCTTCTTATGACGAAGTACACTGCCGCTGGAAAGATTATAGCCCCAGCCATTATAAATCAAAGTATGTCCCAAGCCTCTATCAAAACCAATCCCCTTATAGACACTGACACACCAGGTTTTGCTCTTGCGGCCGGCTATAAAATTACCTCCATCTACAACTAAATCGCCCCCTTGGTTAAGAAACACATTGTGTCCTCTACGATTGGATACGGTGCTAACATCATAATTAGTTTCACTTAGTTGGGAATGATGCCAAACTTCCCCGCCACCCCTTGAATCAATAATATGCAGAACTCCACCCGGATTTATGGTAAAGACAGCCAATTCTTCCTTGGTTTTATCACGAGGGTCAACAGATTGGTCTACAAGCTCTATTTTATGCCCATTTAAATCTAAGGTCCTTTTATCCCATATATGAATTAAATCAGCCATAGTATGATAGTCATCATATTCGTATTCAAATTTTATATCCTTACCTAATATAACCTTTTCTTTACTGCTCAGCCCGTTTAAGACATAACTTAAATGTTCCCATGAAGTTACTGTTATTTCATTTGGCTCCTCTATGCCTTCCGCATAAGCAGGCAGACTTAATACAGGTATCATACTTAAAATCATGGATAAGGTTAGAAAAACACTTAAAATTCTTTTAATTTTCTTATTCATTACAACCTCCTAAGTTGTATTTTTATTTTTAATATTTTTGTTTACAGTGCATCCATCAGTGCCACAAGATAGCTTGCTGATGTGGAGCCGTAGATGAATTGGTCAATCAATCCATCACGTTTTGCCTGTTTTACATCTTCCGCAACCTTAGGCATTGAGTTTTCATCTACCATCAAGACGATTTTGCAGTGGGGGCTATGCCTTTTAACTTCGCTTCTGATTTTCATCCGTTCCTCGATTTTGTAGGGGGTGTAGCCCGTCACCTCCATCAGCAAAGCAGTTGCTGCCAAGCCATAGCACCGTTCGGCTACTTCTTGGGGGTTTTCTATGACGGTTACTATGAAATCGCCGTTTTGCTTGAAGGCAAGCTTGACTGCCTCACTGGAGACATTATTTTGCATGCTTAATATCAATCTGTGCACTATTTCTCACTCCTTTCTCCACCATATTCGGGCTTTCATTATTTTTTTTCTTAAGATTTCAGATACCTATCACGGCTTACAGGCATTATAATATACTTTTTATTTTTGTACACCGTCACTTGTGACGGTATGGAGAAGAAAATTTTAAGTTTTTTTATGTCTTTTTTCAAAAAAATATCCCGATTGTATTTTTACAATCGGGACTTCATAAAGATGAGATTCTTCACCTTCGGTTCAGAATGACAGATTAGTATTCGGGTAGTACGATTTGGGCTCTTGCAGCAAGAACTGCCAACTCCGAGAGAGTCTTTGCTCCGGTTTTATCTTTTAAATGCTGAATATGGTCTCTTGTTGTCCTGTATTCCACACCCATTATGACAGCAACTTCAGTCAAGGATTTTCCCTTGACAACATAATAGAGGACTTCCAATTCTTTGTTTGTAAATTCAATGCTTTTCGCAAATCCTACCTTTACTTCGGGCGTAGTGTCGGGATAGATGGACTCTCCTGCCATTGTCCTGTCCATAACGTCTATGAGTTCTTCGTTTGAAACTTCCTTGTACCAAAAGCTGTCTGCTCCTGCCTCACGTGCCATAGTTATAAACCGATAGTCGGGAGCTGAGGTTACAATGATGATTTTTGTATTGGGAAATTTTCTTTTTATTTCGGCAGTAGCTTCAATACCACTTTCATGGTCGGAAGTACATATATCCATCAAGATCAGGTCTACGGAATATTTTACACAGAGGACAATGGCATTGGCGGCATTGCTGATGGCACCGATAAGCCTGTATTTGTCTGATGCTGTGGATAAATAAAAGGTGAATAATTCACGTACCATTTTTTCGTCATCTACAATGATTACATTCTTCATAGAGCAGTTCTCCTTCCTGCAATATTTTAGGTATTTTAACGGTGAGGGCAAAGTTCGGTTGACTTTGCAGAGCCATTTCACCGCCTGACTTTTCAATTCGTTTTCGCACGGAAGATAAACCGCCGCCCTCGATGATTTCTCCATGCGGTACTATTCCATTATTGGTGATGACAATAATATATTGTGTTTCGCTTTCCATTACCTCGATAAATAGCTTATTTGCATCTGCATGACGAATGGCATTTGTCATACATTCCCTTATGGCAGAGGAAATTAATCGAACGGATAGTGCCTCATGGGGCAGTTCTCCGGTAACCTCCACCTTTACGCCCACATTATTTCCTACTTCTTCAAAAAGCTCCGTATAGACATCATTTTCATTGGTCTTGCCGATTTCACCCATCAACAAGCTGACAGTATTTCTCAAATTGTTCATAAGGTCGCTCTTTTTATCCTCCGGACAGCCCGAGATAATAAATTTGCGGAGATTGAGGGCTGTTCTGCCAACCTCATCATGGATTTTCATTTTCATGCTGAGATTGTTTTCTTCACGTGCGATTGCCGAAGTGTTATCTGAAATACGTTTGAGTTGCTCTGCCTGTTCAGCCAACTCTTTATTTCTCTGTGATAATCTCTGCGAGGCATTGTAGAGGTCTGTCACATTTGAGGCAACACACTGTATGTAGTGCTTTCCGTATTCGTCAACGATGGGAGTTTCTTCAAAACGCCATACAGTGTTGTCTTGTAGAATATAATTGTCTTTGTCCTTTATGACAGCAGTATTTTTAGGTAGGTCTTGCAGTGCCTCTCTTAGCTCAAACAGGCTCTGTAAGTCTTTATCTGTCATCTCATGGACAAGGTGGTACATGGTATGATTGCATAATCGCACTAAGCCGTTACGGTCAAAAAAGACGATACCGCTTGGGAGATTGTCTAATGCCTCTTTGACAGAGGCTTTGGTCAGTTTGTTTCTTTGCCAAAGTTTTTTCATTTTTGTTCCCCTCCTATGCAGTAGATGAGCCGCCATTCTTCGTCATCCTCCTGCTGTATGGTGAGATTTTCTATATGGAGTTCAGACAAGTCTGTGTGAGCGGTTAAAATCATCGTCATTATAATTCCCACATGCTCTTTTTTGATATGAAGATGAAGCGAGGTCAGCGTGTCCAAGGATTTCTCTATGATTGTTTCAAACACGTCATAGATGTTGGTCATTTCGGTAAAGGGCAGCGGATCTTTGAGGTCAAAATCATAGGCACAGGAGATACCAAACAGGGTGAGACTCTGCACGGATTCTCGGATACAATATTTCAGTTCTACGGCAGGAATTTCGCTGCTGTCTTCTGCAAGGAAAATGAGATTGTTTCTCCGCTTGAGGTATGCTGTGAGTACCGCAATTTGTTTTAATATTTGGATATTGTTTATATTTTCAAGACGGTCAAGCAGGACGGACAGATGATAGACTTTATCCTTCGTCTGACTTTGCATGATGTTGTATATTCTGTTCTGCTGGGCGAGTTGCTGACGTCTGAGGCGAGTTTTCTGTTCTACTTGCAGGGTGATGTTCCTGCCTTGCAGGGACTCATTTATATTTTCTAATTCAGCAAGCATCTTTGTGAGCTGTGCTACATTTTCCTGCCATAAAAAATGACCGCCGATGATGGGGGTACTGGATAGACGAATTCCTTGGGGAAATAGCACAGGTTCAATCTGTGCTTGGCATAGTATTTCTTTATCCATAATAGCAACACTTTCCGAGGATAGAAAAGTTCTGCCGTTGTTATCTGTTATCCTTGCGGAAATATTTGATGCTCGAAAAAGCTCGTCGTAGTTGTAGTTGGATTGAATGAGGCCCACCCTGATACAGCTTTCCAAAGTGGCGGTAAACAGAAGGCAGAAGGCTATTGTAATATCTCTTGCAAACAAACGCAGCACATGCCACCCGGTTATATACAGGACGGCGTAAAGGACGCAGAGTATCAGCGGAATAAAGGGCAGCCACAAAAACTTTTGGCTACGGGGAGTACGACATTTGGCAACGAGAATGACTAATGTACCAAAGGCGGTCAGCACCTCCCATAAGAAAACAAGCTTGTATACAATCTCATATTTATAGTCTTCCTCTGTCCAAACCTTTCCTTGGGGAAAAGAGAAAGTAAGCTGATGTAAATCGTTGGTAAGCACCATGAGAATAAGGAGCACAGTGAGCATCATTACAATACCTGTCCATTTGGGCAGACGGTAATTTTCCGGCTTTCTCAGTGACATGGCAACAAGGACTGACAGCGACGAAATGAGCAGCATGGGGACATAGTACATATACCAAAGCTGACGATCGAGATACATATCATCCACTAAATAGTATTTGATGATTCGCAGTATTATCCAGAATACTATGAGCGCAGATATGGAAATCAGATACCCTCGCACCTGCTTTTGAATGATTCGGTAGTGGACGGAAATACCCCATGCGGTAAACAAGCCTATATAGATTATGTTGCTCTGGAATGTGAAATAAAGAGGAAGATGAATATCAAATCTCCAATATAGGAAATTCGGAATATATGCGATTAAAAGTAGCATGGCGATGATTGCCATGCGGATTGTTTCTTTGCATGGTTTTTTGAATTGTGCTTCCATCGCCCTGCTCCTTTCATTTTATGATTTTTCGGTTACTTTTAATTTATTATATTTCACAGTAACAGAATATTCAAGCTTACATTTATTGTAATTGTTTCACAATGATTTCAGAAGCAATAGGAAATGAAATATCTACTCATGTACATTCACAAAGCGTTTAGCTTTTTCAATACGAATTGTAAAATAACATGAGGTGATATGACAATGTCAGAAAAACAAAAATTTGATTTTCGAGCAATGGGACAGGCTATAAAAAATGCTCGAATGGATAAAGGCTGGACACGTGAAGAATTGGCACAGATAGTGGATATATCACCCAGATATATCATGGCGATAGAAAATCATGGACAGCATCCGAGTTTTCAGGTTTTCATTAATCTGATGACACTTTTTCATATCTCTATAGATCAATTCGTTTTTCCCGACGAGGACAGCAGGAAGTCTGCAATGCGATTGCTGCTTGACGCAGAGCTGAATGAGCTTGACGAAAATGATTATGAGATATTGTTGGCTACAGCAAAAGCTCTGAAAAAAGTAAAGACAGACGAGAAAAACACTATGGACAGATGAAAATTTCATAGTGTTTTTCTTTATGCCCGTTTTTAGAGAGAGAATAGTGGCAAGCAGGGCAAGGTGGTACACACCTTGCGATTTCGCACAAAATTCCCTTACGGGAGTTTTGGCAAATCTGCTTGTTGGGGAGTATCCCCAATCCCCATTGAACGCACAATAAATTGTGCGGCTACGCTCCCTTTGGGAGCTTATAAATCACTGGAAAAATCATCTCTGATCCTGTGATTTTTCTTTTTCTTTCTCTACCATATCCTGACCTAAAAGACGGTCAACATTTGCCTTTGCAGTTAGTACATTCTGCATTTCTTTTTTTGCTGAATGGTACTTTGCATAGGCTTTTTTCTTTTCAGAAAGCAGTACCGAATATTCCGATTGCAGAGCCTTAACAGCAGGCAATTTCTTACTATCTAATTCATCAAAAGCCGCTTTTGCTGCCCTATGCAAAACCAAATCGGCAGTATGCTCTTCATAGAATTTTTTAGAGTATCCTGCCTTGCGGTAAGCAGTATAAACATCACGAGTTTTGGAATAGTTGATGATATGTTTTTTCAGCTCTGCAATCTCGGTCATACGTTTTTCTGCATCCTTGATTTGAGCCAACAGCTGATTGAAATTTTCCGTTGCTGTCTGCGCTTTTTTCTCTAATTCCTCATAAGCAAGCAGATTGTTTTCTGTGAGGAAATTAATCGTCTGTGCCATCTGCTTGAGGTTGAAAATCTTCGCCCATCTTTCATAGCCTGCACCTTTTCCGGCATTTAGTTTTTCTTGAATATCCACCAAGAGATTAACAGCGTTTTGAGGTTTTTTCGTTTTGTTTCTTCTATTATATACAGGCTGTTTTCCACTGATGATAGCTCTGATTTCTTCCTCGGAATATCCACTGCCCAAAGAACGAAAACGGATAAAATTCTTTTGTCCTTCACCCTTTAAGCCGATGAGTTTTCCTCGTTTAATTTCGTATCCTGCCTGTTGCATTTCCAATAAAAATGTTTCAAAATCGGCAGGCTTTTGGGATAAGATTTTATCTATGGCAATCCGTATTTTTTCTGAATGAGGCAGAGGCTTTTTATCACCAAGCCATTTGCCATAATGATTTTTTCCCCGCTTCGGATTTTCGATAACGGACAGTCCATGCTCCAAACAAATACGGTCAGAAACTTTTTGTATTGCTTTGCCGGAGCCTAAAAAATCTCTGAATTTTCTTGTGCAGTCCAGTGAGGTGGAATTGAAAATAACATGGTTGTGAATATGAGATTTATCTATGTGGGTAGCAACAAAAAAAGAATGGTTTCCTTTCGTGAAACGCATACCCAATTCATAGCCGATTTTGTTTGCAAGCTCGGGTGTTATTTCCCCCGGCTTAAAGGATTGTCTTATTTGATAGGCAATCACATCATTGGTCTGTTTTCTGCCTGTAATATCAAGATATATTCGCTTGGACAATAGAAATTCTCCCTGTACAGTTTTAGGGTCACATTCGTAAGAGCTGAGGTATTCCCCGTCATTAGTTTTGTCGGGGTTTTTGGCATAATCGGTGCGGTCTGCAAGACAATCGGCAATAGATTTTCCTTTATTTTGGTGCATGGAAATCAGTCTTGTGGTTGCCATGAAACATCTCCTTTCCTAAAATTTTGTGAAGAAATAGCAAAAGTGCCAACACAGTGAAAGGGTCAAGATAAACGGCTTTGCCGCCCTTGCACAATGTTGGCACTTTATTAAATATTTTTAAGTCTTTCATTCAATGCCTGCAACTTTCCGATGAGCCATGCCGCAAACATGGGGATACCGTAGGGGCTTACCAAGTAGGCGAGTATAATTGCATAGATACCGTCTTTTGTTTCTCTGAGAAGAATAATGCTCCCAAGCCCTAAGACGAAGAATATCAGTGCTATTATTGATAAAAGCATGGAGCTGAAGATAGTCAGAAATTCGCAGATACTCAGCAGTATAGTCAGTATGAGAGTAACAGGAAACAGCAATATTTTAAGCAGTATTCGCATATAAAATCCTCCTTTTTCCATTCATTGTAATTGTATAGAAAGCATATCAGAGGATAAGAAAATTGTCCATGATGTAAATGTTAAATTATTGTAGCGAGTCGGGACAGTATTTCATCTGCTGTATCCCATAGCTTATCATAGCTTTTCCTTAATGCCTCCAAATCCTCACCGTAGATATTGCCGGTCTGATGTACACGCTTTGTAAGCTGATTGAGGCTGTTACTGGTACGCCGGAGCAGGGAAACAAGCTCACGTATGTCGGACAGGTCGAGTTGAATTACATAACCGTCGATTGCCATTTTGCGAAGATATGCTCCCATATTTTTAGTGCCGAGCTGTTCCATTTTTTCCTCTATGAGCTTGCGTTCCTGCTCTGAAACCATGAAGTGCAACTGCACGTCTCTTGTCCGTTTTGCCATTATCGCACCTCCGCAATTTTCTGTTTTTCCTTGTTATCTCTGCTTGTCTGTGGGGGCTGTTTGAGGCTGTCCAGTACAGATGGTCGTTCACTTTTGGAAATTCGTCTGTCACTCTGCTGTGGAGCAGAAACACCCATGTTCAGTTCTGCGTCGAGGACAGCAAGGCGAGCTACTTTGTCTTTCAGCTCCTGCTCCTGCAGGAAGGGCTTACCCATCTCTAATTTTGCCGCATCCTGCTGTTTATAGAGATTGTCAAGCCGTTCAGTTACGTCTTTCATTCTGTTTGGCATGGCAGAGAGGGCATTATCAATTCTGATGAGATTTCCTCTTGAATCCATACCCAATTTTGCAGTATGGCTCATTGCACCCTTTAGAGTGAGCTGAAATTCGTTATAGAAACCATCGTAAGACAAAAGCATGGTAAAGCCTCTGTAGCTGCCTATTTCCACATTCTCCTTGCCTTTGACTTCCTTGCAGGCTTCAAGAAGTGCAGCTCCGGCATTGTCCTTATCGGTCAGCTTATCGCCCTTTATTGTCATAGGTAGAAATTCACCCTCGGCAGGCGTATTTTCAGTAAGAGTTTTTAAATCCTGTTCAAATGCCTTGATATAGCCCTTGTTCTTCTCTATATTTTCGGGAAAGTATTTCAAGAGGTTATCTTCCAATCGGTACTGATTGCTCTGATGATTGGCTTTCAGCAGTTTCAGCCTTGATACTTCAATATCCAAGTCCATTTTTTCCTTGATTTTCGGATTACCTGCACAAAGAGCCTTGATTTCTGCATAGGATAATGCAGCCTCGTCAATGTCCTCACAGGAACGGACAGGATTTTTACTGGTCATAATCTGAGAAATGTATCTCTGTTTGGTTTCAATGGTCTGCCAAAGGTAAGCGTCAAAGGTTGCTTCGGTCACATAGCGGTAAACATCAATTTCGGGGTTCATATTGCCTTGCCTTGCACCTCTGCCCAAACGCTGAATTAAATCTCCGGGTCTCCAAGGGCAGTCAAGGTCATGGATAGCTATGAGGCGGTCTTGAATGTTTGTGCCTGCACCGCATTTTGCAGTGCTGCCAATCAGCACTCTGATTTCACCGCTTCGCACCTTTGCAAACAGGTCTTTTTTCTTTGTTTCTGTGGTTGCCTCATGGATAAAAGCAATTTCATGTTTAGGGATACCTTTTTCTGTCAGCTTTTTCCGTATGTCGTTGTAGACACTGAAAGAGGCAATGTCAATTACTTTGCTTTTATCAAGGCTGTCCTTTAGGGCATGGATTTCGGTGCTGTTGGCAGTATTGCTTTCTTTCTCCTGTGAGGCAGAATTATTCTTTGGCGTGGAAATATCACAGAACACGAGCTGGGTCAGCTTTTTCGCAGAGCCTTCGTTCCATATACGGTAGAGATTGTCTACACAGGCATTGACTTTACTGTTTTCATCGTCAGGCAATAGCGGATTTACAACACGCTGATCCAGTCCTAATTTTCTTCCGTCAGAAGTGATTTTCAACATATTGTCTATGGTGGGTTCAACTCTGTTACTGTGTACTTCGGCTGCTCTTTCGGACAAATCCTTTACCATTTCCTGTTGGATTTCCGTAGGCTGTACCGCAATGGTATGAAAGTTGA
>Ga0255343_1006795_pt1 | contig 9980 bp, 10 predicted proteins | sample wastewater_treat_4_FD_192413 | JGI IMG/M metagenome (GOLD analysis project Ga0255343, IMG submission 192413) | Wastewater microbial communities from Lulu Island WWTP, Vancouver, Canada - plant16 | ecosystem: Engineered > WWTP > Wastewater > Unclassified | place: Canada: Vancouver, British...
CCTGGGCGAGTGCCTGCTTCTGGGGCGCGGCGAGGAAAACTCCGGCGGGCGCCAGAAAGAATCGCTGCTGGCCAACGCCCTGGAGGCGCTCATTGCCGCGGTTTATCTGGATTCGAGCTTCACGAGGGCCAAATCCTTCATCAAAAGACTCATGGCTCCGCTCATCGATGATGAAATCCTGCTCATACAATGTGCGGACTACAAAACAATGCTGCAGGAGATCTGCCATAAAAAATTCAAATCCGCCCCCGTCTATACACTGCTTTCTGAAAGCGGCCCCGATCATGACAAGATGTTTGAGGTGGAAGTGAGAATCGGCGATTTCATGCGGCAGACCGGATGGGGCAAAAGCAAAAAAGAGGCGCAAAAACAGGCAGCGCAAAAAGCGTGGAGATATCTGCAAAGTGAAAACAGCCCCTGAAAACGGCCAACCCGAAACACCGCTTGTCATACCTGTTTTCATCATGAACGGGGGATGCCCGAATCAGTGCATCTTCTGTAACGAAAGAATCGCCGCAGGCGATTTCTCCCCGCAGATCACGAAAAGTTTTTTCGACTCGCGGGTGGAGTCGTATCTGCGCTGGAGCAAGGACAAGCCAAGGCGCGTGGAAATCGCCTTTTACGGAGGAAACTTCACGGGACTGCCTGTGGGCATGCAGACTCTTCTTCTGTCCTGGGCCGGCAACTACATTCGCGCAGGCGCGGTTCACACCATCAGGATCTCCACCAGACCTGATTATATAGATGCCGGGGTGCTCGATTTTTTGCAGGCTCATTCGGTCGCGACAGTGGAAATCGGAGCCCAGTCATTCAATGATGAAGTGCTTCGCCTCGCCCGCCGCGGCCACAACGCCGCGTGCATACGGCAGGCGCTCATACTGCTCAAAAACAAGGGATTTACGACCGGCATCCACCTGATGGCCGGACTGCCGGGAGACACAAAAGAAAGCTTTGTGCAATCGCTTGAAATCACCGCCTCTCTCAAGCCGGATACGGCGCGTATTCACCCGGTGCTGGTGTTCAAGGACACACCACTGGCCCGCCAGTGGCAGGACGGCCTTTATCACCCGCTTGGTCTGGATGAGGCGATCCACTGGTGTGCTCTGGCCTGGGAAACACTCGCACCGGCAGGTATCCGCATCATACGCCTCGGCCTTCAGATCACGCCGGAGATGGCCGCCGATGGGGCGTTGCCGGCCGGCCCCGTGCATCCGTCGCTGGGCAGTCTCGTTCAGGCGGCTGTTTTTCATTCGGCCACGCTGAAACTACTCAAGGACGTGCCTCATCAAACAAAGCGTCTGGAGTTTTCTCTTCATCCGCGGGACATATCCCGTTTCCGCGGTTTTCGTAACAAAAACACCCGTGCGATAAAAAAGCTTTACCCCGGCGCACAAATCGTTATAGATTCCGGCCCCACCGCGATTTGTGGACGCATCACGGTCAACACGGAAACGACCGGTCCTTTCTCGGTGGACGTTGCCGGATTTCATTGATTCATGGGAGAAGATACGTGTTCAGATCGGGGTTCATTGCCATCATCGGCAGACCCAATGTGGGTAAATCAACATTTTTCAACGCGATTATCGGCGACAAAATATCGATTGTCACCGCCAAACCGCAAACTACGCGCAACCGCATCACGGGAATAAAAAACCTCCCCGATGCCCAGATGATCTTTCTGGACACACCCGGCATGCACCGGGCGAAAACCCCGCTTAACCGTGCGATGGTACAGGCGGCCCGGGAAACCATGGGGGATGCGGATTTGCTTCTGGTCATAGTGGACTGTACGGGGCGCTCCGATGAGGAGGAGCGCTTTGTTCAGGAAACAATCGCGGGTGCGGGCTCGCCGGTTTTTCTGGCCATCAACAAAATCGACCGTCTCGAAAAGCCCTTGCTTCTTCCGATGATTGACCGCCTGAGCAGGATGCACGACTTTGCCGGAATTTTCCCCATCTCGGCACTAAAAAAAGAGGGGCTGGACACTTTGGTCACTTCTCTGAAAGAGGCCCTGCCGGAGGGGCCCCGGCTGTTTCCGGACGACATGGCGACGGACGCCACCGAACGCTTCATCGCGGAAGAATTCATCCGCGAGAGAATCACTGTTTTGACATCGCAGGAAATTCCCTATGTCACGGCAGTAAGCGTGGATTCCTTCCGTGAGGATGAGGCGAAAAACCTGATTCATATCAGTGCGGTCATCTCGGTGGAAAAGGAATCACAAAAGGCGATTCTCATCGGCAGGAAAGGCGCGATGCTCAAAAAAATCGGTACCGAGGCCAGAGAAGCGATGGAGAGGCTCTTCGGGGCAAAAGTATTTCTGGAGTTATTTGTACGCGTGAGCCGTGACTGGACCACCTCCGACAAAAAGCTGCGCGAATTCGGCCTGATAAAATAGGAGATACCATGGAGGGAAAACCGCTCATCGCGATCGTCGGCCGTCCCAATGTGGGAAAATCCACGCTTTTCAACCGAATCACGGGAAAGCAAAAAGCGATCGTCATTGACGAGCCAGGCGCGACACGCGACCGTAACTACGCAGACTGCCGATGGGGAGGCAAAACCTTTACGCTCATCGACACCGGCGGGTTTGAACCGGCAGCCAATGAGCTCATTCTGACACAAATGCGCGAGCAGACCAATCTGGCCATCGAAGAGGCGGATGCCATCATTTTTTTAATGGACGGACGCGAAGGGCTTACTCCGTCTGATATGGAAATAGCCCGCCAGCTGCGCGTCAGGGGGAAAAGCGTCTTTTATGCAGCCAACAAGGTTGACGGGGCACGCCACGAAGATCTGCTCACGGAGTTCTACCGCCTGGGCATCGACAAGCTCTATCCCATCTCAGCCCAGCACGGTCCCGGCGTTGACGAACTCATGGACGAGCTTACAGAAACTTTTCCCGTACAAGAAGGCGGCACCGAAGAACAACAGCCAACGATTGCCGTCGCCATCGTCGGTAAACCCAATGTCGGCAAGTCATCGCTGGTCAACCTGATTTCCCGAAGCCCCAGAAGCATTGCCAATCCCACGCCCGGCACCACCCGCGATGCGGTGGACACCAGCGTTAAAGTGCGCGGCAGGCACTATCTTCTCATTGACACGGCGGGAATCCGCAGAAAAAGTAAAATCAGCCTGACCCTGGAAAAATACAGTGTCGTCCAGGCCCTGAAAGCGATCAGCCGCTGTGACATCGCCCTGGTGCTCATCGATGCCGCTGAGGGCATGACCGAGCAGGATGCCAAGATCGCGGGACTGGCCATCGAACGGGGGAAGGCCTGCATCATCGTGGTCAACAAGTGGGATATAATAGAAAAGGACAACACCACCATCGGCAGATACGTCGCCGACATCAAAGAAAAAATAAAATTCATGGACTTCGCCCCCATAATTTTCGTCTCGGCTGTGAGCGGTCAACGGGTCCCGAAAATATTTGAACTCATCGACTCAGTTTACAGCCAATACACCAAAAGGGTTGACACCTCACCTCTTAACAATCTGGTGGAAAGGGCGCTTTTAAAAAACCCGATGGGGCGCTACCATAACAGGTCCATGAGCGTCTCCTACGCAACGCAGACCGGCATCAAGCCACCATCTTTTGTCCTTTTCGTCCCCTCGCCCGAAGGCGTCCACTTTTCTCACGAACGGTATCTGGCCAATTGCATCCGCGAAGAATTCGGCTTCGACAAGGTTCCGCTGAAATTGATCTTCCGTAAAAAGCGATAACAGTGCCGCGGGAAAATGCCCGGAAGCGAAAACTGTTGACATAAAAGCTGCATCTCATATATCGTACGGGACACGAGCGGCATGAGAATTCACAGCATGATGCCCAGGCGGTGATAAAGCGGGCCGCACGGAAAATCTGCCCGGAGCTTTTCGGAAAATTTAATTGAACAAATACAATAAAAGCAGCTTTAAGGAGGTTTAAAATGAGTGTTTTTACTGCCGGGGAAATAATAGATTTTGCTGAAAGGATTCATGAAAACGGCGCTAATTTTTATCAATACGCCATTCAGCTTGTGCAGAATCAGGACACCAAGGTGCTGTTCGGCGAACTCGCCGATGAGGAGCGGTCGCATAAAAAAGAGATCGCCAGAATCTTTGCCGGGATAGAAAAAAGCATCCCCCCGGAAACTTACGAAGGAGAGTATGCCCAGTACCTGCGCAACTACATCGACAACAATGTGACTTTCACAAAAGAGGCAATGGACAAAGGCCTCGCCCAGATATCAGACGCCTGCTCGGCCATTGACTTCGCCCTTCAAATGAAGCAGGACTCCATAAACTACTACCAGAGTGTCAAGGACCTGGTCCCGAAGATGCAACATGATTTGATCGACAAGCTCATCGTCGAGGAAAGAAACCATTTTGTGAAACTCGCCAATCTGCGAAAATGCGTCATTTAAGGGGGAAAGCTGATGAAACCGATCGGGCCGCTTATGTGGGAGCACAGGCTGATTGAAAAAATGCTTCGCCTTTTTGAAGGCGAGATCAAAAAGATCAGCGAACTGAATCGCCTCGATACAGTATTCATCGACACGGCGGTGGATTTTATCCGTACTTACGCCGACAGGACCCACCACGGCAAGGAAGAAGACATTCTATTTCGCGAACTGGCCAAAAAGAAACTCTTCCCGGAGCATGCCGCAATAATGGATGAGCTGATGGAGGAGCACCGCCACGCCCGGCAGATGGTCGAAAAACTGGTGAGCGCCAGGGATAGATATCTTGAAGGGGAGGATACTCTCAAGGAAGTAATGGAGCTGCTCGGAGAACTGGCCCGGTTTTATCCTGTGCATATCGAAAAAGAGGATAAGCGCTTCTTTTTCCCCTGCCTGGATTACTTTACCGACCAGGAGCAGCAAGAAATGCTGGCGGAGTTCAACGAGTTTGACCGCGGCATGATTCATGAAAAGTACAACAAAGTGGTCAGCCTCTTGACAAAATAAACCGCTTCCATCTGTTTGACGAAAAAAGAAGTTAGAAAAGTAAAACCGCCCCGTGAGGGGCGGGACTCACTTATGGCAACGGCCGGCAGCAAAGCTTACTAAAGAGTGCCGGCCGTTTATTTATTTTCCTATGATCCGTCTGTTCAGCCAGGTGCCTCTTCGGTAGTACAGCCAGTTCAAGATAACTGCCAGTGCGCTGCTGGTCACCATAGCGATCCAGATGCCATCCTGCCTGAGACCGCCCGGCCCCGCCAAAACGTACGCCAGCGGAATGCGGATTACAAACATCGCCAGAAAAGACAAGACCAGAAGCGCCATCGTGTCACCGGCGCTGCGCAGCACCCCCTGTATGGAAAAGACCACCGCGTAACAAGGAAAGATAAAAGCCATCCAGTGGTAGTAGCCGCGCACATAATCGAGCACCTGCGCGCTTTGCGACGATTCTTTTAGAAAAATCGATCCGATCTCGCGGGAAAAGAAAAACAAAACCACCGCGCAGGCACTGCCTATGACCAGGCCGAAAAAAATGGACGTGCGCAGTGTTTTAAAGACCCGATCCAGCTTTTGTCCTCCCAGGTTCTGGCCGGCAATCGTCGTCGCCGCCATACCGATGGACATAAACGGGATGGTCGCCAGCATATCGATCTGCATACCGATGCCGAAAGCCGCCGTCACGGCTGTTCCGTAGCCGTTAACCAGCGTCACGATGATCACGGCTGCAAGAGAGACGACGATCATCTGCAATGACGCCGGCACCCCGATGACAAAAACCTGTTTGATGATCCCCCAGTCGATACTGTAGTCCCAGTTGCGCATATTGATGTAGGGATTGAATCGAACCATGTAGAGGTAGCCGATGATACCGGTAGCCACAGCGGCCAGCGTCGAGCCCCAGGCCGCACCTGCCACCCCCAATGGAGGGACAGGGCCAACCCCTGTGATGCAAAGAGGAACGAAGGTCACATTGAACAGAGCCAGGATGAAAAGTATTTTCATCACGGTGGTCGCATCGCCCATGCCCCGCAGCATGCCGTTCATCCAGTTGATGAAAAACTGGAAAACAAGCGAGGCCATCATGACCGTAAGATACGACAGGGCCATTTCCCGGATCTCGACCGGCACCCTCACCCAGCCCAGCACCTCATGGCGGAATGACAGAGCGACCAGAGAAATCAAAAGACAAAACAATATCGATGCAAAAAAGGAATTGGAAAGAATCCTTTTCAACATGGCCGTGTCGCCACGCCCGAAGGCCTGCGCGATGAGCACATTGGTGGCCATCCCCAGACCGATCAGAAACGCGGGCATCAGCATGATGATCGGCAGCGAGGCGGCCACCGCCGCCACTGCATCCGGCCCCAGCAGTCTCCCCACCCAGATCATATTGATGATGCCGTAAACCGACATCAGCACATTGCCCAGCATGATCGGCAGGGTAAAATCAATAAACTGTCTGGCAATGTTGCCTTGGGTGAAGTTCTGCATGAAGCTCTTTCTTACTTTTTGTTTCCGGGCGGGGGGTAAACGGGCGGGCGGTTTTCAAAAACACTCCCGTCCGGCATCACTTCCACCGCTTTGCCGTCCATCCAGAGGATTTTTGTCAGTGTGGACGGGGCAAGTCTGTTTTTTGCAAACGAGATGGTTTCCTCGACCGTTCGGAAGCCGGTGAGCTCTTCGAGCGTGGCTATCTGGGGCAGGACCATGCCGATCCTGCCCTCCTCATAATCTTTCAATGCGTCCACGGGCGTAAGCCAGCTATGCGCGGTGAGCTCTACCCCGTCACTTGCGGCGTTTTGCCCCTCCGGGAGGTGCGTCACAAAAAAACGCACATCATAGCGCTTGGGCATCAGCTCCGGTGTGATCCAGCGAGAATAGTAGTGCATGGTGTCCGCGGCCAGGACAAGGTCCTCCGCCTCCAGAATCTGTGAAAATTTTATCTTTCCTGATCGCAGTTCGTCACGGTAGGCGGCAAAGCGTGCCTGCTCCCCACCTGCGGCAAATGTGAGAGGCGTACCGTCGCGCTTGCGGGCAATCAAAATCCCCGCCTCCTCAAATGTTTCGCGGATACCCGCCATCCAGGCGCCGATTGATTTGGCGGCATCGGCCATATCCGGAAAAAGGTGCGCCGCCCGCCCGCGATCAATGCCGTATATGAAACGCTCCACTCCCGGCTCGTAATCCTCCGGATCCACAACTCCTCCGGGGAAAACGTAATAACCCGGCACAAAACTGCTTTTGCGGTTGCGCCTCAAAAGCAGCACTTCGATGCCGGGCATCCGGCCGCATGATGACGGCCTCAACAGCATCACAGTCGCAGCGTCAACAGGCGATACGCTCATCTTTACACCTCATCGTCTCAAACCCGCCTGCCTTTTTTCAATCGAGCCAGTGCACAATTTCATCAAGCTCCGCCCTTGTTCTTTCAAATTTGTTCACGGGGGCCGAAGTATCGGGATATCCCAGGACAATGCCTGCTACAATTTTCCATTCATCGGAGATGGAGGCTATCTTCCGGGCCTCGGCGGGATAGCGTGCCGCCGACGCCAAAAGGCAGGTTCCCAACCCTTTGCTGCAGGCGGACAAACAGATAGTCTGGGCAATCAGCCCGATATCCAGCATCTGGTATTCCACAAGGTTGTCGCGGGCGATACAGGCGAGAATCAGACAGGGAGCGTCAAACATCATGACCATCTCCCGGTAGTATTTTTCCCGCCCGGCCTTGTCCTCGCGCTTAATGTCCTGAGAACTTAAAATAGTCTTGCCAACTTCGTTGTAGCGGTTCTTCATTGCATCAGGCCATTTTTCCAGCATCGGGACATCCGGTGTGATGGGAGCTCCCGCCATCGTCCGGTCCAGACTCATTTGCTTGAATTTTCCGAGCGTCTTTCCCGTCAGAACATACAGACTCCATGGCTGGGTGTTTCCCCAGGAAGGGGCCCAGCGGGCCTCGTCCATTATTTCCATAATGACGTTTTTTGGCACTTCCTGATTTGTGAACTTGCGGATGCTCCTTCTTCCTCTGATCGCTTCAGTCACTTCCATACGAACCTCCCATACAGGATCGAATCCTTTATTTCGCCTTGTCTTTTATTTGCAAAAACCGGAAAGTCTTAAGGGGGGACAGCCAAAAAAGATCATCTCCCGGCCAGCATATAGCGTTGTCTGATCCTCTTTCTGAGCACCAGGCGAATCGCTATATAAGGGAAGAAGAAAAAAACGAATGCGCAAATCTTCAGAAAGGCCATGCCATAATACGTGAAAAGTGTGTAGTCATACTCATCTATGTCAAACCACTGCGAACTCAGGTAATAGCCGTAATCTCCGGCCAGCATAAAAAAGACAAACCACAAAAGCACGAACACTACAGTCAGGATAAAACACCTGATCAGGATTCCGGCCAGGGCATCCAGAAAAACGAATTGCTCCCGTGCATTCATGCGGTTCTCCTTTGAGCTTTCTGCAACCTGACGCCTGCTTTTGTGATTTTAGTCGGCGTGCAATTTTTTTTGAATATCCGCCGCTTCCCTTTTGGCCTCACGGTAGGCCAGGAAACTGCGCCAGAACCATCCGGCGGCGAAACCGGCGGCCAGAATAATAAAAATAAGCAGCGCAATCGAAAGAGAAACCTGCCAGAAAAAAATGTTCACGGTTACCGCCGCCACATTCTGGATGATGAAAATGACGGCCAGGCAGGAAATGATGCCAAACAGTATGACTTTTAAATTCATTTTTTTCTCTCCACCGGCAAAACCAACGACTGACGGGCTGCGCACGGATTGTAAAAACCGCGTCGGAAAAAATTACTCCATGTCAACGGTGAAAGCAACATATATTTCGCCATGCGGGACTCGCCCGTATTCAGCGGGGCCACAGATAAAGGCCCGGCCGGCAGGGTGACGGATCATTTCCCGGCCGGAAACCTGTTTATGGAGCGGGGCTTTTTCCGCTCATCTGGCGATGCCAGGATACGCAATAGCGTCCCCCGGCCGCAAGCAGTTCTTCATGGCTGCCCGATTCAATGATGCGGCCGCGCTCCATCACATGAATTATGTCCGCCTGCATCGCCGTGGTAAAACGATGCGTGATCATGAGCACCGTGCGACCGGACGCCAGATTGCGAAAACGTGCCAGCCAATCCGCCTCCGCCCATGAATCCATAAAGCTCGTCGGTTCGTCGAGAATTATAAATTCCGCCTCGCGATAAAAAGCGCGCGCCAGCGCCAGGCGCTGCCACTGGCCGGAGCTCAGCTCCGAGCCGCCGAACCACTTACCCAGAGTGCTCTGATAGGCCTGGGGCAGGCGTGAAATCAGACCGTCGGCGCCGGCGGCTTCGGCGGCGGCGATAATTTTTTCCTGCCGGGCCGGCGGGGCAACGTCACCGAAGGCGATATTGTTGAACACGGTATCATGGAAGCGCACCGGCTCCTGAAAAAGAACGGTGATGCGGCCGCGCCACTGCTCAGGGGAGAGCTCGCGTATATCCGTCTGATCGAGCAAAATGCGCCCCGCATCTGGATCATAAAAGCGGCACAGCAATTTTATGAGTGTCGTTTTTCCCGCGCCGTTTTCGCCGACCAGCGCGGTGATACGGCCGGCTGGTATGTTCAGGCTGAAATTATCCAGCGCCTTTGTCTGGCTTCCGTAATAACGAAAGGTGACCCCCTGCAACTCAATGCCGTGGCGCAGCCCGGGAAAATCCACCGCTTGGGACGGCACGCGGATATTCGGCTTGAGGTCCAGAAACTCGAAGAGATTTTCCAAAAACATGACGTTGCGGTGAATTTCGCCCGCATTGCCCAGAAGAGAGCGCATCATGCGTTGCCCCTGGAAAAAAGCCTGCACGAATAAAGCCAGACTTCCCAGGCTTAAAAACCCGCCTGCGGCACGATACCCCATCCAGACCAGCGCCGCCGCCATACTGGCCAGACCCATCAAGGCCGCACCAGCCGTGGCGATCGCCTCGTCGCGGGCCAGTTGCACCCTTTCTTTGCGCAGCCTGGCGCGCAGGCCGGTAAATAAATTCCTGAAATG
>Ga0255343_1006797_pt1 | contig 9980 bp, 8 predicted proteins | sample wastewater_treat_4_FD_192413 | JGI IMG/M metagenome (GOLD analysis project Ga0255343, IMG submission 192413) | Wastewater microbial communities from Lulu Island WWTP, Vancouver, Canada - plant16 | ecosystem: Engineered > WWTP > Wastewater > Unclassified | place: Canada: Vancouver, British Columbia...
ATAAGGCCGCTTAGTTTTAGTGAGCAAGGGTCTAATATTAAAATTCGCTGGATAATAACCTTTTTAATATATTTTTAATCCATCCTAAGGCGAAAAGTTTTATATAAAGATAAATCTGTATTTTCCCTTGACAAAAATTAAAAATCAAGGTAGAATATCAAAAATTATCTCAAATGCTTAAACCTTCAAATTTAATAAGGACTTTTGTTCTTTTTTTAACTATTTTACTCACTGCCCCTTTAATTGTTGAAGAAAAGGAGGCAGTTTTTAGTTGGGCAGAAAAACCATCTCAAAACTTAATTACTCAAAGAAACACAATAGATGGTCAAGAAAATACTAGTATATATAATGGAGAAAACGAGGATGAAAACGAAATAGTCTGCCAAAAATTAAATGTAGTTGTCACGGCTTATTCTTCCACTGTTTGGCAAACAGACGATACCCCTTATATTACTGCCTCGGGAGCTTATGTTAGAGAAGGAATTGTTGCTAATAATTTATTTCCCCTAGGAACAAAGATAAAAATTCCAGAAATTTTTGGCGACCAAGTTTTTGTTGTCGAAGACAGAATGAATCCAAAAAAAAGCTATTATCATATTGATGTTTGGTTTCCTTCATATTCGGAAGCTTTAAATTTTGGAGCAAAAAGAACATATATTGAAGTTCTAAAAACCAATTAAACTATTTAAAAAAAACCGAGAACAGTTCTCGGATTTTTTTATGTTTATGTGCCCGGGGAGGGATTTGCACCCTCACGGGCTTACGCCCACAGGATTTTAAGTCCTGATTGTCTACTATTCCAACACCCGGGCAAATCTTCAAGGCCAGGGCGAGAATTGCACTCGCGTATACTTCTTTTGCAGAGAAGTGCCTTACTACTTGGCTACCTGGCCACTCCCTTATTTTAACCTAATTTCCATCTTTTTTCAATTTTTCTAGAATACCCTCAACCTTAGCCGCCTCTTCTGTTTTTGTTTCCTTTTTAAATACGATCTTAGGTACTTCTATTTTTAGTCTTTTATTTAATTTTTGCTGTAAAAAATAGATATTTTTATTTATTTTTTCAAAAGTTTCTTTTTCCCTCTCTTTGGGGATTACAGAAAAATAAATTTTTGCCTGAGAAAAATCAGGGGTAATTTCAACTCTCGTCAAAGTTAATAAAACGCCGGGATGGATATCAATTTCTCTTAAAATTGTCTTTCCCAACTCTTTTTTAATTAAATTTTGAAATTTCTCTTTTCGCCACATTTATTTCTAAAGATTTTCTTTTTTATATTCGTCTTTAAAAATTACTAAAATATCTTTTTCTTTAATTTTTTCGTCTCCTTGGTACATTATTGCGCATTCGGCTCCTTTTCTTGCTTTTGCTACGTCTTGAATTTGAAGACTTATAATTCTACCCTGGCCAATCATTTTTTCATTCCTATATATCTCAAGTTTTGCTCCTTTCTCTACCTCCCCTTCTAATACCTTGCCACCAACTATTTGACGATTTTTCCGGGAGAAAAAAATAACCAAAACTTCCATTTTGCCCAAATCAACTCTAATTTTTTCTGGCTCAATTTTCTTTTCCATTAATTCTCTTACTCCTTTTGCTAAATCATAAATTACTTCAAACTCTAAAATTTTAATTTTTTCCCTTTCCGCTATCGCCTTAACAACTTTTGGAGTTTTAACTCGGAAAGCCAAAATTATGCCCTTTACGCTTTTTGCTAAATTAATATCATTTTCATTCACTTCTCCCGCTTCTGCTCTAATTATACTTAAAAGAACTTTTTCCTGAGGCAAATTTTTTAAAACTTCCTCTATCGCCTCCACACTTCCCAGAGCATCACCTTTAATGATTAAATTTAAAACTCTTTTATTGTCTTCTTCTAAGGGTCGAGTTTTATTGGAACTTTTTTTAATATCTTTTTTATGATTTTCTGTATATTCTTTTGCCTCATTTAAACTCTTAAAAGACCTGACCTCTTCTCCAAGAAAAGGAACTTCTCTAAAACCAATAATTACGGCCGGTTGTCCTGGAAAAACTTCATCAATGTCTTCCCCTAAAAAATTTTCAATAATTCTAGCTGGACCATAGGTACTTGCCGTAGCAACAAAATCTCCTTTTCTTAAAATTCCTTCTCTTAGGAGCAAAGTTGCCTGAGGCCCTCTTTTGGGATTAAGATATGATTCTATTATTACCCCAACGACTGGCTTTTTAATATCTGCTGTTAAATTTTGAAACTCAGCAACAAGAATAATTAAATCTAATAAATCATCTATTCCTTTTTTTGTTTTAGCCGAAACTTCAACACAGGGAATTTTACCTCCAAAAGACTCAACAACTACTCCTAATTCCATTAGTTGGTTTTTAACTATCTCCGGTCTGGCAGAGGGTTTGTCAATTTTGTTCAAGGCTACAAACATCGGAATCCCAGCTTGGTTTATAAGTTTAATTGCTTCTTTTGTTTGAGGCTTTACACCTTCGCTTGCATCAATAACTAAAATTGCAATATCAGCAACCTTCGCTCCCCTTGTTCTTATTGCCGAAAAAGCTTCATGGCCAGGCGTATCAATAAAAGTAATTTGTTTGCCTTGCCAATTAACCTGATAAGCACCTACGTGTTGAGTAATTACACCGCCGGGTTTTCCTTCAGTAAATTCAATATTACGAATAGCATTTAACAAACTAGTTTTTCCGTGGTCAATATGACCCAAAACAACCACAACTGGTGGTTTTTTAACAATATTTTCTTCTGGTTTCTTTTTCTCTTGAGTTTTATTTTTTACTTCCATGGTTGAAACATTTTAAAAATTAAGGGAATAAGTTCCCAAATACAGTCTTTCTTGATTTTCAAATAATCTCAAAGCTTAAAAGAAAGCTTCGATTATTTTGCGGTAGGGGTGGGACTCGAACCCACACGGGATTACTCCCACCGCTTTTCGAGAGCGGCACCTTGCCAATTCGGAACACCCTACCTTATCTTGATAACCCTTCCCCAATCATTATCGTAATCAATTTTTGACGGAAAAATATAAGGAAATTTATTACCAAAAAAATGAACTAAATTATTGGAAATTTTGCCTTTTAAAATTTTAGGTTGAAAAAATTTTTCGGTTTCTTTTTTATATTCTTTAAAATCAGGAAATTTTTCAACTAAAATATCAGCCGCTGTTAAACCCCAAATTATTCCTCCTCCTGACCAGGGCTTGCAAAGGCCAGCCGCATCTCCGCAAAGAGTAATGTTATCACAATCCGGTAAAAATAAACCTTGAGGAATTAAGGCTGATTTTATATTTGTCCGCAAAACCCTATTTTTTATTTCGTTCTTCTCTAAAAAATCTAAGAATAAATTCATTGCTTTTTCATGTGATTCAAGAATACCATATTCTACGCTATTCTTTCTAGGAATTTTCCAGCAAAATCCAGATATCGTTGGCCAAGTTTGAACAAAGCCAGAACAATCTTTTTCTTCTAAAAAAACTTGAATGCCTAATTTAAAATTTACTTGCCTGCCGAAGATTGCCTGCCGAACAAAAGACATAGCCCCATCACAGCCAATTATCCTATCAAAATCTTTAGGAAATTCCCTAGCTTCTTTTTCAAAAAAAATCTTTGCGCCTGATTCTTCGGCTAAATTTAACAGTTTAACTATCAATAAACCCCTATTTAAAATTAAATGAACTGGCAAAAAATTTAAATTTACTATTTTTTTTGGGAAATTGATTAAACAACCGGAAATTTCATTCTCAATAATCGATTCATTAAGTGGAATAAAATTTTTTATTCTCTCTGAAACTAGTGTAGAGCAAGCTTTATCTTTTATTTTTTCTCTTGATTTTTTTTCAAATAAAAAAACTTTATTGCCTTTTTGGGATAGTTTCCAGGCTAAATACAAACCAATAATTCCAGCCCCAATTATTAAAACTTTCTTTTCCACAATAATTTTAGTGGACCCAGAGGGACTTGAACCCTCGACCTTTAGTATGCCATACTAACGCTCTAGCCAACTGAGCTATGGGCCCGCATAAAGAACCTTTGCCCCTGAGAGGAATCGAACCTCTATTGCAGGTTTAGGAAACCTGTGCTCTGTCCTTTTGAGCTACAGGGGCCCTTGTTTTCAGAGTTAATCAAATTTTAATTTCAAAAATATATTACCAAAAAATTTCCTTGTTGACAATGGTTCTTTATGATAAAATAAATTATAAAATAATAATTTATTAATTAATGATTTATAAACTTTTGCGGATATAAAGTTTTTAATTTCGTAAAAATTTATGGAAAAATCGCCTTTTGTTGAATTAGCAAAAAAAGTTTGTCCAGCAGTAATAACAATAGTCGTTTCAAAAGACCTTCCTAAAATTGAAGGGTTTTATTTTTTGCCTTATGGAGGAGAAAATCTCCTAATGCCAAAAGTTAGCGAAAAGGGAACAGAAAAAACAAAAATTGGCGGCGGCTCTGGCTTTATTATTTCTCCTGACGGTTATATTTTAACGTCAAATCACGTTGTCGCCGATAAAGACGCTGAATACACTATTCTTCTTGAACCAGACGAAGCTTATCAGGCAAAAATTCTTTCTCGAAATCCAATTAACGATATCGCTATTTTAAAAATAGAGAACAAAGCCAAAAAAGAATTCCCTTGTCTAAGTTTAGGAAACTCTGATAATGTTAAACTTGGCGAGGAAGTTTTAGCTGTTGGTAATGCGTTAGGTGAGTTTCACGACACTCTTTCTGCTGGTATTATTTCTGGACTTAGCCGTTTTATCACTGCTTTCGGAGGAATAACGCCAAACATTGAAAGCTTAAGAGGATTAATTCAAACTGACGCAGCAATAAATCCTGGCAACTCAGGCGGACCGTTAATTAACCTAGAAGGAAAAGTTATTGGTATAAATACAGCAATGATAGCTGGCGCACAGAATCTTGGTTTTGCTATTCCGATTAATTACGCAAAAAAAGACTTAGAAGAAATAAAAAAATATGGAAAGCTAAAAAGACCATTTTTAGGAGTAAAATATATTCTTTTAAACAAAGAAATCTCTAAGAAGAATAAGTTGCCCGTTGACTATGGGGCCTTAGTAATAAGGGAAACTCTGGGTGAGTCTCCAATTTTAAAAGGTTCAGCTGCTGAAAATGCAGGATTAAAAGAGTTTGATATAATTTTAGAATGTGAAGGAGAAAAAATCACTGAAAAAAATTCTCTTTCAAATATCCTTCAAAAATTTGAAGTTGGCCAAAATGTTACTCTTAAGGTTTTAAGAGAAGGAAAAACAATCGAATTGAGGGCAAAACTTCAAGAAAGCAAATAAAATTATCAAAATCAGCCCTTAAGGGCTGATTTTAAATTAACTTGGTGGCATAGGAGACTCGAACTCCTCCTAAGAGTTCCACAGACTCTTGTGCTACCGCTACACCAATGCCACCATCTTCAATTTTTAACCTTTTTGTGCCCCTGAGAGGAATCGAACCTCTATCTCAAACTTAGAAGGTTCGTGTTCTATCCGTTGAACTACAGGGGCAAAATTTCAATTTTTAATTAAATTTAATCTATATTAACAAATTTTTAATGTATTGACAACACAAAATTAATAACCAACAATTGATTTTTTAGAATAAAAATGGTATTTAAAAAAAAACGGGGTGTAGTGCAACGGTAGCACGAGTCCTTTGGGAGGATTTAGTCTGGGTTCAAATCCCAGCACCCCGACATAAAAATATAATAAGCGGGATTAGTTGAGCAGTTCAACGTCACCCTTCCAAGGTGAAAAGACGGGTGCAACTCCCGTATCCCGCTCCATTTAAATTAAAAGGCCCGCAAAATCCGGGCCTTTTTAAAATGGAATCAATATTGTTACATATTGAACTATTTTACTGCATCCTTTAAACCTTTTCCAGCCTTAAAACGAGGAACCTTTCCTGCGGGAATTTTTATGGCTTCGCCGGTTTTAGGATTGCGGCCAGTTCTGGCTGCTCTTTTTGAAACCTTAAAAGTACCAAAACCTGTTAAAACAACTTGGTCTCCTTTTGCTAGGGTTTTTGTGATTTCATCTAAAATTGTATTTAAACAATCGGCAGCACACTTCTTAGTGCAATTGGTTTTTTTAACCATTGCTTCAATCAAATCTTCTTTTGTCATGGTAATAAAATTAATTTAATAAATAATTATTAATCACTTGCTTTGTCGACCAAGACTTTAATCTTGTTACTTGGCGTATTCAATTATTCTCTTTTCCCTAATTACTATCACTTTAATCTCTCCTGGATATTTTAACTCTTCTTGAATTCTTTTTGCAATATCTCTGGCTAGTTTTTGAGCAGTCAAATCGTCTATTTCATCAGGATTTACAAAAACTCTTATTTCCCTTCCGGCTGTAATCGCATAAGCTTTTTTAATCCCAGGAAACGATGTGGCAATATTCTCAAGATCTTCTAGCCGCTTTAAATAATTTTCTAGGGTATCTTTTCTAGCCCCAGGACGAGCGCCAGAAATTTGGTCAGCCGTTTGAACTATTCTTGCTTCAATACTCTCATATGGGTATTCCTCATGATGGGATTTCATTGCGTCGATAACCTCTTTTTCAATTCCAAATTTTTCCAAAACCTTTACCCCTATTTCAGTATGAGACCCTTCCATCTGCCAGTCAAGGGCTTTACCTATATCATGCAAAAGACCCGCCTTTTTTGCCACCGCAGCGTTTGCTCCAATTTCCTTAGCAAGAGCAGCTGAAAGGTGGGCTACTTCAATTGAATGTAATAAAACATTTTGGCCATAGCTTGTTCTATAATGGAGTCTACCCAACAAATGGACTAATTTTTCCGGCAAATCTAATATTTCGGTTTCATAAACAGCCGCTTCCCCTGCTTCTTTTATCTTTTTATTAACTTCTTTTTCTGCTTTTTCAACCTCTGCTTCAATTCGGGCCGGTTGAATTCTGCCGTCTTTAATTAATTTTTCGAGAGCAATACGAGCTATTTCTCTCCTTATTGGATTAAAAGAAGAAAGGATAACAACATCCGGCGTTTCATCAACAACCACTTCTACTCCTGTTGCCTGCTCAAAGGCTCTAATATTTCTTCCCTCTTTTCCAATAATTCTCCCTTTTATTTCATCAGACGACAAGTTGACAGTTGTAGTTGTAATTTCTTGAGCTTGTGAAGCGCCAAAACTCTGAATTGCTTGAGCTAAAATTTCTTTAGCCCTTTTTTCGTGTTGATCAATTCCGTTAGCTTCTAATTTTCTTATCCTTTGCAAAACATCAGCCTGATATTCCTGTTCTAAATTTTTAAAAAGTTCTTTTTTAGCTTCTTCGCCTGAAAGGCCAGAAACTTCTTCTAGCTTCTTTTTTGTCTCTTCTTTTAACTGAAGCAAGCTTTGTCTTATTTCTTTTACTTTTTCAATTCTTTCTTTTAGGTCTTTTTCTTTCCGCTCTAAATTTTCACTTTGAGCGGCCAAGCTTTCTTCCCTCTTTAAAATTAAATGTTCGGCCTTTATGACCTCTCTTCTCCTTTGATCTATCTCTTCTGATATTTTTTCTTCTATTTTTTTTGCCCTCTCCTTTGCTTTTTCTAAAATTTCTTCCGATTCTTTCTTCGCCTGGCTTATTCTTTCTTGAAGCTTAGCCTCAATTGTTCCTGCCCGTTTTTTTGCTAATGATTGACGAGTATAATAACCCAGGACTACGCCAATTGCCAGGCAAATAGTGCCTATTAATATTAAAATTAAATTTTCTGTCATAAAAATTCATAAAGTCACACAAGCCACACCGCGACTAACAGCATATTAAATTGTACAATATAAAAATCTTTAAAATCCAACTTTAATAAATATATAAAATAAGGGGTATAACAACTGGTCTTCTCCCTTCTTTCTGTTTATATTTTTTATTTTTTTATATTGCTTAAGACTCATTTAATAACCCAATTTAAAAATTTTTTGTATTTTTGCTGTTTTATCGCTTGCAACTTGTATTTACTATATTATTATTTTATGTATAATCATATCAAAAAACCCTTGTTAAGACAAGGGGATTAAACATTTAAACAAAGTTAAAATAAAATTTTTATTAATAAGAACAAAACGCAGAATAATGAGCGATAATATTGCCACTTCCAGAAACACGTTCGCAAACACATACCCAAGTCACAGCGTCATAAGGCATAGAAATTCGTAGCTTTGCCTCTTGGGGCTCACCATCTTCAGAACAACTACAACCGCCCGCAATCATACTCCTTCCTCCTGGACAATTAAAAAACACTTCATAATAATCCGGATCAATAACTCTCCAAAGAAGAGGCAAACCTTCTTCATCGTAATAATTTCCCACCAATCCTGCCGTGATTTTCCCAGAAATTTTTGCATCACCTACCACATCTAATTTTGCCGCTGGTGAAGTTGTGCCGATACCGACATTGCCAGTGCTTCCGCTAATTGCGCCTAAATAACCGCCTGTACTCCAGCTATCAGTAGTATGCCCTAAATAAATTAAATCATTTAAGCCATGAAATCCTATCATAAACCCCTTCTTTGATGTAGGGTCATTATAAAATATTCCATCGTGAGAATCTCTTTCCAGCCAAATAGAATTACCCCAGCCACCCCATACAGATTGATAATCGCCTGTTCCCTTAAAGGCTATTGCCTGAACATTGCCAGCAACATGAAGCTTCTGAGCGGGTGAAGTTGTGCCGATACCGACATTGCCAGCTCTTATGCTCATTGTCTTTACATTATTTGACCATAAATCTAATTGTCCATCACCGGCTGAGTCTAAACCAGTGTCAGTATCGCCTACTGCTAAATCTATGGTTGGTGTTAAGCCAAAATTATCACTATCTACATATACCCTGCCTCCTCTTACATGCAGTTTTCCAGTTGGTGAAGTTGTGCCAATGCCAACATTGCCGCCTGAAGTTACAATAACCTCGTCAACAGTATCAGAGGGACCGCCTGTCCTAATGTGCAGAGGGCCATCTAATGAAATGTCATAAGTATCTGCAAGGTTTTGTATATGTAACCAACCACTATCTCTAAATAACTTAGCCTTTTTAGTGTCAGTGTCTCCAAAAACTATTTTACCTACTACGTCCAACTTTTCATCAGGCGCTGTTGTGCCAATACCGACATTGCCAGAAGTATAACAAATACCGCCAGTACAACTAACCCAATAGCTTGCAGCAGGAGCAACGTTATTGTTTGGCGGAGAAGCTGTTGGCTCTTGCCAGGCAGAATAAGCATAGCTTACTGCTAAAGAAAAAATAACAACTGAAAATATTAGGGCAAGATTTTTTTGTTTAGCCATAAAATTGATTTTTAAATTTATTGTTTTTTAAAATTTTGGAAACAGAATTTATTCTTAAAAAGGAGATATTTCTTTCCAATTAGGAATAGGCAGTTCAATATTTCCTCCGACTTTTCCCCCGCAATCATAGCCAGAGTCAGTAATTGAAAGTTTAATTTCTTTATTTTTACCAACAGTTAAAAATTGCACTCGAGGATTAGCAGAAGTACTTGTTGTACTATCCGCATAATTATAATCGGTGTTTAACGCAAAACCATCTGGCATATACCATTGATAACTAGCGCTAACTTGTTGGCAAGGAACAGGCTGGTTTGAAGAATTATAACAAACACTGCACTTCCAATATTGATTGTTTGGGTCAACTACAGGACTACCCGTGCCTTTCCAGCAGACCGAATAGCACGGATCGCTAGAGTCACTGACATTAGCAGAGGCACATAATTGAACGGTTTCCCCTGTTGATATTACTGCCTGGTCCCAGGCTACCCTCACAATTGGAAAATGTTTAGTTGGAGTAGTAAAAGAACCGCCATATTTCCAATCAGAGCAGGCATCAAACTCGTTACAAGCTTTTACCCACCAGTAATAAGTTGTGTTGTAAGCCAACTCATTTGAACCTGGGGTAACTTTTACACCCACTGGCTGCGACACTATTTCGTTTGGTAAGGCAGTCCTGCTAACAGTTAAATTAA
>Ga0255343_1006801_pt1 | contig 9978 bp, 8 predicted proteins | sample wastewater_treat_4_FD_192413 | JGI IMG/M metagenome (GOLD analysis project Ga0255343, IMG submission 192413) | Wastewater microbial communities from Lulu Island WWTP, Vancouver, Canada - plant16 | ecosystem: Engineered > WWTP > Wastewater > Unclassified | place: Canada: Vancouver, British Columbia...
AATTTGTAGAAGTTGCCAGAGCCGTGCCGTTCTGTGCATATGCGATATAATCAGAGTCTACCTGCTTGATCATTGCCGTATACGCTGGAGACCCGCTGCCGCCTACAGACGCGCCATTGAACTTCAGAGTTCCAGAATCGTTGTACAAAACACCAGTTGTCGATGCCGGGGCCGTTCCCGAGAACTTGATACCGTCGATGCTTTGCGACCAGTTCAGCCTATCTAGACCTATCTTTGTGGCGGCATCGGCACAACTGCATAAAAGCAGAGCTAAGGCTAATATGAGAATCAGCTTTTTCATGAAAATTACCTCTTAGTACGGATAGTTGGCTCGAATCTTGTCGCCGACTATAGGCGCGGCGGCCATCGTGATTGTGCTGCCGGATATAGTATAGTCTTCACCTGCGCCGGCGGTCATGTACTGGCCATTCAAGTAGAGCATAATCTGGCCCACTGGAGTATGAGCCAGCGTGAAAGTTACATTCGTGCCGTTCACGGCGCCTGATGGAGTCTCGTTTAGGCTCCAGTTTCCGACTTCCCCGCCCGGATCGCCCTTTGGACCCTGGATTCCTTGCGGTCCGGTTGCACCAGTCGCGCCTGTGGCCCCGGTTGGCCCGACCATCGAGAACGGCGAGGGCCACGAGCCGCCCGCCTTCGGACCATAGACGGTATGAGCATCGTCGTCAATGTAATAGCTGCCGTTCGCCCCGAGGAGAGCTGAAGGTGCTCCGGAGCCGTGCAGAAGTGTTATCACTTCTTCTTTCAGAGGATATCTGTATTCCATGTCATCAGCCCCAGAAAATGTCTCGATAGGCAAGTTCGACGGCGGAGAGCTTCTTGTTCGATCCTGCAGCATCGTCCAGCTTCAGATAGAAAGCGTCCCCCGGATCGATCTTGAGCAGCTTGGAATAGGGAATGTACCGGTGAACCGTACCCCGGAAGCCGGTGAGGCTGATAGTATTGGCCGCACCAGACGCGGCGAGCACCCCCATTGCAATGAAATCCTCGCCTTCACAGTCAGGGATATAGACCTTGTTGTACCCGACTTTCAGAGTATAGTCCACATCGAACCAATCCGATCTGTCAGTTTCGAATGCAGCGACCACCGAAACATCATTGGCTAGAGCCGAAACCCAAAGCTCAATATAGCAATCTTCGGTCGCTGGCAAAGGATAACTGCTGCCCCTGAAAGGCATATAGAAGTGGTCATTGTTGTCCAGAGTCAATATACCGCTGGATATCGATCCTCCCGACGTGATGCCATGCAGGTCTATCGAGGTATCCGCCCAGGCCTGGGCTAGATTGCTTTGGTAATAATGCTCGATCCGGCCCCATCGGTCGAGCCGCCAGTGGTCGCCCCTCATGAGGAGGCCACATAGCAGTATCTGATCTAAGATGGTAGTACCGTCTGCTGCCAGAACAGAGAGAGTGAGGTCGTCCGTGTAGCCCAGGGACGCATCATAGTCCCCCGACACATGCAGGTAATCGAGTCCCGCCGGGATCTTTCCGGCATTCGAAAGTAGAGCGGTAGCCTGGGGGAGAGTCTTGGCAGTCGCATAGGCTATGCCCTTGTCAATCCCATACTCATAAGAATCGAGACAATGGAGCGTAGCCTCTGCCCTGTAGAAGTTCATGGGCGCGCCAGTGAGGGGGTCTAAGGCCACCTGGCCCTCGACTTTGTGGGCTTCGGCCAGCTCGACCAAGACGCATCTATCGTTCCGGAAAAGAAAGGCCTCAGCACCTGGCTGGATGTCATTCACAGCCTCCAGCCAGTCATCCATATCGTCCTCATCCCAGAACCGGGCCTTCACAAGATAGCTCTTGGGGTACTGGCCCTGGTCCACTATCCGGCCATACCTCTTGCCGGGCAGCTTCGTTTTTCCGACACTTCGCATGCCAGGCCGGGGCTCGATGGAGGTGACGACATCGGTGCAGACCAGTCCATCGATTTCACAATAGGGGGTAGAGATAGCCATCGGATCAGCTCGGGACGAAGGCTCTCTTCCAGAATCGCATAGTTGCGCTCACCTGGATGTCTGGATGGCCGGTACAATCGCTATGGGCACCGCTGAAATTGCCCGTCAGGTAGAGATAGAAGTTGAAGTTGGTTGTAGCATTTTCTGTCACGAAATCGGTGACGTCAATCCTGGTCAGGGCATCGCCTAGCATGAAGTTGGGCAGCCTGCCCGCCGGTATCCTGCTGCTCGTCATCACGATAGCGCACCACCTGCCCAAGGCTCGCCGGACGTAGTTGTCCATCGAGAAATTCACGTCGAGGGTGATCCGGGCATTCAGGTCAGCATGCTTAGCATCCGGCGGCACGGTGAACGAGAGGACACAAGGCGCGCAGGTGAAGTGGTCATCGTCTCGGAACTTGAAAGTCCCCGACTGATTGATCTCCCCAAAGTACTCGACCATGTAGCGGTCATAGTAGCCTTCGTCAAAGCTCTGGAGGGCTTCGAAAGCGTCCACGAAATCCGGATCTCTGCCGCCCAGCTCGATCGTGGTGGACTGGTCACTGGAAGAGATCTCGATGGTATCTGATGGCAGGATCTCGATCGGCTCATAATCGACATTGATCTTGATGTAGTCGCCCGGCCTCATGAGAAGGCGGCGCGGCGTCTTGATCCTGTACTTGTAATCGGCCTGCCTCCTGGCGAACTCGTCATTTGTGTAGGGGATCAGAGTGCCGTTCGCATCCCGGAAGCCGTTCTCGAAATCGTAGATGTCCGCCACCCATAGGCCCTTGTAAGTCAGATCGCCCCCTGCGGTATGGTACTGCTGGCAGGCGTCGCCCTTCCCGGTCAGCGAATGAATCCTGGCCTGTTGAGGCACAGACTTCTCCAGGAGGTCTATATCATCCTCTGTCAGCTCATACAAACCTGATGCGGCACCATCCCCCGGCTCCAGGCATACATCGAGATAGCTGTAGATCGGGCCGTCCCTGAACCGGAGGTAATAGCCTTGTGATTCCGCAAGATTGCACAGGAGGTCACCGATCTGATTGTTGTCCACCATGAGGCCGCCGGTCAGGATGGCCTCTTCTGCCTCGTGCACTCCGAGCCTGATCATGGTATCGAAGGCATTCTCTGCCATAAGGCCTCCGTTGAGATACCAGAACCAGTTAGCGAAAGCCCCACCGCCGGAAGAGCCATCATACCGGACGTAGAGGTCCGTGGCATCCTGATATACCGACTGGTCATAGGTCTGGAGGTCGGCCAGGGCAGCGCGCCTTATGAGCGGCTGCTCAAGCTCTTCCGTGAGCATCGAGATATCTGCCGCCCCTATCCGGCTGGCCGATCCAGCACCTATGAGCTTTACGATGTTCTTGGCGGCATCGTACATCTCATAGGGCGTTGCGGTCGGGCAATAGCTGTTAGCCACCCGGAGCAGGCCGGGTATACCGTACATCGAGTCCCGGGAGTCTCTAAATATCCCCAGCATGGTCAGGTCGGTAAAGCAATAATTGAACATCGGTGTGTAGCGATGGAATAGAAGCCACTCCACGCCCTTCGCCTGGATGGTCTTCTGGGTCTTGCTGACCTTGTACTTCTCAGCAATTCCCCTAAATATTACATCAGAGCCCTCCAGCACTTCGATGAGGCCGAACTGTTTCACCGGCACCGACCGGCTCATGTCGACATCGAACTCTCGCGGCCTCCTAGGGTCCTTGAACTTTTTTAGTTTCCAAGAGTCCGCCTCGATCACAAAAGCCGTCTGGCCTGGATTTGTGACCCGTATCTCAATATTATCCCAGCTCATCTTTTCCTCGCATTCGAAAGTTTAGCTTCAAGTTGCCTGTCTCTCTCGTCCATGTAGGCATCTAGATCGGATATGCCGTACACGTTCCCTTGAATCGTCACTGGCGCGTTGATTACCACCTGGCCGCTCCCGCCGCCAAATCGCTCAATAGCCGCCTCAAACCTGGCAGCCCCTACGACATACTCACCACCAGGTCGGTCGCCGACAATAGCCAGGGTGGGAGATGCTATGTAACCCTCGTTGGCGAAGGACTGGAAAATGGGTGGTAACTGATAATTCGATGGGGACGATATTGCGCCCTTCCCAGGCCCGGCCCATCCAGATGTCGGGCCGATGGTACTTCCTCCTCCACCACCGTACCCGCCGATCTGTTGCACGTAAACTGGCTTGGTGACGGGAGCACTGGCAGCCGCATCGATGGCAGCGATTGCGCTCATGGCCTGGGAGTCATCGACCGACAGGGGGATCTTCTGCTCCTCGGTCAGCTTTGCCTGGAAGCTCGACCACTGGCTTTCAGCGGCTGAAGTGTCGAGGCTCGGGCTCAACTGGAAATCCGTATAGTCCTTCCCCAAGACGGCACCCCCGACCGAAGCCATAGCCTTCTGAGTGGCTGCTATGCTCTGGATCTGGCTGAGCTTCCAGTCGAGATACTGCTCGCCTCCGGCTCCGATGTACGACCCCTGGAAAAGCGTCTCTGCATTCTGCTCCTGCCAGAGGCCGAACTCTGACATGGTCTCGGTGCAATCTTGCATCGCACTTTTGAGTTGATCGAATCCTACCGTCGTGCCTTTCGTTTTGCTGTTGATGCCATCAAGAGTCACCCCGGCCCGGATACCGAACTCTTCCCAATATGCCCCGCCCTCATGGAGAGCGGTGCCCAGGTCCCAAGTGTACTGCTTGTCTCGGTCACTTAGGCTATCATAATTATCTACCAGTGCCTTGTATTTATCATAATAATATGAATAAAGGTCACTTCCGGGTGTGGGGGCAAGTCCTTTTTGTAAATATTGCTGAAGTTGGCTAACTTCTTCTTCGTAACTAGCAGAAAAGAACCGTTTTACGTTTGATATGCCTAGCTTGGACAGATCTTCGCCTTTCACGTAGGCGTTGATCACTTTCGACATCAAGAGACTGTCGTCTCCATCGATTGTGACTATCAGCGGGTTCTGCTCAGCAAATAGCTGAAGATCTCCGATCAAGCTTTGAACTTCGGCCCGCGCTTGTGCGTCGTCTGGATCGGCTTCTAACCGAATCCTGGCCGCCTCCAATGACTCCAGCTTGTCATTCAGAGCATTGACATAAGCTAGAGCATTCTCTCCTCCTTGCTGCGCAAATTCAGTTGGATCGAAAAGGCGCAGATTTTTCAATCGTGATGCCGCGGACTTCAACGATTCGGGATCAAACCAGTTGTCTTGAATCGACTGGTTGATCATATTTCCAGTGCTCTCTATCTCCGACTCGATGGCCCCGGCTACGTTTGTGAATATTCCCCGAACCTCGACGCCCTGGTCCATCTGCAACTTTGCCAGGTCGCCGCCTCTGCCTTGCAAAGTCAAACTTGTAGCTTCGGAGAGAGGATAACCTGCCTGGCGGAAAAGGTCTTGGAGGGCCTCTTCTTGTGAGCCGTACCAACTGCCTTCAGCCATCTTCTGACCATTCAGGTACAGAACGTTTTGCGTGGTATTTTTGTCTGTATGGTAGTCCAGGCGGACCTGGACTCCTTCGTCTACGGCATACAGACTGCCGGACCCACGCCCCCATAGCCCTCCGTATCCTTTGGTGTTACTCGATTGGGCGTTGATAGCTGCTAGAGCAGCCAAATCACTGGTGGCGCCGCCATAGCTCCTCCAACCAGCTATATCTTTTGAGACGCCCGAGGAGGTCAGATTCTTGAAAGCAGTGTCCATCTCGGCCATCTGCTTAGAGAATCCGCTGCTAGCACCAGCAGACACCGCCCGCTCGACTGATGCGGCTATACTGTCTTCGGCGTTTGCCGCGCCTTCTCCCATGCCCTCTTCGGTCGCTATCCCGAGCTTTTCTTTAGCATTCGTGGAAACGCGATCCCAGAAGCCCGCCAAATCGCCCAGAAGAGAGGATGCGCCTTCGGCCACCCCGCCTAGCCCGATCTTGTTGAGCCCCTGGCTGGCAAGCGATCCAAGAGCGCTCACCGCCCCGGACACTGCCGTGGGGATGGCATTCGCTAGGCCATCAATGATATCTCCAAAAATGTCGCCCCAGAAGGCACCGACCTCAGACAGCTTGTTCTTGATGCTATCGAGTGCGCCGGTCAGGGCCTGGAACTGAGAAGAGCTGGTAACGGTCTTGATGATCTCTTCCTTGAAGGCTTCAACGTAGGCTTTCCCGGTCCGGAAGGCAGTGTTGAGGGCGCTGGTGCTAGACACAAGGACGCTCAAGTTCATGCCGCCCATAGTGCCGATCATGCCCGTGACTTGTGTGATTCCGGTGATGAGTGGGGCTAAACCCGCTGTCATGGGCTCCCACAGGTTCTCGCCTATCTGTCGGACAGCATTGAGCGATCCGGCCATGGAGGTTATAATGGGCGAGATGGCCGCGTTTATGGGGCCTCCTATGTCCTTCAGGATGGCGTTGAATGAGTTTTTGAGGACCTGGAGCGAGGCCTTCATGTTGTCCGCGCCGGCCTCAAAAGATTCCCCTATAGACTCTCCTTTCTTGCCCGCCTCTACCGTGTCCTCGATGGACTGCCGCCATTCGTCGGTGTGGCCTATCATCTTGGTCAGGGCGTCCATGCCGTAAGAGCCGCCCAGGGTTTTGGCAGTCGAGAGGAGCTTGTCGGCTGGCAGGCTCTCCAGGGCCGACCCGATCCTCAGGATGGTGTCCGAGGGATCGGTGCTCATGGCCTGCATGAACTCCTCTGTGGACACCCCAAGGAGAGAGGCAGCTTCGGCCTGAGACTTTTCGTTAGTGGTGAGCTGGTTCAGGAGAGCGTCGAAGCTTCCTGCAGCTCGCTCTGCTGACGGGAACACGGAGCTGAGCATCCCGCCCCAGCCAGCCACTTCGTAGGCACCGGCACCGAGGGAGGACATTGAGCCCGCGACTCTGGTCGAGAAGTCGAGGACGTCCTTCTCTGTGGCATTGAAATTGTTGCCCACATAGTCCACCGCAGAACCGAACTGCCTCGCGAACTCTGAAGAATCTTGGACTCCTTCCGGCAGGCTCTTGAGCTGGCCTTTGATCTTGCCTATGGCGGTGGCTGCCTCTTCAGCGGGCATATCGAAGGCAGAGCCCATCTGGAGGGCTACCTCAGTGAACCCGGCAATCGAAGCTTTCTCGATGCCCAGAGAACCGGCTGCCGCGGCAACGCTCTGGATCTCGGCAACTGTTGTCGGCATCCGGGAATAGAGGTTTGTGAGGCTCGCGTCCAGCTCATTGAATGCCTCCGTGCCCTTCTCGATCCCGGTGGTCTTGCTGATCTGGGCCATGCCAGCTTCCCATTCCATCGCGGCACGGGACGAGGCCACGCCCAGGGCTCCAGCTGCGGCTACTCCGGCCACTGCAGCGATACCGACCGGCCCCATAGCCAGAGCAGTGCTGCCCGCGATGTTCCCGAGAGCCCCCAGAGGCGCGGTGACTCCCTGAACCAGATCGGCTCCTATGGTCATCCCGGCTTGCTTCCAGTTCTTGCCTGAAAGAGCCCCGGATATGCCGCCTGAGAGCTGGCCGCGTAGGTTCTGCTCGATCCCGGCTACGCCTGCGGATGCATCTTGTTTTGCTTTGGCGAGCCCGGCCTGGAGCCTGGAGTCGTCAGCATCTATGATTACGGTTGCTCGGCCTACCTCAGTCATTGAACCTCAGATTTATTTAGTTTGAGTTCGAAAATGGCGATCATGAAAAAAGTGATAGCATTCCTATTGGTGGTTGGCTTCTTGGTGGGGGCCGCACAAGCAAGATCCCCGGTGCCAGGCGATTATGTGCGCGTGAGCGGTGTTATGACTAGCGCTTCATTCAGCTATGAGGGAATAATCACCGACATAAAAGATGGCCTGATCTGCCTGAATTGTTCCCGTATGAGCGGAATCTATTCAGGCGAGGCACACGACATCGATAGAGAATATCCTTTCGATGTCTGCGTAGGATCTGGCACTATAGTCAGCCTGGTTTGGCTGGTGGATTAGGCGGCCCACCTTCGCCCACATCCTTCATCATCTGGATGTGGTCGTCTAGGGAGGGCTTCTGAGAGCGCTCATCAGGGACAGAATAGAATTCCCTGAAAGGCGGTAGGCCTTCGTTGAACCATTTGGCCACCCCGACCGCAGCCGAATATCCAGCGAAGGCAGCAAGCCTATCTTGCCTGGCGTCTTCTTTCTTCTTATGCTCTGCCAGTGCGTTCAGCTCGTTGGCCGTGAGGCTGAGAAAAGCGTCCGGTGACAGCCCCAGCTCGACCAGACCTATTCTTGTGGCTTGCTGCCAGAAAGTTTCTGGAATGTCGCTATCTTCTTCAGATCGTCCGCAAGCTCCAGCCTGGCTACCTCTAGTTTCGCCTCGGCCTTCTCCTTGTTGATCCTGATAGTCTCTTCCTCTCTGGCAATGTTCTCTTGCCAGACCGCAATCGAAGAAGGGTCATTCACAACCAGATACGAGTGGTAGACTTCCCTCACCAGAGTCTCCAGGTCGCCTCCTCTGTCGAGATAGCCCTGGATGGCGATAGCCGCCTCGCTGGGCTCATCTTTCTTCCCGAGGCCGTCAATACCACAGGCCGCGGCAACAGCAGCTTCCAGAATGTCAGCTATCTTGAGGAAGTTGCTGAGAATGTATCCAGCATGGACAGCCATGCCCGGCTTGAAGATCTCGTGCCTCTTCAGGATATCTTTGGCCCGGCTTTCGAACTTCTGGAGGGCCCGGAAGTTCCATCTTAGTTCTCTCGTCTCATCCATATCGAGCGTGATAAAGCTCTTTCCTGCATCTTCGTTTGACATATCAAATCCTTCCTAGGAGGGAGGGCTCAGCAGTCCTTCGCATAACCACATCATCGCCCAGCCCATATTCATGTTTCGGGATAGATCTCCCCCTTTCCTTTCACGGTTATTGTTCTCTCTTGGGCTTTATCCGGGTTGGCGATGATGCGATCTAGGTTCAGGAGCGTGCCCTCACCGACGAAGCTCTTTGAGGTCGAGTAGATACTGTATATCTTCCAGATGAGCTTGTCAGCCACATCCGGTAGATCGGCCTCGCCCGAGTAGTAGAATGCGCTCGCCGATATTTCCCACGATCGCCTTCCTGAGATTGAATTCGACCACCCACCATCATCGATGCTTGTGGTATCGATCTCTCTGCCGTCAATCTTCAGCTTGCCGTCGTACACAAGCAAGATTTTGATGAAATTAGTCTCGCTCCGGCGCTTTCCGGTTGCGGTGATGGTGTGGCCGCTCATGGAAGTTTCGAACGTCACTGAGCCGCGCAGATAGTTCACGGTGAAGCCTGAGGTCACTTCGGACCCATCCGATTCTATGACCAGCGTCTCATTCTCATCCCAGTAGCGGCTACCTTTAGCCGCCTGATAGGTGAGGTGGTCGCCAGAATCCACCATAGCCAGATCGGTGAAGACTACCGACGCCTTGAGAGGATCGTCCTTATAGAGAGCGGCGGAAAAGCCGCTCACTGCGCTTGTCATGGATCACCTCACAGAGCTGCCAGAGCGCCACGGTTCTTGATAGTCCAATCGGCTTTCTGCTGGGTAGCGGTTCCAGCGAGCACGAGGTTGCCGCTGTTCACTCCGCAAGCCATCGACCAGCCCTTGGCGGATACCGTGGGTGTGCCGCTCTGCAGGATCTTGACATAGATGGTTGTCCCTGCCAGGATGGCAGCTGCGATGATCCCATAGCCCCCATCGGTCAGGATCAGGTTGTTTGTCGCGGTGACCTCTGCTGACCGGGCGCCAGAGATCGAGCTGCCCCATCCTTCATCATCGACATTCGACGTATCTATTTCTCTTCCATCAATCCTCAGCCGGAGATCTGATAGTTCCCCTAGCTTCACATATGTGCCGTCTGCTGTAGCGCATACCCAAAGAGAGCCGGTCATGCCGGAAACTGCTTCTGTCATCCTTTTTGCACCTCTGAGGTAATACTTTCTATACTAAACTGGTAATGATAAAAACATGTGAATTAATTTCCAAATACTTGGAAGTCCACCACAAACTTATATCGGCCATCGCCTATCGGCCCCAGGAACACCGGG
>Ga0255343_1006803_pt1 | contig 9976 bp, 9 predicted proteins | sample wastewater_treat_4_FD_192413 | JGI IMG/M metagenome (GOLD analysis project Ga0255343, IMG submission 192413) | Wastewater microbial communities from Lulu Island WWTP, Vancouver, Canada - plant16 | ecosystem: Engineered > WWTP > Wastewater > Unclassified | place: Canada: Vancouver, British Columbia...
TTGTAATACTATGCCTGACTTTTTCATCGATGCTTCCTGAAACCTCGCCTCCCTGAATATGGGCAAGCGGTATGTTCATGTAAGTTGCGGCCACCGCTGTTGCCATCGTCTCAAAACGGTCAGCCACTGTAACAATTATATCAGGCTTTAGATTATTAAAGACGGTTGACAACTCAAGTATGCCTATCCCGGTTGTCTTTGCGGCCGACATCAGGTTTTCACCTTCAAGCACATTAAAAACACGGCTTACTACCTCAAACCCGTCCTTTTCAATGAAGTTTATCGCTGTTCCATATCGATCAAGAAGGGCTGAACCTGACACAACAAGCTGCAATTCAAGCTGCGGATGTTCCTTAATTGCCTGAAGTACAGCCTTTACCCTGCTGTAACTCGGGCGCGCCGTTATGACAACACATATTTTTCTTTTACTCATAACAGATTTTCTGGTTTTAAAAATGACCATGCTTTAAGATCAACTTTCAACTTCCTGCCTAATACTGATTTGTATTCTGAGGCAGAAATACCATATCCCCTTGGTTTCTTTGCCTCAAGAATTTCCAATGTAATTTCCGTTCCTGACTTTATATCCCTGTTCACCGCAAGTGATTTTTCAAAAATATCTTTCAGATCAGAGAATTGAGAAATCTCATTTTTTTTCACAGTTTTGTTCAGTGCGGTTCTTATCTGCCGGATACCTTTAACCAGTAATCTTACCTGATCAATAGTTAGTGATGCAGGGGAATCAGGTCCGAACATTCGTTTGTCAAATGTTACATGAAACTCAATAATCTCCGCACCAAGAGTCGTGGCAGCAAGGCATGCAAACAGATCACCCGAATGATCACTAAAACCAACCGGTACATGATAACGATCCTTGAGTTCGCTTATGACATTTAAACCCCATTGCTCAGGTTTTGTTGGATAAGCAGTTGTACACTGCAGTATTGAGAAATCGCGATTTTGTGATCTCAGGAATTCCGTTGCCCTGTCAAGCTCTTCATATGAGCTCATGCCTGATGAAAGAATTACTGGTTTGCCTGTGCCTGCGATTTTATCGAGCAATAGCAGATTTGAAACTTCGCCTGACCCTATTTTATATCTTTTGACACCTGTTTTTTCAAGAAGGTCAACAGAGGCATTGCTAAACACTGATGCCATGAACTCCATGCCACATTCATCACAATGCTTCTTTAGACCAATCCATTGGTCAGGTGTGAATTCCATCCGTTTCCAGTAGTCATACCTGGTTGCATCTTCATAACTAAATTTTACCCTGAAAGGTTCATAGATACTGCTTTCTGCTTCGGCAATATGGACCTGAAACTTAACAGCATCAATGCCTGTATCTTTCAGGGCATCAATGAATGAATGAGCAATTCCCAGACTGCCATCATGAGACTGGGCTATTTCTGCAATTATAAAAACATCTTTACTTTTCATCAGATATAGTTATATTATTTATGGTTCCAGGTTAAGGCAAGACAAAAGGGAAAGCCTGCGTTGCTGCACAGAATTGAACATGGAGTCAGAGTGCAATAGCCTGAAGGTTTGAAGTCTTAAGGTCTGAAAAAAATAGATTTGACTTGTAATTCTGTTTGATTTAACTTTAAGGTTGTGAAAGTTAACTCTAAACATTATGCCATGAAGTCAAAATTCTTTACTCTTGACTGGAAAGACCTGCTGAGAGGTCTGCTGATTGCTTTCCTTACTGCCATACTTACCGGTGTCATTAATATCCTTGATACCGGGGCTGTTTTTACCTGGATAACTATCAAACCGGTGCTGATTGCTGGTATCTCCGCAGCGTTGTCTTACCTGCTGAAGTGCCTGGCCACAAACTCGAATGACCAGATGTTCAAACGTGAGCCCCGGCTGGCCTAAAGTCCAAAATGTCCCGTGTCAATCCACTTCATGTCTATCAGTGACCAGAAGTCGATAGCGAGACCGTTAAGAACATAGTCATAAGGCAGCCACCCATAGCCTTCGTCGCCCCAGCCCTTGCCCCAGGAGTTGCGGATAAGCAATGCGCCCCTGGTTGACTGGTTGCACTTCAGATTGGTGATCTTGTGTTCATCATCATAACCGACAGCCATGACGGCATGACCCCACTGGGCCTTCTCGCCATTGCAGGGATAGGGGATATCTCCCGGTGATGCCGATTCCTCAAATGATTCAAATCCCCAGAAACCAAACATGGAAGGTATCCCGGCTGTCAGGTAGCTTTTGACCGAAGCCAGTACATCAGCAGCCGGAACTTCCGAACCCTGGGGGTCATGACAGAAATATTTGACTGTTGAATAGTTCTCTGCAAGAGCATAGACAAACCCGGTTGGCTCCCTGTCAAAGTCCTTCACCCTGTAGGGCCAGTACTTCTCATCAGGCACACCGCAGAGTACAAGGGCTCCCATGGTCTCGCGCAGCCAGGCGCCTGTATCACCCGTGACCTGCATCAGGTTGCGGGTTGTCTTGTAAAGGAAGAGCCTTGAAGCATCAATATGCTTTCCGTAGGCACGTTTCTCAAAGTACTCCACGATTCCTGCAGCGGCATGTGCGGTACAGGCACCCAGATCGCGCTGGTTTTCAATTGGGCTGCACCACTCGCGCAGATCAACGGATGAGCTCTGAGTCAGCCTGAAAGAGCGCATGGCCAGATCCTTTTTATCCACCTTTGGGAACTTCAGTTTCCGGTTAAATGTCGTTATCTGGCGATGCAGTGGTGTGTAGTCGCGCAGGTCGGGATGCGGGGCGAGCCATCCGGTGCCTACCTTATACGGCACACCGGTGACCCATATCTTCCGGTTAAGCACTCTGTTCTTCATTGTTCCACCTCCCTCAATACTGTTCCACCAGGAGCAGGCAGAATCTCAAACAATCTGAAACACTTTCCTTCTTCCGGCTGCTGCCCCGGAGGAGCAGTGAATGTCCGGGCAGCATAGGCACTTTTGGAGAGCATGGCCGCAAAGGCCTCCATACTTTCAGGGAGCTGCGAGTCGGTGGCAACACCGTACGACTCCAGGGCACTGTTCTTAAATGCCATCTTCAGCTCGCTGGCGCCAATGCCAGGCTTCAGAGCCATGAACTGAGGATTTGCCAGATCAGGCAAATAGACAACTGAGGTCTTAACCGTGTTATCCTTTTCTGCCATATATTCAACAAGCAGATAGGGTTTGAGAGTGTAGAAGCGGATACCGGTTTCGTCTTTCAGTGCCGCATCAGAGTAGACTTTAACAGTGGCACAACCTGTCATGAGGATACCTGCCACAACTGCAATCAGGGTAGATAGGCTTTTCATAATCAGTAGATTTTATCAGACTCTACTAAATTAGAAAAGAAACAGATTCATGTCAAATTTTTTTGATGACCAAAACACAGAACAGCTCAAAGAGCTTTAGTCCCCAGGCTTTCAGGTTTTTAACCTATTTTGAGATAAATGACGCCCTCTAGGGTGGTTTTGTCAAAGACGCCTCGACCGTCAATGAGGAGAGGTGTTTTCATCAGTGACCTAACCTTCTGCCAATCGGGCATGCGGTACTCCTTCCACTCTGTCACATGAAAGAGAACATCAGCTCCATCAATGGCATCATAAATATCTTCTGCATACTCTATTGTGTCTCCGAGCCTGCGCCTTGCCTCATCCATTGCTGCAGGATCGTAGGCCCTGACAGTGCATCCGGCTTCAAGGAGCTGGCTGATCAGCGTCAGTGACGGCGCTTCACGCATATCATCGGTCCCGGGCTTGTATGAGAGACCCCAGATGGCTGCTCTCCTGCCCCTGATATTGCCTCCGTAATATTCACTGAACTTTGTGAAAAGCACTCTCTTCTGGCGCTCATTGACAACATCTACTGATTCCAAAATGGTTAATGGTGACTGAAAATCCTTCCCTGTTTTTATGAAAGCCCTGAGATCCTTGGGGAAGCATGATCCGCCAAAACCAGGTCCGGGATAGAGGAACTTACTGCCGATACGGGAGTCAGATCCGATACCCTGCCTGACCATGGCCACGTCAGCGCCCACCTTCTCACACAGGTTAGCGATCTCGTTAATGAAGCTGATGCGTGTAGCCAGCATGGCATTGGCAGCATACTTGGTCATCTCCGCAGAGGGAATATCCATGAAGATAACCCTGAAGTTATTGAGCAGCATCGGGGCGTAGAGACGGGTCATTAATTCCCTTGCCCTTTCGCTGTCAACTCCTACCACCACACGGTCAGGCTTCATGAAGTCGTCAATGGCAGCACCCTCCTTCAGGAACTCAGGGTTAGATGCAACATCAAATTCAATATTCCTGCCACGTTTCTCAAGCTCATCTTCTATCGTATTCCTGACCATTTGTGACGTGCCCACCGGCACTGTACTCTTGGTTACAACCAGGATATACTTTTCAAGGCTCTCACCGATCTTACGGGCCACATCCAGCACATGACCCAGGTCAGCGTTGCCATCTTCTGCCGCAGGTGTTCCCACTGCTATGAAGAGTATCTCCACATCATTGAGGCTCTCAGCAAGATCCGTGGAAAAGAAGAGCCTTCCTGCCTTCATATTGCGTTGGACGAGATCTTCAAGTCCGGGCTCATAGATGGGTATTATCCCATTTTTGAGCCTGGCGATCTTTTCCCTGTCAATATCGATGCAATGTACCATTGCACCGAGTTCGGCAAAGCAGGCACCACTGACCAGACCTACGTAGCCGGTACCTACGACGGAAATATTCATATTGTTTTGTGATTAAAACAGATAGTCCCGGCACGGCAGTGTATCGGGATCAAATGAACGCACTACTTCTGGTAGAGGATTCCCAGCTTCATATTGATAAATGAATCACGGTACCCGGGACCGTCTTCAAAGACATTGCGATTCCATTGAGAAAGCAGTCCAGTTGCAAAAGAGAGGTGCAGATTCTTCGCAATCGGAACAGTCAGTCCGGCGCCAGGATTAACGAAAACCCTTGAAAGATCTTTGAAATTCTTGAAGTTTGCCATAAACCCGCCCGTGCCCATTAAAAAGAACTTGACACGCTGTCTCCCCAGATACCACCGTACATCTCCGAATATCGGGATATCATAGCCTCCGTTATACTGATAATAGCCGACGCCTCCACCCAGAGCAATACCGGATCCGAAACGCCAGCCCAGGGTGTTTGTAATGCCGGCATAGTATTCAGCGTAAGGTTCATCAATCTCTTTGATTCCGAATCCGTACTGAGCCTCGGTAAGATTGAAAAAACCTCCTGTGATTTCTGAGAGAGGCCTTGCTGCAGATGAGTAGAGCCTGTGTGAACGCCAGAAGTCCTGCCTGTGCTGCAGGAACTGTATTTTATCAAGGTGCCAGCACCGGTCGGAAGCTCTCTGTGCGCTGGCATAAGAAGCTGTCAGCAGGAAAACAATGGCAATAGTGTAAAGTCTTTTCATGATGGTCCTTTATTTAAGAGTGAATGACTCCGGTTGCTAATTTACAAATTATTGTTTAGTTATATGTTTAGCGGCAGGAAAAAAACATTTAATCAGACCAGTATACCCGGTTGAACAAAGAGACCGGCAAATAATCTTAAACCGGCATTTACTAAAAACCTCCTGTTGTATCCTTCAGGGTACCCGGCTGATTCATCTACGTTCATTGCATTTAGTTACCACCCGAACAACAGTCCCAGCTTCAGGTTGATAAAGCTGTCATGCCAGGGTGCATCAAAGCTGGTGTCATCAAATATTTCACGGTCAATCTGGGTGAAGATACCTGTAGAAAAAGAGAGATGTGTACTTTTTAGAAATGGCATTGTCATTCCCACGCTCGGATTTCCAAAAATCCGTGAATAATCCCTGAAATTGTCAAAGTTAAAAAGGAATCCTGCAGGCATAGCTACAAAAAACTTAACCTTCCGGCTTCCCATATAATACCTGATATCAGCATAAAGTGGTACAGTGTATCCATCGTTATAGTCCAGGAATCCCGCACCGCCACCGAGGGCAAATCCACCCGGAAAGCTCACACCAATAACCGTGGTAGCTCCGGTAACGTGATGGGCAAATGGTGGCTCAACAATCCTCAAACCGAAGCCATACTGCAGTTCAGTGAGACTGTACATTCCGCTAACCTTACTGGCCTTTGGCCGATCCTTATCGGAAAGTAGATTATAACTCCGCCCGAAATCATGTCTGAGATCAGATAATTGCATATTCTCAGAATGCCGGCAACGTTCTGTTACTACGTGTGCTGTGGCCCGGGAGGCAATCATAGTGACCAGAATTGAAATGACAATGAATCTTTTCATTATACTTATTATTCTATGGTTGAACGTTATCTGCGTCTGGCCGGTAATTTACAAATTTATTTTTTGCCTTTAAGTTCAAAGCCCAGTTTAAAGTTGACAAACGACTTGCGGGCGTTGGGGCCACCTGTTGTAACCATCAATCCTGTTGAGAAGCTGACAGATTTCCTGTTGGCCGCAACATATTTCAAACCAACTGAAGGATTAATAAAGACCCTGGTATTGTCCAATTCTTTAAAATCAAGCATAATACCCCCGGCGCCTGCAAGGAACGGAACAATCTCCTGTGCATTGAAGCTGTACCTGATATCAAGGTAAAGGGGGAAGAGTGTTGCCTCATCATGAACATGAAACCCTATTCCGGCTCCGGCCCTGATGTTCCGGGCAAACTGATAACCTGCCACAGTAGTAAGGCCATAATAGTATGCTGACAATGGGTCGTCAACCTGTCCGAGTCCGATTGCCCCGGTAAGCTCTGTTATGCTAACGAATCCGGGACGCCAGTCGTAGTTGACCTTGGGGGTTCTGGCAATGCGCTCGTCAGGCTGAGCAGTGGCCCCAATCAGGCAAGCCAGAAAAAGCAGGAGGGAGAGTTTTGTTCTCATTTTGATAAGTTTGAGGATCAAAAGTTTTCAGTCATTTGTGTAGTAGCCGGAGGATTTGCTGCCGTTTTTTGTGTAGTAGTTGCCGGGGTCATAATAACGATTACCATAGCCAAGTGAGTATCCATAGCGGAGGCCATAACCGTAATAACCCGAGGTTGAAATATCATTTACCAGTATTGCCACATTGGGCATCTCACCCCTGCGGAAGATCTCATCAAGCAGCTGGACTGAACCGCGGGTGGTGTATCTCTGGCGGACAATAAAGAGTGTAACATTTGCCAGCTTATTCAGTAGAAGAGCATCCGTTACAATGCCTACCGGCGAAGTGTCAATAATGATTGTGTCAAACTCCTCTCTTGCCCTCTCAACGAACTCTGTCATCCCGGGTGAACCTATGAGCTCGGCAGGATTGGGAGGTATCGGTCCTGACGGGGCAAACCAGAGGTTCTCTATCTCCGTGGGAACGATCACCTCCTCAAAGGTGGCACTTTCACTGAGATACTGGCTCATGCCATGCCCGTTCCCGGCCTTCAGTATGGTATGGACACGCGGTCTGCGAAGGTCAAGTCCAACTATAAGGACCTTCTTGTTCATCATGGAGATGATTGTGGCCAGGTTCACCGAGACAAAGGTCTTGCCTTCACCGCTGACAGGAGAGCTGATGATAATGACCGGGCATTTGGTCTGACCCGTATAGAATGCGAGCGCGGTGCGTACAGCCCTGAAACTCTCTGACAGCGTGCTGCCGGGCTTCTCTGCAACAGGATTATCGACATTGTATTCTGAGTGGCTGATATAGCCAATAATCGGAGCTTTGGTCAGACGTTCAATATCATGCCTGCCTATAATCTTGTTGTTAAGCAGATCGAAGATGACTATCAGTACCATAGGAACAAGCAGTCCGAGCACAAGGGCAACAAGATAGTTCTTCATTGTCTGTGGCCTGATTTGAGTGCTGTTCTGCACCATGGCCTCATCTATGATGCGGTTGTCGGTGATCTGCGAGGCTTTGGCAATGCCGGCTTCAGCCCTGCGCTCAAGGAGATATGTATAAACAGAGTTGTTGAGGTCAAACTTACGCTGAATTCCTATGAGCCTTCTCTCTGTACCGGGCAGCCTGCCAAGCTCTTTTTCAACTGATGCTATGCGCTGATTAACATTATTGATTGAGAGCCGGAGCTGGCTGATGGAGCTTTTAATATTCTCCTTCAGCGCTGCACGGGAATCCTCAAGCTGCTGACTCAGGAGCTGAAACTGGGGTTGGTTTTCATTGACAGTGAATGCCATCTGCTTCTTTTGCTGCTGCAAGCCTGAAAACTCACTCACAAGCCTGACCAGCACAGGATCAGTGACTCCCATGATGCTTGGAGAGATGAGGTCTTCACTTTCATCCCTGGCTTCAAGATAATCGTTGAGATATTCATAATACTGCATTTGTAGTCCGAGCATATTCTTTTCACCTTCAAACTTCTCGAGGCGCTGCAGCACCAGGGTGCCCTCCAGGGTAAGATCAACAAACCGGTTATTGAGCCGGAAACTCTCCATGGTGTTCTCGGCCAACTTGAGAGAGTCTGATATCAGTCCTAACTGTGCCTCAATGAACTGTATGGTATTATCTGCTGCCCTGCTCTTCCACTCCATCCCCTGACGGATGTACATCCTCATGAGAGTATTGAGGTAGTCGGCTCCCTGCTGCGGGGAATAACCCTCAAAAGAGAGATTGAAGACGCTGGCGTAATCCTCCACCGCCTCCACCTTAAGATCAGAACGATATCTGTTTGCGAGAATCTCAGGCGATTCAAACCTTACCAGCCAGCGCTGTCCCTCAGAAAAGTGTGAAGAGCTGTCCCGTGGCTCCAGAACAAAGTTAAATCCATAGGAATCAAAAGTCTCTCCAATCCTGAATTCCTGTTCAGAATTGCCTTTCCTGCTTCTGCCGGTTGGTTTATCCTGAGGTGTTACAGTAAATGATTCCGGCCCTGTGAACCTGATCATAAATGACTTTTCGGAAGGCTGCTTATCAGTCAGCTTGCGCAGCACGAAGGGCGAGGTCATATATGTCCGCTGCCACTGAATGCCATTACGGTTCACGGGTATGTATGCCACATGATGCTCAGGCATCTCTTCGATGACACGGTAATTCAGGGTATAGGATTTCAGGATGGCAACCTCATCTTCAAGATTGGGACGCGTGTTATAGGCGCTACCCGCAAAGATCTGCTCCATGTTTGCTATGGCGCCTGTTGTCTGCTGCTCCTTTATCAGGAGTGTGCTGTTCACGCTGTAAACCTTCTGGGTGTAGCGGTTAAAGATGTATGCTATGCACAATGCCAGAAACAGCGCTGCGGCAATCCACAGCCAGTTGCTGATGAACAGTGAGACGTAACGCATCAGATCAATGTCATCACTGGGGGGAGAGGGTTTCTTGGTAGTTTCCATGAGTTGATTATGAATCAGAATATGGATGGAAGGGTATACTCTTTGCTCCCGGACGCGGCCGGTTTTTTCAGTTTTTAATAATCCTCCGGTTGGTCAGTCACATCAGGAGAAGTGGCTAACAGGTTGAATTTCTTTAAAATAACACGCAAGCCGGTCCTTTTTTACGGCTATATCTAACGCCTTCTTTTCCCTTAGATTGGGCTGCCATCTGGCGGCAGTTTTGATTGCCAAATATAAGCAAATTTACAATCTGTTCATGTTGTCAATCATACTTTTAAAGATAGCGCCGGTGATCTCAGAGGTTCTTGTGGAGAGGATTGTTTCACGGAGAAGAAGGCCCATTTTTCGCGTCTCTGAAGGGTGATCACTGCACCAGTCAAGCCTGAGGATCATCTGTTCCAAAACCTCAGCATCTGAAAGAGTGGAGTCAATAATAAACCCGTTGACTCCATCTTCGATAATCTCAGGGACAACGCCCACACGTGTGGCGATGACGGTGCGTCCGCAGGCGCCGGCCTCAAAGAGAGCCAAGGGATTGCCCTCGGTTACGAAGGCTATCAGAACAACATCAACATCATTGTACATCCGCCGCAACTCATCCCTGCTCAAGTCTTGACCCGCCCTCAGCTCTACCCCGGCAGCCTTGCAGGCCGGCTCAACCACCTCG
>Ga0255343_1006804_pt1 | contig 9976 bp, 4 predicted proteins | sample wastewater_treat_4_FD_192413 | JGI IMG/M metagenome (GOLD analysis project Ga0255343, IMG submission 192413) | Wastewater microbial communities from Lulu Island WWTP, Vancouver, Canada - plant16 | ecosystem: Engineered > WWTP > Wastewater > Unclassified | place: Canada: Vancouver, British Columbia...
GATTTCATCTTCGTATTGCTTAATATGTGTGTACTTTCGGGGCATAAAAAAACCTCCTCATGTCTGGATTTCATTATCCTACATGAGGGGGCTTTTTGCTATTGTCCGATTTTACTGGTTCGGTCCAGTCCGCTCGGGCAATTTTTTTATATTGTTCGACCTCTGGGGCAGCTGTCCACTGGCTTTAAGAATAAATAAAGTATAAAGTGTTAGATTCTTTTACAATATCGGATTGGCCGATTTGGGCCGTTCATCATCAGATAAAGGAGAATGAGATTATGACGAAACTTGCAAAACGTCTGCTCGCCGTCGTCATGGCACTCGCAATGATTTCCACTGCGCTCTGCCTGAATGTTTTTGCGGCGACCAAAGCTACCGTCAAACACTATGACAATGTTGTTTCTCTCGGTGACAGCATTGCCGCCGGCTTCAGTCTGCCGGACTACAGAGCAAAAGCAGGGGACCGCTACTGCATTGGGAAAACCCGAATTGAGGGCAGCTACCCCGCCATTGTCGCAGATGCCGTAAAGGCGAAAAAGTATACGCCGCTTGCCTCGCCGGGCTTCCGGAGCAACGAAGTCCGTTTTCTTCTCTGCAACGACTATGAAAGCGACTTTGTCACCAAAAAATGGGTCAAGACCCTTTCCCATATTGACGAGAACTCCTATGAGGGCCTGAAGGCACAGCGTCCGGAATACCAGAATGCAGTCAAAAACGCCGACCTCGTCATGCTGGACATCGGCTTTAACGACACCTGGCTTCCTGTTATGGGCGTCATCCAGGACATCCTCTATGACGGCGACCCCAACAACGAGGTCCTGCAGGAGAACAAACAGGGTCAGACGACCGGCGTCAACCCGTCCTATACGCTGGACGATCTCATGACCGACCTCCGCATCATTTTCTCTGTCCCGAAATACAGCGGAGAGTTTGTGGAACAAATCGGGAAAATTGCGACGCTCTCCGACTACACGGCAAACTATGAGGCCATCGTGAAACGCATTTATCAGCTCAATCCGAACGCCACGGTTGTGGCAGTCCTGAACTATAACCCGTTTAAGGACTGGGAGGATGTCTCCTGGCTGGCGCCCATTGCGCAGTCCTTGCTGTACGACCGCATCAATGCCATCAAGGAGTCCTACAAGCAGACTTACGGCAGCCAGTACATCACAGTCAATGTTGACAACGTAGAAGTCCGTACCACCTCGGCCAGCCAGGCAGCAAACGACGGCTGGGACCCGCATCCCACTGCGGCCGGCCATCAGTACATCGCAGATCAGATCATCAAAGCTCTTCCCTCGGGCGGAGTTCATAAGCGTTCCACCATTCGTACGCTGGACCTCCGGAATGATGTCTGGGGCGTTTACGATGTCAACGGATATCTCGATACGAACTACACCGGCCTTGCGCGCACGCCGAAGAACACCTGGTATGTCAAGGAAGGCGTACTGGACCAGACCTGGAGCGGAAAAATCGTACAGGACGGCCATACGTTTACCGTCAAATATGGAAAGGTAACCAGCAATCAATACCGCGATGATTAAAAAAGAGCAGCTGCACAGTGTAAATCCTGCGCAGCTGCTCTCTTTCTATCTGAGTAAATATTATGCGTCCGGGCCGAAAAAGCGCTTAATCTCAATCTCGGCATTTTCCGGGGAGTCGGAGCCGTGGATGATGTTGAGACGGTTGGAATAGGTGAGGTCTCCGCGGATGGTGCCCGGGGCGGCGTTGGCATTCATGGTCGGGCCCATGAGGCGGCGCATGCCCGCAATGGCATCTTCGCCCTCGACGATCATGGCGACGACCGGGCCGCTCATCATGTAGTCGAGCATAACCGGGAACCAGTCCTCGTTGGCAATGTGGGCGTAGTGCTCACGGAGGATGGGCTCGTCGAGCTGCATCATTTTCATAGCGGTAATCTTGTAGCCCTTCCGCTCAATGCGGGAGATGACTTCGCCCATGAGGCCGCGCTGGACGCAGTCCGGCTTGAGCATGATGTACGTTCTCTGTGTATCAGCCATATTAATTTCTCCTTTTGAAATACTTCGTAATTTCTGAAAAACACAAGTATTTTAGCAGAAAGAGGGGGACAGGACAAGATATGCGGATGCATTTGAAGTGAATATGATACGCCCGGCAGAGTTGCCGAAAAACTTTTCAAACCCTCTTGACTTTCTTCTGGAATTTCCTTGACGCCTTGCATGACAGAGGTTAAAATATTAACTCGCATTATAACGAAAAGTGTCGTCCACGAGACGCTTTTATAATGGATATTTCGTCTATTCAGACAGGCAGAAACGGAGAGTGATCACGGCCTATGGTAAATGTGAAACCGACAAAACGAGGCACCACCACCCGTATGAACTTCTCGGAAATCAATGAGGTTATGCAGATGCCGAACCTCATTGAAATCCAGAAGAATTCGTATCAGTGGTTTCTGGATGTCGGCCTGAGAGAGGTTTTCCGCGACATCGGTGAGATTACCGACTACAACGGCAATCTTGTCCTTGAGTTCATCGACTATACAATGAATCCCGAGGAGGCCAAGTACAGCGTAGAGGAGTGCAAGGAGCGGGACGCCAGCTATTCTGCGCCAATTCGCGTCAAAGCACGTCTTTATAATAAGGAGACCGGTGAGGTCAAAGAGAGCGACGTCTACATGGGCGACATGCCCCTGATGACGGACAGCGGTACCTTTGTCATCAACGGCGCCGAGCGCTGCATTGTTTCCCAGCTGGTCCGTTCTCCGGGCGTCTACTATGGCATGGACTACGACAAGACCGGTAAAGAGCTCTATACCACAACGGTCATTCCGAACCGCGGTGCATGGCTTGAATATGAGACGGACCAGAATGATATCTTCTATGTCCGAATCGACAAGAACCGGAAGATTCCCATTACGACCTTTATCCGTTCTCTTGGTCTCTCCAGCAACCAGGAAATCCTGGATTTCTTCGGTGCGGACCCCCGCATCATGGCGACGCTGGAAAAAGACACCACGAAAAACACCGAGGAAGCTCTGCTCGAGGTCTATAAGAGACTGCGCCCCGGCGAGCCGCCGACGCTGGACTCCGCCCAGACCCATCTCGACAACCTGTTTTTCGACTCCCACCGCTACGATCTCTCCCGCGTAGGACGCTATAAATATAATAAGAAACTCTGCATCTCCGACCGCCTTTCCGGCCATATTCTCGCCGAGCCTATTATCAGCGAGACGACCGGAGAACTGCTCGCCGATACCGGAGACGTCATTACTCCGGACAAGGCCTATGAAATTGAGCAGGCCGGCATCACCATGGCCACTGTGCTCGTGGAAAATGAGCAGGAGGTCAAGATTGTCTCCAACGGTATGGTCGACATTAAGCCGTTCCTTACGGACTACGATATCTCCGATGACGAGCTGGAAATGGTCGGCATCAATGAGAAAGTCCGCCACTCCGTTCTCATAGAAGTTCTGGACGAGGCTGACGACAAAGAGTCTATGCTCCAGATTCTCAAAGAGCGTGCCGACGATCTCATCCCCAAGCACATCATCATTGACGATATCTACGCCTCCATCAACTATCTGGACGGCCTGGAGTACAACGTTGGCAGCATCGACGATATCGACCATCTCGGCAACCGCCGTATCCGTTCTGTCGGTGAGCTGCTGCAGAACCAGTTCCGTATCGGTTTCACCCGTATGGAGCGTGTCGTCCGCGAGAGAATGTCCCTCAACTCCCGGGATCCTGAGAAGGCGACACCGCAGGCGCTGATCAACATCCGTCCGGTCGTCGCAGCTATCCGTGAGTTCTTCGGCTCTTCGCCGCTGTACCAGTTCATGGACCAGACGAACCCGCTCGCTGAGCTGACCCATAAGCGCCGTCTCTCCGCACTCGGCCCCGGCGGTCTCTCCCGTGACCGTGCCGGATTCGAAGTTCGAGACGTTCACTACACCCATTACGGACGCATGTGCCCCATTGAGACCCCTGAGGGACCCAACATCGGTCTTATCTCTTATCTCGCCACATTCGCCCGTATCAATAAATACGGCTTTATCGAGGCTCCGTACCGTCTTATCGACAAAAAGACCGGCCGCGTCCTGGACGAGGTCCGCTATATGACCGCTGACGTGGAAGACCACTACCATGTAGCACAGGCGAACGAACCGCTCGACAAGGACGGACATTTTCTCAACCGGAAAATCACCTGCCGTCACCGCGACTCCTTTGAGGAGGTTGAGCCGAGCGTAGCCGATTATATGGACGTCTCCCCGAAGATGCTGGTTTCCGTCGCAACTTCCATGATCCCGTTCCTCGAGAACGACGACGCAAACCGTGCACTCATGGGCTCCAACATGCAGCGCCAGGCAGTTCCGCTTATGGTGACCCAGCAGCCGATCGTCGGCACCGGCATGGAGTACAAGGCAGCCGTTGACTCCGGCTCCGTCGTACTTGCCAAACACGCCGGCACGGTCACCTATGTAGACGCGGATACCATTAAGATCGACACCGAAGAGAACGGCGTGGAGACTTACAAGCTTGTCAAGTTCCAGCGCTCCAACCAGGGTACCTGCATCAACCAGCGGCCCATCGTCTCTCACGGTCAGCATGTAGAGCAGGGTCAGGTTATCGGTGACGGCCCGGCTACCTCACAGGGCGAAATCTCCCTCGGCAAGAATGCACTTATCGGCTTCATGACCTGGGAAGGCTACAACTACGAGGACGCCGTTCTTCTGAATGAGCACCTGGTCCGCGACGATGTCTACACCTCGCTCCACATTGAGGAGCACGAGACCGAGGCGCGCGACACGAAACTCGGACCGGAGGAGATCACCCGTGACATCCCCAACGTCGGAGAAGATGCACTTGCAAATCTCGACGAAGAGGGTATTATCCGCATCGGTGCGGAGGTCCGTTCCGGCGACATCCTGGTCGGCAAGGTAACCCCGAAGGGGGAGACCGAGCTGACGGCTGAGGAGCGTCTGCTCCGTGCCATCTTCGGCGAAAAGGCCCGTGAAGTCCGTGATACTTCGCTGCGGCTTCCCCATGGTGAATACGGCATCGTCGTCAACGTCGAGGTCTTCACCCGCGAAAACTCCGATGAGCTCAGCCCGGGCGTCAACAAAGTCGTCCGTGTCTACATTGCACAGAAGAGAAAAATTCAGGTCGGCGACAAGATGGCCGGCCGTCACGGAAACAAGGGTGTCGTTTCCCGTGTCCTTCCTCAGGAAGATATGCCTTATCTCGAAGACGGCACGCCGCTCGACATTGTCCTGAACCCCCTGGGTATTCCTTCCCGAATGAATATCGGACAGGTACTGGAAGTCAACCTCGGCATGGCCGGCCGCTCCAAAGGCTGGAAGATGATGACTCCGGTCTTTGACGGCGCCCATGAGGAGGATATTCAGTATTTCCTCGCCGAGTCCAAAATCTTGAATGAGGGCAGCGAACATCTTCGCCAGATCGTACTCGACTACGAAGACCAGAATGAGGCCCGCGGCTACGAGCTGGAGGAACTCTTCAGCCTGCTTCGCGAAAATGCCGAGAATGAAGAAGAGCGCGCGCTCATTGAAAAAGCCTATGAGGCCCGGGACGGCAAGACAACCGTCTATGACGGCCGTACCGGCAAGCCGTTTGGCGGCCGCGTCACCGTAGGCGTCATGTATTACCTGAAACTCCATCATCTTGTTGATGATAAGATCCACGCCCGTTCCACCGGCCCGTACTCCCTTGTCACGCAGCAGCCTCTCGGCGGTAAAGCCCAGTTCGGCGGCCAGCGTTTCGGTGAGATGGAGGTCTGGGCCCTCGAGGCATACGGTGCTGCTTACACCCTTCAGGAAATCCTCACGGTCAAATCCGATGATATCGTCGGACGTGTCAAGACCTACGAGGCAATTGTCAAGGGCCAGAGCGTACCGAAATCCGGCGTACCGGAGTCCTTCAAAGTTCTCATCAAAGAACTGCAGGCACTTTGCCTGGACGTCAAGGTTCTGGATAAGGACGAAAACGAAATCGATCTCCGTACGAACTTCGAGAACGACGATATCGGCAGTTTCCGCCGCGTCGAGAACGAAGATATGCGCCATGTCAACGATGCCGAGAAGGCAGAGGGCTACTCGACCCTGACCGCCGAAGGCGAACCGGAAGTTCCAGATGCCAAATTTGACGAGGCGGGCGACACCGCTGACCAGAGTGCATCGGACAGCGCGGACACGAACGCTTCCGCTGATTCTGCGGAAGAGGTCAGCTTCGACGAAGATATTTAACTAGAAAAGGAGTCGCCATATGGTAGATAAGCAGACACCCATCGCCACAAACCAGAATATGGAATTCGATTCCATTAAAATTGGCCTGGCATCGCCCGAGGCCATCCGTGCGTGGTCTTATGGAGAGGTCAAAAAGCCGGAAACCATCAACTACAGAACCCTCAAACCCGAGCGCGACGGTCTTTTCTGCGAACGCATTTTCGGACCCACCAAGGACTGGGAGTGCTACTGCGGCAAATATAAACGCATTCGCTATAAAGGCAAGATCTGTGAACGCTGCGGCGTCGAGGTCACCAAGGCCAAAGTTCGCCGTGAACGCATGGGCCATATTGAACTCGCTGCCCCGGTTTCCCATATCTGGTATTTCAAGGGTATCCCGTCCCGCATCGGCCTGATGCTGGACCTCTCCCCGAGGAATCTGGAAAAGGTTCTCTATTTTGCCCTGTACATCGTTACCGACCCCGGCACCACTCCGCTGGAGAAAATGCAGACCCTGACCGAAAAAGAGTATCAGGCTATGCGTGAGAAGTATGAAAATGACTTCGAGGCCGGCATGGGCGCAGAGGCCATCAAAAAACTTCTCTCGGAGATTGACGTAGAGGCGCTCTCCGATCAGCTCACCGAGCAGCTGGATCACGCCACCGGACAGAAGCGGACCAAGCTTCTCAAACGTCTGGAAGTCGTCAATGCATTCCGCACCTCCGGCAACAAGCCGGAGTGGATGATTCTGGATGTCATCCCGGTCATCCCGCCGGATCTCCGTCCCATGGTTCAGCTGGACGGCGGCCGTTTTGCCACCTCCGACCTGAACGATCTCTATCGCCGTGTGATCAACCGCAACAACCGTCTTCGCCGGCTTCTCGACCTCGGTGCCCCGGATATCATCATCCGCAACGAGAAGAGAATGCTGCAGGAGGCTGTCGATGCGCTGATCGACAATGGCCGCCGCGGCCGTCCGGTCACCGGACCGAACAACCGCCCGCTGAAATCCCTGTCCGATATGCTCAAGGGTAAACAGGGCCGTTTCCGTCAGAACCTGCTCGGTAAACGAGTTGACTACTCTGGCCGTTCTGTTATCGTCGTCGGTCCGGAACTTAAAATGTATCAGTGCGGTCTCCCGAAAGAGATGGCGCTGGAGCTCTTTAAACCCTTCGTCATGAAGCGCCTGGTAGAGACCGGCGTAGCCGGCAATATCAAATCGGCGCGTAAGATGGTAGAGCGCTCCAAAGACGAGGTCTGGGACGCACTGGAAGTCGTCATCAAAGACCATCCGGTTATGCTCAACCGTGCACCGACCCTGCACCGCCTTGGTATCCAGGCCTTTGAGCCGGTTCTGGTTGACGGCCGCGCCATCAAGCTGCACCCGCTGGCCTGCACCGCATTCAACGCCGACTTCGACGGCGACCAGATGGCGGTTCACGTTCCGCTGTCCGCAGAGGCCCAGGCAGAGGCCCGCTTCCTGATGCTGGCCGCCAACAACCTGCTGAAGCCGTCCGACGGCAAGCCGGTAACCGTACCGACCCAGGATATGATCCTAGGATCCTATTACCTCACCCTTGACAAAGACGGTGAGCCGGGCGAGGGGAGAGCATTCCGCGACGTCAACGAAGCTACGATGGCGTTCGAGGAAGGTACTATCACCCTTCATTCCAAGATCTATATCCGCATGACCAAAGAGTTCGACGGCGTCAAAGAGACCCGGCTCGTCCATACGTCTCTCGGCAAAGTCATCTTCAATAACCCCATTCCGCAGGATCTCGGATTTGTGGACCGCTCGGACGAAGCCCACAAGTTCGACCTCGAGATTGATCAGCTGGTCAACAAGAAGGTACTCGGTCAGATCATCGACCGCTGCATCCGCAAACACGGCACCCACACGACCTCTGTCATGCTCGACTCCATTAAGGCACAGGGCTATAAGTACTCGACTCTTAGCGGAATTACCGTATCGGTTTCCGACTCGAAGATCCCGCAGAGCAAATACGACATGGTCGACGCGGCAGACGCCAAAGTTGAGCGAATCGAGAAGGCATATCAGCGCGGTCTCCTGACCGCCAGCGAAAAGTCCTCCCAGGTTATCAAGACCTGGAACGACTGCACAGAGGAGGTCTCCGAAGGTCTTCTGGAGAACCTCGGTCGTTACAACCCCATCTACATGATGATCGATTCCGGTGCCCGAGGCTCGAAATCGCAGCTGCGTCAGATTGCCGGTATGCGCGGGCTTATTGCGAACACTTCCGGTAAAACCATTGAAATCCCGATTCGTGCCAACTACCGTGAAGGTCTGAATATCATTGAGTACTTCATCTCCTCCCGAGGAGCACGAAAAGGTCTTGCCGATACCGCACTTCGTACCGCGGACTCCGGCTACCTGACCCGCCGTCTGGTTGACGTCGCTCAGGAAGTCATCGTCACGGAAGAGGACTGCGGCTGCAAAGAGGGCATCGCCGTCTACGATATCATGGACGGCAAAGAAGTCATCGAGGAACTCTCCGAGCGTCTGTCCGGCCGTTTCCTGCTGGAAGATCTGGTCGACCGCGAGACCGGCAAAGTTATCATGGACTGCGACCACATGCTGTCAGATGACGATGCCAAGCTGGTTGCCGACTATGTCAAGAAAACCCATGCAGAAGACGTCGCAAACGGCGTTGTTCCGGAGGACTCCCGCGCGGAGATCCGCATCCGTTCCCTGCTGACCTGCCGTGCCCATCACGGTGTCTGCCGCAAGTGCTATGGCCTCAACCTGGCACGCGGCGTTCCGGTCAATATCGGTGAATCCGTCGGTGTTATCGCCGCACAGTCCATCGGTGAGCCCGGTACCCAGCTGACCATGCGTACCTTCCATGCCGGCGGCGTCGCATCCGGTTCCGATATCACACAGGGTCTTCCGCGTGTTGAGGAGCTGTTCGAGGCCCGCAAGCCGAAGACGCTCGCCATGCTCTCAGAAATCGCAGGCACGGTCTCCATTCAGGAGATCAAGAAGAGCCGTTATGTTGTCGTCACCAATGCCGACGAGGGCATCGAGAAACAGTATCTGATCCCCTATGGTCTTCGCCTGCGCCAGAATATCGTCGACGGCGCACAGATTAAGAAGGGCGAAATCCTCACCGAGGGTTCCATCAACCCTCACGATCTGCTTGACATCATGGGCGTCGATGCGGTCCACGATTACCTGATCCGCGAAGTACAGCACACCTACCGTATGCAGGGTGTTGATATCAACGATAAGCACATCGAGGTCATCGTCCGCCAGATGATGAAGAAGGTCCGCGTTAAAGACGCCGGTGAGTCCGACCTGGTTGCCGGCACGGTCATCGAGAAGTCCGACTTCTACGAGACCAACGAGGAGATCGAGGCCAAAGCCGAGCAGGAGGGCCGCGAGCCGAATCTCGCAACTGCAGAGCCCATGCTTCTCGGTATCACCAAGGCTTCTCTTGCGACCGACTCGTTCCTTGCTGCCGCATCCTTCCAGGAGACGACCCGTGTTCTGACCGATGCCGCCATCAAGGGGAAGACCGATCCGCTGAAAGGCCTCAAGGAGAACGTTATCATCGGCAAGCTGATTCCGACCGGCACCGGTATGCAGTGCTATTCGGACGTAAAGGTCAACTCGCGAATTTTCAAGTCAAGTGCAACACTTTCGAATAGAAGACTTCATAAGGTGTCCGGTACCCCAGACATTTGCGGGGCCGCATGTTTAATTCATCTATGACTTTCTGCAGGTACTCC
>Ga0255343_1006821_pt1 | contig 9965 bp, 8 predicted proteins | sample wastewater_treat_4_FD_192413 | JGI IMG/M metagenome (GOLD analysis project Ga0255343, IMG submission 192413) | Wastewater microbial communities from Lulu Island WWTP, Vancouver, Canada - plant16 | ecosystem: Engineered > WWTP > Wastewater > Unclassified | place: Canada: Vancouver, British Columbia...
GTTTCGCTACGCTTGCTGTCACTGCTTTTGCGATCAACTCCTTTCAGTTGACTAGTACATGCCCATGCTGGGCGCACGAGGGGCAAGCGTCTGCTTGCCCGCGGACGAGCAGACGCTCGTCCCTCCCGGTGCTCCGCAATGGAACCTGAAGTCATCCTTTGGCTTGCCGGTGTGGCACGGGCATCTTGCCCGTGTTTCATGGGCGGGACGCCCATGTCACGAGGGGTTTTGCAAGAGCCTCCGTTATTTCTTCTTCCGCCTCTCATCGACCGACCTCCGTTTCGATAGCCGAGGCGGTGAAGATGCGTGCGCCCCACGTCGCTTCATCGTGCCGTTCATTCGCGAGCGTCATCAGAACGGAGGCACTGAAGACCACAGTCAATAGCCCGCCGGTGAGCAGACATGTTTCCGAGAGACTGCGCAGAAAGACGCGACCGATACCGCGACGTCGCAGGAGACGAAAGAACACGCCCAACCAGAAGAGGCTCCATCCGGCCAGGGCAGTGGCCGCGCGCACGGAACAAGGAAAAGCGTAGTGCCAGAAAAAGGCGGTGCGCGACCAAGGCAATTCGGCCTGTGCTCGTCCGGTCTGGAGCGCGAGCGCAGCGGCAAGCCCCTGACGCGTTTCCGGCGTGACACCGAGATAGCGCTCGGCGCGTTCAAAGGCGGCGGCCGCATTGACACCGTCACCGGCCATGACCAACACGCCGCCGAGGTTCTGGAAGAGCGGCCCGTTGCACACGCTGTCGGCAACCAGCCGGTTGTACGTGGCAGCGGCCTGAAGATAGGCATCGGGCGTCGTGGCGGCTGCGGCCTGCGCACCGGCCTGTTCCCAGAGAAAGGCGCGGGCGGAATCGTCAGGGGAAGCGGCGGACGCACAGGATGCCGCGAGCAGAAAGACGCCGACCGCCACAAGCGCACACCCCACTGCTCTTGAGAGACTCTCGCAAAAAATCTCGTGGCATGGGCGTCTCGCCCATGAAAACACGGGCAAGATGCCCGTGCCACACTTGTGCTCGTGGCATGGGCGTCCCGCCCATGAAACACGGGCAAGATGCCCGTGCCACAACTGCAAGCACGAAGTTTTGCAAGAGCCTCTTATGGAAAAAAGTTTCATGGTTGTTCACCCTCATCATTGACGCTTGGCTGTTCCGCGAGTGCTGCATCGATGGCGGGCAAGAGCGCGAGCAGGTCGCTGACGACAGCGGCGGTGGGTACGGCGGTGTCGGGCCGGTAAAGGGCTTCGTCAAGGCGCGCCAGCAAGGTGCGGCATGCGTACGCCGGTTCATCTGGAACACCGCGTCCGCGCAACAGTTCTGCCGCATCGCCCGGGGTCAGCGCACCACCGGTCACATCGCAGCGTTCGGCCAGATAGTTGCGCACAGCTTGCGCGGCACGCGCGGGATTGTCGGTGCGCCGCAACACAGCGAGCGCACGCCGCAACGCGCCAGCGTGGCGGCGGCGGGTACGCAGATTTGCCGTGAGCGCCGCGAGAGGCGTCGCCAACGCGGTCAACAGCGCGAGCAGCGGACCGGCGATCAGCAGCGGCAGCACCATACGGTGACGAGGCAACAGCGAATCGGGACGCGCACCACGCGCATCGAGCGTGATGCCGGCCGGCAGCGGGCGCGTACGGCTGTCGAGTACACCGGTCAAAACGTCGGTGCCATCCACGGGATCGGCTGTGGCGATCTGCGTGGTGGCACGCGCTTGGATCGGAACCGGCGCGGTGGTGATGGTGCGGTAAGCGCGTTCGGCGGTATCGTAGTAGGATAGGCGGATCGGTGGAAACTCCAGTGTGCCTTCGCGCGTCGGACGCACACGGTATTTGAAACACTTACCGTTGGACAGGGTATCGGTGCTCACGCTATCATCATAGATGCGGAAATCGCGGGTAAGATCGGACTGGAGGCTCAACAGCGGCGTACGCAGGTTGGAGACGCTGATCGCGCCGGTAATCTCCAGCGTGAGCGTGAGGGGGTCGCCGACTTTGCAGACGGTGGTATCGAAAGCCGCCGTGGCCTGCATCTCCTTGCCGACCGAACCGATAAACGTTTCGGGACGCCCTTCATCCGGCGGCGGCACGACACGTACGGTGACAGCCGGGCCGATGGTGTAAACGTCGCGGGTCACAGCTTGACGGTCGGCAGTGACATCGCTGATAACGGTGCCTTTGAAAGTGAGCGGTCCGAAAGTGAACTCCCCCTCGTTGGCGGGCGTATAGTCGAGATCGAGCGTGTAGGCGCGGTACTTCTTGCCGTTGATGGTGACGCGTGAAGCCGGCAGACGGAAGCGGATCGGGCGCGGACGGAACGGGTCGCCATCGCCGAAGAGGCGTCCGAAGCCGCTGCTCATATCGCGCGTCTTGTAGTCGTTGATCGCAAAGCTCGGCTGACGTCCGCTCTGATCGATCAGGTTGTTGAGGATTTGATTCAAGTCGGGCCCCTTAAGGCCGGGCGTATCGTGACGGATCTCCAAGAAATCGGCGGCGAGATGGGGCAGCAGATTGGGATGGATCGGCTCATTGTTTTCGGCGTAAGGATCGGGCAACTCAGCGACCGCGATGGAAAGGGTCAAAGTGAAGGGCTCCTCGACCAGCACCGTGGTGGACGATGCGCTCAGCGAAACGATCACATGGTCTTGCCGCTCGAGGCCTTTGACCTGCACCGAGGGGCCGGGCTCGGTGTAGCTTTTACCCGCAACGGTCACGCGCACCGGCCCGGCGCGGTAAACACCTTCTGCGCCGGGTTTGATCTGATAAGCAAAAACGCGGCCCTCATAGACTTCACGCGTCATGCGGCCATTGATGATCGAGATGCTGGAGCGGCTGTTGCTGTGCTGTCCGAGAAATTGGATCTCGGCTGGCGGCAAACCGGAGAGATCGGGCATATCCAGCCCGCGGTCGGCGCCCGCCACCTCAATCGTGAGGTTGAAGCTCTCGCCCAGATAGATGCTGGGGCGTGAGGATGTAACCTTGAGCGAGACGTCGGCAAGGGCAGGAAATGCGCAAAGGAAAAGGAGCGAGAGGATCGAGTGAATCGAAAGAATCGACTGATTCGATTTTCTCGATTCCATCGATCCCATCGAGGCTCTTGCAAAATCCCTCGTGGCATGGGCGTCCCGCCCATGAAACACGGGCAAGATGCCCGTGCCACACCTGTAAGCAAGGGGTTTTGCAAGACCCTTTATCGCTTTTGTCTTTCGCCCGAACATCTACGTTTACCAGTCCCTCTCACCCGGCACCATCGGCATCTTGCGCATGCGCTCTTTCTTTTCCTCTTCGTGCTCTTTTTCGCGTTCGAGCGCCTTGCGCAACAGCTCCTGCACGTCTTGCGGCGGCTCGGGCTTCTGCTCCTGCGGCTCAGGCTGCTGCTCCTGCTCTTGCTGCTCCTGCTGTTGTTCCTGTTGCTGCTGCTCTTGATTTTGTTGCTGCTGATCCTGCTGCTGTTGCTGTTGTTGCTGTTGTTGTTGGTTCGGCTGTTTGGGCAGCAGTTCGCGAATCTCCAGCAAATCCTTGAGCGCCTGCTCTTGCAACGCGCGACGTTCGGTCTCGGGCGGTTTCTTCTCGACGACTTCGGTTTGAAGTTTATCGGCGTGCTCAGCAATCTTCTCGATCTTGGCTTTGTCTTCGGCAGTAAAGGGCGGCATGTTGGTGTCGGTCTGCGCCTGCTGTATGTACTGATCGGCCCACGCAGGGAAGCGCTCACGAAAGAGGCGGGTGAGTTGCAGGGCTTCGGCCTGTGAGTCGCGCGTTTCCAAGTACTTGAGATTTAAGTTGTGAAGCGCGTTGCTCTGGCAGAGAACATCCTCGTCGATCGCAGCATTAGGCGGCGCGACGGCCTTCCAGAAGTTGTACACGAGCGGCTCGATCTGAGCGGTTTCGTTTGCGGCTTCAGGCAGAAGATCCTCAAGCGCCACAGCCGCGCCCTTCATGCTGTCGCGCGCCAGTTCGATCTGCTGCGCGACCATCGCCTGCTGTTGCGCGTTGGTGACCGCCTGAAGCATCTGTTGCTTGAGCGGAATCCAGAGGTCGGCTTGCTGTTGCTGACGCTCGGCCAACGCCTCGGCCTTGGCAATCAGCGTCGGGGCGTCATTGGTGTGGAGGGTAGCCGACTCCTCAAGCAACGCACGCTGTTCTGCAAGCAGGGTACCCAACAGTTGGTCTGGCTGAGTCTGGCCGTGCTTCTCCAGCACCTCCGCAATATGAGCGTTCTCGCGCGCCTCGGCCAGCGGCGCGACCGCGCGCGTCAGATTGCGGTCACGACGCTCGTCCTGCGGCGCGTCGCGCGACGCACGTTGAAAGGCGAAAGCGGCCTCTTCCAATGCTTTGGCCTTGGCTTGCGGATCTTCTCCCGCGCCTTCGGCACTCGCCTGTTCCATCAGAATCAGGCCGAGCAACTCGCCCGCGCGCGCGCCGCTCTTGCGCGAGGCGAGCAACGGGCGCAGGGTCTGCACCGCGTTGGTCATGTCCTGCGCGGTATAATAGGCGTACGCCGCGTTGTAGCGGTACTCCTCGGCCTCTTGCAAGTCCGCGCCGCGCGCGGCGGAGAGAAAGGCTTCCGCCGCCTCTGTATAGCGTCCTTTACGCAATAGCGCCTGGGCTTCGCGCGCGCCGGCGCGACCGGGCGCAACCACGACCGGCGGGCGGTTGGTGGCAGAAGATTCGGGGGACGGATCTGGCGTCGCATCCGTTTGGGCACGGCCAGCCGAAACGACCAACAAAACAATGATTGCGGCGGCTGTTGTTACAGAAGCAGGAGCGGTGCGCGTACGGCTGCCGCTAAACCGTCCACGACTGAAGCAAGCGGCGGCCAGCAGGCAGAGCAACGCGGGAATGAGGAAGAGCTGATAACGCTCCTGATAGCGATTTTCGATCTGCTCTTGCTGATCTTTGGCGGCGATATGAGGCAACAGATAACGACGGTAGATCGCACCGAGCGTGGTGTGCGCCGTGCCGGCCGTGCCGAGCGGGACGTAGCGGCCACCGGAAGCGTCGGCAATTGCGGTAAGCGTTTCGCTCATCAGGCGCGTCTTGACGGCGCTGCCCTTGAATTGCTGAACCCCCTGCCCGCCCTCGCCGGGAATGGTGGCACCGGTTTCATCGCCGATGCCGACCGTGAAAATGGGGATATTGCGGCGGGCGGATTCGGCGGCGGCCTCCAGTGCATCGCCTTTGAGATCCTCGCCGTCTGAAATGAGCAGGATGGCGTTGTACTCGTCGAACGCAGGATCGAGCGCCTCCAGCGATTTACGGATGGCATCGCCGAGATTGGTCTCGCCGCGCGGGGCTGACTCCGGCGAGACGCCGTCGAGTGCCTGGCGCAGGAAAGCGTAATCGGTGGTGAGTGGACAGAGCAGACTGCCTTTGCTACGGAACGCAAGCAACGCGGCGCGGTCGCCCTTCAGATCATCGATCAGATCCATGATGTCGGCCTTGGCGCGCTCCAGCCGGTTGGGGTGAACATCGGTAGCGAGCATTGAGCGCGAGACATCAAGCGCAATCATCAGATTTCGGCCGCGCGTGAAGACCTTCTCATCCTTGCGTCCCCATTGCGGCCGGGCGGCGGCGAACACCAGCAAGGTCAGGCCGATCATCACTAACGAGAATTGCGCATAGAAGGCACTCGTCGAGTGCGCGGGCACCAGCTTTGGCTGCAACGTCAGCGCGATCAGCATCGCTAGCCGTCGCTGCGCACGCCGGTACAGCCAGAGCCACAACATCCCGATCAGCGGGACGAGCGAAAGAAGAAGCAGTAAAAATGGATAAACAAAACGCATCGTGGAACAGTTAGGATTTAGGAGTTAGGATTTAGGAAGTGGAAGTGGAGGATACGCATAGAGGGATTCGGGGTCGAAGTCCGGGGATTCACGCAAGGAATTGTCTTTCTCACGAAGGGTCTTGGTTGTGGCCGAGAGGATGCGCACGAGCTCATCACAATCGTTGTGAAAGACTCACTCCGTTCCTTACACAGCCACTGGAAGAGCCTGACAATCCGAATGGCGAACGCATAACTCTTCGTCTTTATCGGCGTGTCTCTCATGTCAACTCCTTGTTCCTACTGTTTCCCAAACTCCTAAATCCTAAATCCTAAATCCCCAATTCCGTCAGAGCAATCGCCTCGTCAACGCCATGTTGAAGGTAAGTGCAATAGCTACGAGGGCGGCGCCCCAGAGGAGGTAACGGACAAAGTGTTCGTCAAAACGCTGGTAGATTTCGCGGTCGATGCGGGTGGTTTCGAGAGAGTTGATCTCATCAAGCGCGGCCTCGAGCCCATCGTGATCGCGCACGCTGAAGTAGCGGCCAGAGGTTTTGGATGCGATGGACTTGAGTTGCGTCTCGTCGAAGATAGCGTTGGCGTAGTCGATGATCTCGCGGCCAAAGGGGTCGCGCGTCTTATAGGGGGTGCGGGCGTTTGAACCGACGCCGATGGCGTAGACACGGATACCGAGCTTAGCGGCCGCGTCGGCAGCCTGTTCGGGCGTGATGATGCCGGTGTTCGATTCGCCATCGGAAAGCAGGATGATGATGCGCGTTTCAGGCTCGGCATTAACCAGACGCGCGACACCCGTGGCAAGTCCGTCGCCGATCGCGGTGAGCGTCTCTTCTTGATCGATCGGCCGTCCTTGGGCATCCGTCTGCGCACGCGGGATCTCCACGCCCTTCAAGACATGCACAAGCGCACGGTGGTCAGCCGTGAGCGGTGCGCGCGTTGAGGCGTACCCGCCGAAGGTGACCAGCCCAATCAGATCATCGGGACGCGCTTCGACAAATTTCGCGAATGTCTCTTTCACCACTTCGAGGCGCGTCTTCCAGTCATTTTGAGACGGCGAAAGATCCAACGCCTCCATGGAACCTGAAACGTCGACCACCATGCCGATGGCAATGGCATTGACTGAACGACGTGCGCGGGAAAGTGCGGTGCGTGGACGCGCGGCGGCAATAATCAACAGTAGCGTACCCACCAAAAAGAGCGGGGGCACAAGCGCGGCAACGGCGGCGCGCCAGCCAGCAGTCCGGGCGGGCAACCGATGCGTCGCAGCAAAAAGCACACCTGTGCGCCGTCCGGTACGGTACAGGAACCAGACAGCAGCAGCCCAAGGCAGCAGCAGTAGGAAGGCTAAAGGTGTGGCGAAGGACAACATGAGTGATTGAGGATTTAGGAGTTAGGAGTTGGGGCTTGGAGACGTTCGGCGTCTTCGCGGATGTAGGTGCGGGCACGGTCGGTGGCGGCGTCGGTCATCTCGGTCGTGGCCTTTTGGCCGGCGAACTTTACAAGGTCAGCAGATTCGAGGAACGTTTTGAGCTTGGCCACAACTTCGGGCGTGAAAGAGGGATGATCGACGGCGACGGCGAGAAATTCCTGTGTGGTCTGTCCGGGAGCGCGGATGCCGCGCGTGCGTTCAATGTAACGGCGCACCACCATGGTCAGCTCAATGTAAAACTCTTTGAAGAACCCGCGGGTCGGCAGATTGCGTCCCAACAGGCGTTGCAGTTCGAGCATGGCGCGGTCAGCAGGCGGCATGCGGAATTCGCGCACACGCCGGCTGAGCCGGGTGAGGCCGAAGAGTGCGGCCGCGAGCGCGGCAACTCCGGCCAGCACCGCGACGATCCAGAGCGCGACCGTACGCGCGGTGGGCGGAACGTAAAGCGGTTCGGGATTAACCTCCGGATCGCCGGTCACCGGCGGACGCGCGCCCTCGTCCGGGAAAATCACTGGCCGCGTGGCAAAGGTCGAGGATTGGGAGGCGTCGGTCACAGTGACCGCGAAGGGTGCCAAACGGTAACGCTTGGCGGCAGGCTCAGGCACTAACCGCCATCGGTAGGTCTGACGCTTGCGTCCGTTGGCAGCGACGGGCTGGGCGGCGAAATCCTCAGCCATGCTGAATCCGGCGAAGCGGTCACGCAAATCCGGCAGCGTGACCTCAAGATGCTCCGGCGCCTCGACCGTGACGGTCAGCATGAAATCCCGGGCGGGGGAAACGCGCTCGGGCACGGACTCAAGCTTGATCGCGACCTCGCCATGCGAGAGGTCGGCGGTAAAAGCGAAAAGAGAATGAATAGTTAAGAGATAATAACTAATAACTGCCAAAGCAAGCCATACGGCCCGTGACTGGCGTCTAAAAGATCGAAAATGTCGGATTGCAATGATCACTATTCGTTATTCACTATTCGTTATTAGTTGTTCGTTATTCACTGTCCCCTATCTTTTCCGTGCGCGGCGGCGGAAGAGCGCGCGCACATCATCGATGTACGGGGCATCGGTGGAGAGTCGGATGAAATCAATGCCGGTGCGCCGCAGGAAACGCAGAAGCGCATCGTTTTCGGTAGCGGCCTGTGTGCGAAACGCCTCGCGCACCATGGCGGATGAGGTGTCGACCAGCAACAACTCGCCGGTCTCGGGGTCTTGCAACTCAATGAGGCCAACATCCGGCAGCGCGGCTTCGCACGGGTCTGAGATCGGACAGGCGATGACGTCGTGGCGACGCGCGGTGACGCGCAGTTCGCGCTCGTAGCCTGTGTCTTGAAAGTCTGAGACGAGGAACACCACGGCCTTGCGCTTCTGCACGTTGTTGAGGAAGCGCAGCGCAGCGGTGATGTCGGTGCGCTCACGGGTCTCGTCCGCGGCCAGCACCTCGCGCACGAGGCGCATGACCGCCGTGCGGCCTTTGCGCGGCGGGATGGATTTGAGGATACGGTCGCTGAACAGGATCAGCCCGATCTTATCCTGATTGCGAATCGCGGTCATGGCCAGCAGGCAGGTAATCTCGGCGGCAAGCTCTGATTTCGAGCGTGTGCCGGAACCGAAAATCTGCGAGCCCGAGACGTCGACCAGAAAAACGACGGTGAGTTCGCGCTCTTCCGAATAGCGCTTCACATGCGGCAGGCCGGTGCGCGCCGTGACGTTCCAGTCGATCGACCGCACATCGTCGCCGGGCACGTAGGCACGCACCTCGTCGAACTCGACGCCCTGCCCTTTGAAGACCGAGTGGTAGTCGCCGGAAAGGCGGTCATCGATGAGGTGCGTCGTGAGGATCTTGATCCTCCCGACCTGCTTCATCAATTCTGTCGTGTCAATCATGATAGAGTGAATAACTAATAACTAATAATGAATAACTAATAGTGAATAACTAATAACTGTGAGATTACGGAGAGTTAAGCGGGCGATTGTTTCTTGAGAGTAAGAAGGCTACTGGTCAGCAAGCGAAGCATCTCTTCGCAGTCTGCGTAAATACCCGGAAAATCGCGGTGTGCGAGATAGTCGGTTTCATGGAGCAGTTCAAGCCAAAAAGCGGTTTCTGATGCTTCTTTTAAGGCGATCTGGAGCTTCAAGATAAAATCCTTCCTGCTAATGGCATATTTAGACTCAGCGATGTTTGCGCCGATACTTGTACCACTGCGCAGAACCTGTTTGGACAAGACGAACTCTTTCTTCTTTTCGGTTAAGAATTGAAAAAGTCGGACGATCCTAATCGCAAACGCTTTACTTTTTGTCTGAAGTACGCCATCGGTTTTCATGCAAAATCTCTCCCAACTATTAGTTATTCGTTATTCACTATTCGTTTTTTAGGGTACGGGGAGGGTGTTCAGGATGTCGGTGATGATTTTGTCGGTGGTGACTTCTTCGGCTTCGGCTTCGTAGGTGAGCATGATGCGGTGGCGCAGCACATCGTGGGCGATCTCCTTGACGTCCTGCGGCGTGGCGTAAGCACGGCCGTGCATCATCGCGTTGGCGCGCGCGGCCAGATTGAGGCAGAGCGTCGCGCGCGGCGAAGCGCCCATTTGAATCTGGTGCGTGAGCTTATCGAGTTTATGCGTTGCGGGGTCGCGTGTGGCGAAGACGATGTCGAGGATGTAGTCGCCCACCTTTTCGTCGCAGTACACCTGATCGAGCATGTCACGCAACGCTTGGACATCAGCGGCGGTAACGACGGCTTTGACCGACGCAGACTGCTTTTGGGTGAAG
>Ga0255343_1006827_pt1 | contig 9957 bp, 4 predicted proteins | sample wastewater_treat_4_FD_192413 | JGI IMG/M metagenome (GOLD analysis project Ga0255343, IMG submission 192413) | Wastewater microbial communities from Lulu Island WWTP, Vancouver, Canada - plant16 | ecosystem: Engineered > WWTP > Wastewater > Unclassified | place: Canada: Vancouver, British Columbia...
CTACGCACGGAGAGCGCATTGTGGTACGATGTGTGTGTCTGTGACCGCCTTGTTGTCGGGCAGACTGATGGGATGCTAGTGATTCTGCATATAAGCTGGCGCCAACGTCGTGTGGCTGTGTGGGGCGAACGGGTTGCACCCGCATGTGGAACTCATCCCACGGCGCAGGGTGCGGCGCAGGCGCGTGTTTCGCCGTTCGATGCCGGGGTGGAAATTCTCGGTGACGTTCTCGAAGGATTCCTTTGGGAGACGGAGAGTCTTCAGATGTTGGGTCTGGAGTTGCGCCTGCCGACAAGCCAGAGTTCTGTCGGCCCGCTTCCAGTGCCGTCGCAATCGTTTCTCTTGCCTGCCGACGTCTCCGTTTCGCCGCCGGTAACGCTTGATACCTGGCGGGTCACGGCTGCCACTTTAACTTGGAAACAGGCCCTGACCTTTCTGGGGGTCTGTCAGGAGCGGCGGCTGGCCGATGGCGTGTTCGCCGGTGAAGACCTGCTCGCGTTCGTGGATCTTTTCCGCTTTTCCGGTTCGCTCGTGGCCCGCGGCAGATTTTTGCCCGCGCTTGTGCGGCGCGACGACGAGGGCGTCGAGGCGCGCTGGCAGCCGTCGCTCGATCCGCCCGACCGGCGGCGGCTCGAAGCGCTGGCCGCGCGTCTGCCGCCGTTGCTGACGCTGGGTACGACACCCGAACACTATGCCGCCGCGTTGCTTGAGGAGCTGACCGACCACTTGGTGCGGCTCAGCGTGATGACGACGCTGTCGCGTTCGCATGCCGAACGCGGTAAATTCTACAGCGCCCACGACGCTTGGTTCGCTGCATTGCGCGGTGAGAGCCCGGTGATCCGCTGGAAAGCGGATGAGGAACTTGACGCCCTGTATGATGCGGTCGCGCTGTGGCGGCGACCGGTCGAAGGCCGCGCGACACATGACGCCGCATTGCTCTTTGATCTGGAGGAGCCGTCCGAACCGAGTCAGCCGTGGTTCCTGCGTGTGCGCTTTAACGGCACGCGCCCGAAAGGCCGTACACCGTTTTTTGAGGGTGCTGATGAAGCGCTCTTGATCGCGCTGGGACAGGCCGGCATGCTCTTCCCACCGCTGACCAGGGCTGAAATCTATCCGCACGGCTTTGGTTGCATGCTACCACCTGATGAGGCACATGTCTTTCTCAACACTGCCGCACCGCTGCTGGAAGCGGCTGGTTACGGCGTCAGTCTACCGGCATGGTGGAGCCGCCGCGAGCAGACCGTCACGCTGGAGGTTGATGCGATGCCGCACGCCGACGCGGACGCCAGCCCGCAGGCACTGGAAGAGAAGGTGGCGCTGTGCTGGACGGTCGCGCTGGATGGCCAGCCGATTTCGCGCGAGGAGCTGGAGGCGCTGTTGGAGTCCGACTCGCCGTTGGTCTTCTTCCGGGGCCGCTGGATTCAGATCGATGTGCGCCAGCTTCAGGAAGCGCTGCGCGTTACGCAACCCAAGCGGGCGGAATCGCAATCTGCGCTGGAGGTGGTGCAGTTGGCGCTGGGCACTGCAAGCCGTGGCGGGCTGGAGGTCTCCGAGGTTCGTGGCGGCGGTTGGCTGGCGCCATTCCTCAATCGCTTGCGCGGCGAGCAGACGTTCGAACTGCTGCCGCAACCCGCTGCGTTTTGTGGCGAGTTGCGTCCCTATCAGGTGCGCGGGTTCAGTTGGCTGGCGTTCCTGCGCACCTGGGGCTTCGGCGGCTGTCTGGCGGATGACATGGGCCTTGGTAAAACGATCCAGACGCTCGCCTTTCTGCTACACGAAAAGGAGCGTGGCGAACGTCGTCCGGTTTTGTTGGTCGCTCCGATGTCGGTGCTCGGCAACTGGTTGCGTGAGAGTCGACGCTTCGCGCCCAGTCTGCGCGTGATGCTCCATCACGGTGCACGGCGCGGTCACGGCAATGCGTTTGTCCGCAAGACAAAAGGGGCGGACATCGTGCTCACCAGTTACCATCTGCTCTATCGCGATTACTCCGACTTGCGTAAAGTCAACTGGTCCGGCATCGTGCTCGACGAAGCGCAGAACATCAAGAATCCTGATACGCGCCAAGCCCAAGCGGCGCGCGCGCTACAGGCCGATTACCGGATCGCGCTGACCGGTACACCGATCGAGAACCATGTTGGCGATCTCTGGTCGTTGATGGATTTTATCAATCCCGGTCTGCTAGGCGGACGTACCGCGTTCCGCGAAACCTTCTTCCGACCGATCCACTCTGGCACCGATCCCGGCGCGCGCACGCGGCTGCGGCGCATTACCTCGCCGTTTTTGCTGCGGCGTCTCAAGACCGACAAACAGATCATCGCCGATCTACCAGAGAAGCGCGAAGGCACCGTCATCTGCACCCTCACGCGCGAGCAGGCGCATCTTTACGAAGAGGTGCTTGAGCAATTCCATCGCGACGTGGCCGACGTCGAAGGCATCGCGCGACGCGGCTTGATTCTCGGTGTGCTGACGCGCCTTAAACAGGTCTGCAACCATCCGGCGCACTACCTCGGTGAGCCGCAGGCCATGGCGCGTCCGTCCGGCAAGCTACAACGTCTGGAAGAGATGCTGGAGGAGATTTTCGCGCGCGGCGAAAGCGCACTGGTCTTCACCCAGTACGCCGAAATGGGCGTGCTACTGCAACAACGTCTCTGCGAAACGTTTGGGCGCGACATGCCGTTTTTGCATGGCGGCGTGCCGCGCAAGACGCGCGACAACATAGTGCGAGCGTTTCAGGAGAGCGTCGAACCGCGTGCCTTTGTCCTTTCGCTCAAAGCCGGCGGCATCGGTCTCAACCTGACTCGCGCGAGCCATGTCTTTCACTACGACCGCTGGTGGAATCCCGCCGTTGAGAATCAGGCCACTGACCGCGCCTTCCGTATCGGACAGACGCGCGATGTGATGGTCCATAAATTTCTCTGCGGCGGTACGCTGGAGGAACGCATCGACGATATGATCGCGCACAAGAGCGCCTTGGCCGCCGAGATCGTGACGAGTGGCGAGCAGTTCCTAACGGAACTTTCCGACGCCGAACTGGATCAGGTTCTGCGGCTTTCCGAAACGGTTATTGCCGATATCGAGGTGGAGGGATGAGCAAGAAAAAGCGAAAAAAGCGATACGCGCCGCGCACGCCGATGGCAATTATGGGCGGTATCCGCTCGCAACATGCGCAAAGTGGAACGTCGCGCGTGTGGTGGAGCCGACGCTGGATCGAGGCCATCGAACGCTTCCGCATTGGGGCGCGTTTGGGACGCGGCCGTAGCTATGCAGTCTCCGGTCAGGTGTCGCAGCTTGAGATCACGCCGGGCGTGATCACCGCCCGTGTGCAGGGTGCCAGCAAGGAGCCGTACACCAGTACCATCCACTTCCGCACGGTGTCGGAAGAGGCGCAGCCGCAATTGATCGAAACTTTGCGTGTCCAGCCGATGTTGGTGGCGCGCCTGTTGGTCGGCGAGCTGCCGCTTGAGGTGGAGGGGCTCTTCCGGGAAGCTGGCTGTCCGCTCTTTCCGCAACGCGAGAACGATCTGTCGAGCCGTTGCTCCTGTCCGGATTACGCCAATCCCTGCAAGCATCTGGCGGCGGTCTACTATTTGATGGGCGAGGCCATCACCAAAAATCCGCTGCTGTTGCTGGCTGTCCGTGGTGTCAGCCGCGTCGAGTTGCTGGGCGATGCGGCGATGGAAGAGCCGCCGCCGACCTGTCCGGCGCAACCGCCCGCGCCCGATCCCATCGATCTCACAACGTTCTACGGAACACCGCAGCCGCCCTTTGAAGATTTCGGCAGCGCCGTGAAAACGCTCACGCCCGCGCCGCTCATCTACCGCCTCGGTCCGTTGCCGTTCTGGCGCGGACAGGAGCGCTTTGCCGACACGCTGGAGCAGTTGTACGCACGGGCCGCCACGCGCGGCTGGGCGGTCTGGGCGCGCGAGCCGCTCGATCTGCGGCGCGAGGACGAGAAGGTCATCATCACCGGCGGCAACCTGCGGCTCCGAGGTCGGCACACGCATATCGACACAACGGCTTTCTGCTAATTTCTTGTTTCTGACAATCAGTTTTTTTGCTACATTGAAGGCGCTGTAAGACACGCGAGTGTTGTATGTCGGGAACGGTTTTTGGTTAGGAGAACGATGCTATGAAAAGAACGACCCTATTGATTCTCACGCTCATGTGTGCGGTGGCGGGCGTGAATGCGGATGTTACCACGAACTACTGGAACGGTTCCGCGGGCGGACGATGGGACGCGACGAACGCTGCGGGCGAGTATGCAAACTGGGTGGGGGGCGCGTTGCCCGCGTACACCAACGTGACCTTTTTCCAACTCGCCGACCGGCAGTCCATCACTGTTAGAACGACAGCTTATATGGGTGGCATGGTGGTTGAGCCCGCCGTGCCTGGGCCAGAAGAAGAGGTGCCCGAGAGTTATCTGTGGTGGCTGAGGTGGTATGACGGCGGCAGCGGTTTTACTGCCAGCACAGCGGCGCTTGGCTATTTCCCTCTGTGCGTCAGGGGCGGTACGCTCGTGATCGGCAGCGACTGTCGGTTCTGGCCCGATGACTACGGCAGTATGCGTAAGGAAGGGGACGGCACCGTGCGTATTTCGTCTTTCTATCCCGCCGGTAGACCGCGCCGCACGCTTGAAATCGCGGAAGGCCAGGTGATCCCGATGATGGATGACGCGCTCGCCTTTACCGATGTGCGTGTGACGGGCGCGGGCACGCTCACGCTCTCGAACTATACCTCGCAGGTGGCCCTGGGCTCGCTCCAAAGCGAAACGGGCGCGGCGATCTCACTTGAGGGCAACGAGCTTCGGCTCGGTGCCACGCGCTCAGACATTCTCTCTGACGCTGTTTCCGGCACAGGGCGCGTGACGGCCGTGGCGAAAAATCTGTACGTGACGAACATCGCCGAGAACATCGCCTACGGCGCGCGCGCTGGGCGGTTGCGCCTCGACTCAAAAACGCCCGCCGCAGTGCCGTTCGCAAAGTATGACTTCGAGGAGTCCCTCACGAAGGACTCCTCGGGTCACGGACGCGATCTCGTGGCGAACGGTACGGTCGAGCGTGTGTACGACGCCGGGCGCGATAGCTGGGTGGCGCGTTTCACGGGCACGGCGAACTCCGGCGGTGAGCTTGTGGCCACCGTCACGGATACCACCGAACTCACGGGTGACTCGGACTACACGATCAGCCTGTGGGCGCGGACTTTCGACACCCCCGTTGCGAACGGCTATCCCACGATGGTCGCGATCGGGTCGCAGTGCGCCGATCACAGCGTTGTGCAGTTCCGCTTCGTGAATAACGCCTGCAACACGCTCCTGCTCGGCCACTGGAACCAGGCAGGCGACTGGAATAATCTCCCCGGCCCTTCGGACCCCACGCAGTGGCATCACTATATGGCGATGCGCGAAGGGTGCCGCCTCACCGTGTGGATGGACGGCGTGAAGGTGCTCGACGAACGGAGTATTGTCCTTGAAATGACGCTGCCCGAGATCGTTCAGATCTTCATCGGTCGTCTGCCGGGATGGAGTCGTTTCTTCTGCGGCGATATCGATGACGTGTGCATCTATTCGCGCGCGCTCGGCCCCACGGGCATTGAGCAACTCCTCGCCGGCGAGGAGCCCATTTCGGACGGCGATCTCGTTGGCGCGGCAGGCGAGCCGGTGGCGATCCCCGCGAACACACGGTTGTATACCGAACTCAACGGCGAAATCCAACTCGCCGGCACGCAGACCCTCGCCCGTGTGGACGGTAATGCCGTGCGCGGCGGCATCGTGATGAATGCGGGCGGCGAACTCGCGATGACCGGCCCGGGCACCTACAATGCGGGCGTGCGCGGTGAGAGCGTGTTCGCAAAGACCGGTCCAGATACACTTACGCTCGGTGGTTCGCTCACGCACACGGGGGGTACCGAGGTGCGCGAAGGCACGCTCGTTCTCCAGAACACAGCGGTGCTGCCGCAACCATTCGCCGTCTACGACTTTGAAGATGACAACCTGGGTGTCGATGCCACATGCAACGGGTACACCCTCACCACGCAGAGCGGTGTCTCGCGCGAATACGACGCCGAGCGCGGCGGCTGGGTGGCACGGTTCCCCGGCACTTCGGCGCAGCGGCTTGAGACGACGGTGAAATCGCCGTACCTCACAGGTGATACGGACTACACGATCAGCGTGTGGGTAAAGCCTGATGCGGACTGCGGCGACCCGGGCACCTTCGTCTCGCTAGGCTACCAAGACGCCTTCCAGGAGGTCGTGTTCCGCTACAACGGCATTTCCGCCGGCACACTCTGCCTTTCCCATTGGGGTGGCACGCTTGACTTCGCCAACGTCCCTTCGCCCCCCAATCCGCAGGGCGCGTGGCACCACTATGTGGCCGTGCGCAAGGGGAGCGTGTTTACCGTTTACTGCGACGGCGTGCAGACGTGGTGGACAGACGTCGCGCAGGCGCTTGCGATTCCGCTTTTAAAGCAGGTGTGCATCGGGCGGCAGCTCAGTAGGACGGATCGCCAATTCAAGGGGCTCATCGACGATGTGCGCATCTACACCGAGGCGCTTGACGCTGCGGACGTGGCGCATCTCTATGCGCACGGAGACCTGGTGGCACTCGCGCGCGGCGCGGTGCCGGACGCGAGCGCGGAAGCCCCCGTGCCCGTGTTGCACTATGCATTCGAGGATGCGTCCAACATCGGCAAGGACTCCATCGGCACGAACGACCTCGTCAAATGCGGCGACGGCACGCTCACGCTCATCGACTCACCTCTCGGCGGCAAGGCGCTCAAGTTCGATGCGTACAACCTCTCCTATCTGTGCAGCGACGGCTTCCCGGAGGCGATCCCGTCAAACGGCCAGCCGTTTACGGTGTCTCTCTGGATACAGACCCATCAGGCGGACGAGTTCACCAAACAGGGCAATAACGTGCACTACCCCACTTTCATCAGTTGGGGCTGTCCCGTGGACAAAACGATCAACTACATGTTCAGCTACTGGTACGATCAGAACGACAGAACTTGGAGTATGCGATGCTGCATACGCAAGCCGAGCGGCAGCCTGTTCGATATCAACTCCGGCAGCACGCTCCCCGGCCTTCACGACTGCGACGCGCCTCAACGCTGGCACCATTTCGCCACAACGTACCATCCCGAGACGGGCGTGCGGAACTTCGTAGATGGACAGTACGTGGACGGCTTCTCGTCGGGTGGTGCGTTCATGAATGACTCTCTACGAGACACAGCCCGCTTCTATCTCGGCTCGAAGACCACGGCGACTTGGGCGCTCTTCCGCGGTGCACTCGACGAGGTGAAGGTGTTCGATCAGGCGCTAAGCGTGCAGCAGATCCGTGCGACGATGCGCGCGGACGCGCGCGGTGTGCACGTGCTGCCGCCGGGCGGCGCGGTGACGGTGGCGCAGGGTGCGACGCTTGAGGTAAATGGCTCCGATGAGGAGGTCGGTCAACTCTCCGGTGAAGGTACACTCAGCCTCGTGAGCGGGCGGCTGGCGCTTGCAGGCACAAACACGTTCGCGGGCACGCTCACGGGCGACGGCACGCTGAAGCTGCCGGAAGACGCGGAACTCACGCTCGGCGCGAATCCCACCGGGTTCACGGGTTACTTCGAAATGGCGGGTGGTGCGCTCGCGTTGCCGGAAGGCGTCACGCGCGTGAACGCCACCTTCCGCGCCACGGCGATCGACGGCGCGGCGCAGGTCGCCTATCCCGGCGACGTGGAGATTCCCGACGGCGCGGCAATCACGCTGACGGCGGCGAACAAGGGACCGCTGATCACAGCGAACGGCACCGTCACGCTGGCGGGCGGTGGCACGATCACGCTATCCGCCCCAGAGGCCACGGGCAATTGGGAAATCGCGCGCGGCACCTCCGTGACAGATGTTGGCCTGGGCGATTTGGCCGAGCGCTGGAGTGTGGAAAATGTATCGGGCACGCGCGATGTGAAGTTCGAGATTGCATCCGGTGCCTTCTGGTGCCGCATCTACGGCTCCGGCTCGTTGCTCTTTTTGCGGTGATGGCTTCCGCGCTGTGCGCTATGCGTGGATTTAGCAGTTACCAACCCGGCCACAAATTATGCTGCGACTCTGGGCCGCGACCACAGCGTTCAAGTGGAACCATGAAACTTCATGAAAAACAGGGCACCTTGGCATCCTTGGCGGCTCCAGAAAACGCTCAACGTTCAACGCTCAAGTGATACGGCTCGCGGGGACGCTCGTCCGTTGACGGCAGACGAAGTCGGTTTGGCCGTCCTCGTGGTAGGAACTTCTGACAAGCGGTGCACTGGCCACATAGCCGAATCCAAGCGCAAGGGCCGTCTCGCGCAAGCGGTCGAATTCGGCAGGCTCCACATAGTGTTCGACCGGCAGGTGGCGCGGGCTGGGCTGGAGATACTGTCCGGCGTAGAAGATGTCGCATCTGGCGTCGCGGGCGTCGCGCAACGTCTGTTCGATCTCGGCGGGGGTTTCACCGAGCCCCAGCATCAGGCTGGTTTTGGTGATCATGTCGGCATCGGCCGCTTGACGCAAAACGGCGAGCGACTGCGCGTAATCGGCTTGCGGCCGCGCCTGCGGGTAGAGGCGAGGCACGGTCTCCAGATTGTGGCCGAAGATGTCAGGCCGGGCGCGTATGACCGTCGCGACGTCGTCGGGATCGCCGCTGAAATCGGGCACCAGCACTTCGATCAGGATGCCGGGCACGGCGGCACGGACCGCCTCGATGGTTTGCGCCCAGTGCGCCGCGCCGCCGTCCGGCAGGTCGTCACGTGTGACCGACGTGAGAACCACCTCTTTGAGTCCGGTCTCCTTGACGGCGGCGGCGACATTCGCGGGCTCATCGGGATCGGGCGGCAGCGCACGGTGCTTATCCACATTGCAGAAACGGCATCTCCGCGTGCAACGGTCGCCGAGTAGCATGATCGTCGCGCGTCCGTGCTTCCAGCAACGACCGAGATTCGGGCAGAAGGCCTCTTCACAGACGGTGTGGAGCCCGTAGGTACGCAGGCGGTTTTTGGTGGCGTTAAAGGCATCGTTCTGTCCGATCGCGACTCGGATCCAAGGCGGCTTCCCGCCGCTATTCGAAGCGTGCTCTGCTCTCATGACGAAAAGTATTAAAGCACAGACGCGGTCTGGTGCAAAGACAAGCCGCGCTGTGCGCGGCGCGGAGTTAACACTTAGGAGTGAGGATTTAGGAGTTTTTTACTTCGGTGTTGGATGTTCGATGTTCTGCGTTCATGCCCCCCGAAAACACTTTTTGCAAAAAACCGCATTCTCCTGTTTGCCATAGCGGCGGGAATCGGGTATAGTGGGGCATCAATTACGGTTCTCTTCTCGGTTTCCGAGGTGGCCGTAATGCCGTTTTCACATGTGACACGAGGTGATCATGAAAAAAGTGCTGTTCGGTTTGCTGATGGCTGGGTTGATTGTGTCTGGCGCCAGTGCCGCTGAAAAGGTGCGTTGGCCGGTCTGGTTCGCTTTCAACAACGTAGAGGACATCGATGTCGTCGGGCTCCGCCTGAACCTCCCTTCTGGCGAGTGTGAGCAAGTAACGGGTCTGGACATCGGTTTTATCGGTCGTTCCAAATACTACAACGGCATCCAAATCAACCTGTTCCGTAACGATGTCGAGGACATCCTTGCGGGCTGGCAGATCGGTTGCTACAACTCGACCAGCTTGGGTGACGCGCTGGGCCTGCAGACGGGTCTCTGGAATGAGGCGCAGAGCCTTTACGGGTTTCAGGCCGGCCTGGTGAACCTCGCCGATTACGCGACGGGCTTTCAGATCGGGCTGATCAACCGCGTGGAGGATATGCATGGCTACCAGATTGGATTGGTTAACATTATCCGCAGCGGTCGCGTCCCCTTCTGTCCGATCATCAACGCGTGCTTCTAACCGTTGCTTTTTATCGTCCGGCAACGCCTGAGGCGCTGTCGTGTGCGCGGCGGGCAAGCCAAGGCCCGCC
>Ga0255343_1006835_pt1 | contig 9949 bp, 10 predicted proteins | sample wastewater_treat_4_FD_192413 | JGI IMG/M metagenome (GOLD analysis project Ga0255343, IMG submission 192413) | Wastewater microbial communities from Lulu Island WWTP, Vancouver, Canada - plant16 | ecosystem: Engineered > WWTP > Wastewater > Unclassified | place: Canada: Vancouver, British...
CAAATTCGTCGAGTAATTGTAAACCCATCGAGCTATCCAAGTAGTTATTATAGGACATCTCTTTGCCATGGATCATGCGAAGGCCCATCGGGAAAGAAGAAACAGGGGGGTAAGTTGTCCAAAGAGCAGCTTGTTGATGAGGATTTTCACCATAACGGAGGGGAGTGTTTTTCTGTAGGTATGTCACGGTAAGCTCTTCTTTTTCGCGGTTGCAGAATTGCATAGCGATTTGCGCATCGTAATAGGAAGTTCTTAAAAAAGCTCTTTTCATACATTCAAAGGAATAGCTAATTGGGACACAACCGTTATTTTTATTCAAGGAGTTGATAAAATCGGGATAATCAGAAGGATCTGACAACGTGACACATTCTTGGTAATTTTTTGCAGAAGCCCGAAGTAGGGATACGCCGCCGATATCAATTTCATCCAGCCATTTTTCTTCTAAATCAGAGTGCTGAATAGCATCTTGGAAAGGGTACAGGTTCACGCAAACCAAATCGATCTTTCGAACACCGTATGTCGTGATTTCCTCGATTTCACCGTATTGATGTCGGGCTAGAATGCCAGCAAATACCTTCGGGTGAAGTGTTTTTACTCTACCGTGGATCATCTCCGGGAAACCGATGTAGTCAGCTAACATAGTGCAGGGGATTTTATTCTCACTCAGGTACAAACAAGTACGATTGGTAGCAATGATTTCCACCTTGTGGGAGCAGAGAGCTTTTGCTAATGCAAGCAGGTGGTTTTTGTCAGAGACTGAAATAATCGCTCTTTTGATCATGATCATGGATGCAGGTTCACCTTTCTGCCGATAATAGTGTATCGGTCTTCTATAACGATTTTTAACGCTTCCGGCAAGACAATATGTTCTTTTGCTAATATCCGTAAAGTAAGACTTTCTTCGGTATCATCGTCGAACACGGGCACAATATCCTGTAGAATGATCGGTCCGCCATCCACCTCGGGGCTGACGAAATGAACGGTACATCCAGTAAATTTTACACCATAATCCAAAGCTCTTTTTTGAGAGCTTAATCCTGGGAAGGAGGGAAGCAAAGCGGGATGTATATTGATGATTGGTTTTGCAAAGGTTTCTATGAAATGTTTGGAGAGAACCAGCATAAAACCAGCAAGAACAATCACGTCAATTTTTTTAGATGAGAGTAATGCAAGAATAGCTTCTTCATACTCGTTTCTAGAGGAATACTCTTTTTGTTCCAGGACGGTAACTGGAATTTTATACTGAGAAGCTATCTGTAGTCCCATCGCATCAGAACGGTTTGATAACACAAACGGTACTTGACACTCCAGGAATCCCAGTTTTCTTTTTTCAAGGATTGCCGCAAGATTACTACCTCTGCCAGATATAAAAATAGCGACTCGTTTCATGCGTAACTCCTTTGTTAGAAATCCATTCTATCGTGAAAAGAATGCTGGTACCACTCTGCAATTTTTTCTACTGAAAACTGTGTGGCACGATCCAGTTTCATTTCGCTTTGTATCGTGCGACCAATCTTGGTGTAAGGTACTTTATCAGCGAACAATTGATCAACTAACTGAGCTTTGGCGGGAATAAAGGTGATTAAATATCGACCATTCGATTCACAGCGTAGATAAGCCCACTGTTGTGTAGTGTCGATAGGCAACTTCCACTCGAATCCGATCATAGAGACAATGATACTTTGTTGAATGGCACGAAGCAATCCGCCTCTGTCAATGCTAAGACATGAAACGAATAGGTTGGATTGAATGCCAGATCGGATAGTTTTTTGGTGCAGTATTTCTTGTTGAATATCCAGGGAAGGGAGTGTCTCTCTGGCATAGTCTTCCGGATCGGTATTGCCTACTACGGCTACGCAGAGATCTTCAGCTGGAAACCCGATTGGTAGAGGATGAGTGATCGATCCCATGCCTACCATTCCAATGGTGGGGGTAGGATAGATTCGTTTGCGAATACCTTCATTATAGAGACTCACATTACCAGAAACGACCGGTATTTCCATTGCTTCGAGAATCTCTCTCATGCCTTCCACAGTTTGTGAAAGCTCCCACTGAGTGTGTGGCAAATTAGGATCACCAAAATTTAAGCAGTTTGTGATAGCAGTCGGTACGAGGCCAAGTGCACTGATTCTTCTAGCACACTGGGCGATAGTAGTCTGTACACCCAAATAGGGATTGATTGCGCTATTTCTGCCATTGCTAATCAGGGTTACACCCAGAAATTGATCTGTTTCTTTGATTCGAAGCAAAGAAGCACCTATGCCTGGGGGATTCACTGTATTGGTTAATAAAGTATGATCATACTGCTCGTAAATCCATCGTTTCGATCCAAACTGCGGATCCTGCAGAAATTGCTTCACCTTTTCTTTCAGGATGCCAGCGGGTGGTTTTAGAGGGAGGGGAGTGAGTGCGGGATTTTGAATCGGTGGAACAGATGTGACAGGGGGATGTAACAACTCCTCGATGGGAACAATGCCTACCAGTTTGTCATGATGGATTATTTCCATATTTCCAGTATCGGTAATCGTGCCGATAATAGCGTAATCTAATTCCCAATGATCCAAAATCGACTTGATCTTCTCTTCTTTGCCGGGTTTACTGATCAGAAGCATTCTTTCTTGAGATTCGGAAAGCATCATCTCTACCGGAGTCAAATCATCCTCCCGTAAAGGCACCGCATCCAGGTTCAACCTCATTCCTTTGTGACCTTTCCCCGCCATTTCCACTGAGGAGCTAGTCAAACCAGCGGCACCCATATCCTGAATCGCTTCGATCAGATCCTCCTCGATGATTTGCAAAGTAGCTTCTATTAAGAGTTTTTCTAGAAATGGATCGCCCACTTGTACGCTACCACGCTTTTTCTGGGCTTCTTCATCCAGAACACCCGATGCGAAGGAGGCACCGTGTAGACCGTCTCTTCCAGTTTTTGCACCGATATAAATTACATTGGATCCTGTATGCTTTGCTTCAGATGAACGTAGGTTTTTTTTGCGAAGAAGACCGATCGTCATGGCGTTGATGAGTGGGTTTTCTTCATAGCAAGAATCGAATCTTGTTTCTCCGCCTAATGTGGGTACACCTACACAATTTCCATAATACGCAATACCTTCGACTACCCCGTTTAATAGGTAGCGTGCTCTCGGATTATTTGGCAAATCAAAGCAAAGCGAGTCATAAGAAGCGATAGGTCTTGCTCCCATCGTGAAAATATCGCGAATGATACCTCCCACGCCGGTAGCTGCGCCTTGAAAGGGTTCCACTGCAGAAGGATGGTTATGGCTCTCTACTTTGAAGGATAGGTATAAATCGTCGGTTATACTGATTACGCCAGCATTTTCTCCCGGACCCGTTACCACTCTCGGTCCATGAGTGGGGAGCCGTTTCAAGTATTCTTTCGAGCTTCTATAGCTGCAATGTTCGCTCCACATGGCAGAAAACAAGCCTAATTCGACGATAGTAGGCTCCCGCTGTAAACGTCTCTCTATTTCTTGATAATCCGAGATTGACATATTGAATTGTTTGATTATCTCAGGGTTCATTTCGTCTCCTTACAGGAATCCACAATGGATTGAAACACCAATAGTCCGTCCGACGATCCTGTGAGTGATTCGCAGGCTCTTTCCGGATGGGGCATCAGACCAAGCACATTTTTTTCTCGGTTACAGATACCGGCTATATCGTTCACGGATCCATTCGGATTGTTCTGATAGGTAAACACAATTTGGTGATTCTGTTGAATCATACGTATTGAATCGGCATCAGCAAAATAATTACCGTCTTTATGCGCGATAGGAATTCTGATGGATTGGTTTTTTTGAAAGAGACACGTGAAAGGTGTCTCGTTGTTTTGTACTTCCAAGGTGACCATTCTGGAGATAAAACGAGTGGATTGATTCGTCAGCAGAACGCCTGGGAGTAGGTTTGTTTCAACCAACACCTGAAAGCCGTTACAGATACCAATAACCTTCCCGCCATTCACAGCATAGCGTTTGATCGTCTGGATCACCGGAGAACGGGATGCAACCGCTCCGGGTCGTAAGTAGTCTCCATAAGAAAAACCCCCTGGTAAAATGATACAATCCACATCCGGTATTTGGGTGTCTTTATGCCAAATGGGGATTACTGCTTGTTTTGCCACTTGACTGACAGCGTATATGGCATCTGCATCGCAATTGGAACCGGGAAAGATCACCACTCCGAATTTGATCATGATACCACTTCAAGAGAGTATTCTTCGATCAATGGGTTGATCAGCAGTTTTTCGCACATTTCTTGTACTTTCGCGGTCGCTTCTTTGACGTTGTCAACTTCGATGTTAATTTTTATTCGTTTACCTATACGAATTTCCTGAATAGATTGGAATCCAAGATTTTTCAACGCATGCTGAATCGTCTTTCCTTGAGGATCCAGAATATTTGCTTTTGGTTGTACATTGACAAAAATGGTGATCATGGTATTAAACCAACCCTTCTATAAATATGGTCCACATGGCGTAAGTACCACTGGATGTCAAAACACTCTTCTCTCTCTTCAGAGGTTAATTTTGAGTTGATCAACGGCTCGTTTTGTAAGAAATCAGATAATGATTGGTTTGTACGCAGTGCTTCAAAAGATCCTTTCTGGATCAGTGCATATGCTTCTTCTCTTTGCATTCCTTTTTCTATCAGTTTTGTTAAAATCCTTTGAGAAGCGTAAAGTCCGTGTGAGTTAGTAATATTGATCATCATCTGTTCAGGGAATACATCCAGCTTAGAGACCACTTGGTTTGTTTGGTAAAGAATGTAATCTAACAGTATGGTCGCATCCGGAATCAGAACTCTTTCAGCAGAGGAGTGGGAAATATCCCGTTCATGCCACAAAGCGATGTTTTCGATGGAGGCGCCGGCATAGTGCCGTATCATTCTAGATAAACCACAAATTCTCTCGCAAATAATGGGATTACGTTTGTGAGGCATGGCAGATGATCCTTTCTGACCGGATCCGAAAGGTTCTTTCGCCTCGGAAACCTCCGTACGTTGAAGATGTCTGATCTCTGTGGCTATGCTCTCTAACGTGCCGGCAATGATAGCCGTTGTCATCAGAAATAGCGCATGAACATCTCTCGACACCACTTGAGTAGCAACCAATGCCGGTCGTAATCCGAGAGATGGCAGTGCGATGTCTTCTATTTCCGGTCTGGTGTTTGCAAAATTACCAACCGCTCCGGATAGCTTTCCGACAGAAATCTCTTCGATAGCATTCTGCAGTCGGTGAACGTTGTTCTGCATCTGGTAATACCATAAAGCAAACTTTAGCCCGAAAGATGTCGGCTCTGCATGGATGCCGTGCGTTCTACCGATCACGGGGGTGTCTTTATATTGCAACGCTTTTTGTTGTAAAGAGGATTGGAGGGATTGAAGCCCTTGCATCAGGTGTGATCCTGCTTCCTTCATCTGAAGTGCCAAACCGGTATCAAGAATATCCGACGAAGTGGCACCCAGATGTACGTATCGTCCTGCATCGCCTATATTTTCTGCGACATTGGTCACAAAAGCGATCACATCGTGTTGAGTGGTTTGTTCGATCTCATTGATTCTGTCGACTTGGAATGAAGCTTTTGAGATAATCTGATCATACGCATCCTGAGGAATCACTCCCATCTGATGCCATGCTTTGCATATAGCTAGTTCCACATCGAGCATTTTTTGAAATTTATTCTGTTCCGACCAGATTTTGGATATAACCGGTCGGCTATATCTAGATATCATCGTATAATCGTCTCCTTATCATCCGGTCCCACCGATATGATACGTATCGGAACCGATAGATTTTGTTCGATAAAATGGATATAGTTTTTTGTTTCATTGGGCAAATCCTCGAAACAACGAAGGGAGGTTATCGGTTTTCTCCAGCCAGGCAGATTCTGATACACCGGCTGTATGCTGTTCCATTCCGGTTCCAAGGTAGGAAGGCCCTCGTTCTGGATTAGCGAGGATTGATAATGGGTGCAAACGGGAATCTGATCCAACTCGTCCAGCACATCTAATTTCATGATCGCTATTTCCGTAACGCCGTTCCAGTGTATAGTTTGCCGAAGTAATGGTAGATCAAGCCAACCGCAACGTCGGGCTCTCCCGGTGGTAGCACCAAATTCGCCCCCCTTTTGTTGCAGATGTTCGCCGAGGGAGTCTCTGATTTCAGTCGGAAAAGGACCCTCTCCCACTCTGGTAGTGTACGCTTTTGCTACGCCTACCACACGCGAAATGGATTGGGGGGGGAGACCTAAGCCAGTACAAGCCCCGGCAATGGTAGTGGTGGAAGAGGTGACAAAAGGGTACGTACCGTGATCGATATCTAAAAGTGCTCCTTGAGCTCCTTCCAGTAAGAGAGTCTTTTCCTCAGACAGAAGCTGACGAACCAATACTGAGTCGTCTGTAATGTACGGTGCCAATTGTTGTGCATACCGCGCATAGTCTTGTAAAATCGACTCTTTTGAGGGTAATGTAACGGCATTTTCTTTTGCAATCAATTGGTACCAAGCAATTTCTTCGTCTATTTTTTGTGAAAGATGGGTCAGAAAATAATCCTGGTACTGCATCTCTCCCATACGGATATTGTCTCTGGATATTTTGTCGGCATAAGCCGGACCGATACCTCTATTGGTCGTGCCGATTTTGTTCTTTCTTCGCGCTTCTGACAGCTTGTCATGCCAGATGTGCCAAGGGAAAATCAGATGAGATCTGCTGCTGATAAATAATTTGCCTTGTAAGGTGGGGATGGATTGCAGTATGGCATCCATTTCCTGACAGAGTATTGCCGGATTGATAACCGTTCCGGCGCCTATAATTCCTTTTGCTTGCGGATGAAGCAAACCAGAAGGTAAAAGATGAAAGATGTACTGTTTGCCATTTTGAACTATGGTGTGACCGGCGTTATTTCCACCATTAAACCGGGCGATATAGTCTACTTGGGATGACAACCGGTGTACTAATTTACCCTTTCCCTCATCGCCCCATTGCAACCCGACAATGCCCATAACGTTATGATTCATGATTCACATCCATTTTCAATTTTCAAATCCAATCTACTAGTATACCAAAACTCTCATGAAAAGAAGGGAGAAATTGGGGGTTGTTGAGAAAAAAATAATAAAGCTTACAATGGAGGAAAATTAAAGAGAAAGAGATGTAAAGTGGCTCTGAAAGTTATTGTATACGTAGTTTGTGCATTATATGGATTCGGTATCACGTATTATGGGATGCAATGGTTAAGGAAAGTATCGTTTCGGTCTATTCAACAAGGAAAATACAATCCCATTGCATCGATTCTGTATATGTTAGTCGGTGGTCTATTTCTTTTTATACCGGCTCTGTATGACATCAAAGCCTTTTTAATTAGCTTTGGAGTGTCGCTAATCACCAATATGTTTGTGTTGCTGAGTCTATCGAAAACCAACAAGAAAAATCATTCTCAACTTCCGAAAGAGAATCAATAGAAGGATTGGTATGCACGAAGAATCGATTCAGGAGATCATTGAGAAGGGCATCCGCCCTCTTGTTCAGTTCCATCTGGGAGCCAAGGAGTACTCACTTTCCAACATCTTTTTTGCTTCCTTATTGGCAGCAGTTATTTTTTGTCTTGTCATCGTTTTATTCGGGATAGCAGCAAAAAGTAAAAAACCTTCTCGAATGCAGTATGTCGGTGAATTGCTCTATATGATGCTAAAGAATTTTGTCACTTCCAAACTGGGGAAAAAAGCGGAGCCGGTTGTCCCGTTTATCGGTACATTATTTGGTTATATGTTGATCTCAAATCTACTTGGATTGTTTTCTCCGCTCGGTCAGTTTGGCTTGCATTTTTTTATTGCTCCGACTATTGATTTAAGCATCACACTGGCTATGGCGACAGTAGGTATTGCATATGTCCATTTCCGAAGCATGCAATTGAAGGGAATAAAGCACTATTTCTCCCATTATTTCAAGCCTTATCCTTGGATGTTTCCAATCAACCTGATCGAAGAGTTTGTCAAACCGCTGTCATTAGCCGTTCGTTTATTTGGAAATATATTCGGGGAGCATGTCGTTTTCGAGATCACCTTTTCCTTAGTCAGTTTTGCTGTGCCGGTGCTGGTGATGTTTCTTACCTTATTTACCGGATCAGTGCAAACATATGTGTTCTCATTGTTAATCATGGTCTATCTGACAGAGATGATAGGCCTTCACGAAGAAGGGAGTCATTCATGAACACAGCGGTTTTATTTTATATCGTATCAGTGGTAATGGCAGGTTTAACCATCATGGTCGCTGCGGTAGGCGCTGCTACGGCACAGGGAAAAGCTGCTTCTGCCGCGTTTGATGCTATGGCAAGACAACCTGAAATCCAGAGTGGTATCAGCGGATCCTTGATTCTATCCCTTGCCTTAATTGAATCCTTGGCAATCTATGCCTTGGCAATCTCGCTGGTGTTATTATTTGCCAATCCTTTCAGTCCGATCATACAGCCGTTGTTAACCGGTCTGTAATGAAGGATCAGGCGAAGTAAATGCTACAATTTAATTTGATGACATTTTTAGGTTTTATCCTGAATTTTGCGATCCTGTTTTTTGTTTTTAAAAAGTTTTTTTATCAGTCTTTTAAACGGATCATCGATGAGCGGGAAAATGCGATTCAGAGTGCCTATGAAAAGAATAAGAGCCTGACCCGGGAAGCAAATGATAAAATAGAACAGGCGACCAAACAGATCCAAGAAGCAGAAAAACAAGCGAAAAAAATCATTTCTGATACTAACGACCTGGCGGAAGAGATCGTGAACAAAGCCAAACAGGAATCGAAAAAACAGGTTCGGGAAATGATTCAAACTGCCGAAGAAGAGATCAAAATTTCCATGGAGCGATCCAATCAGTTTTTAAAAATCAGGGCACTCAATATGGCGCAAACTCTTTCTCAGGAGATGATATGTTCGATTATGACCTACTCGATGGATTGCGAATTCATCAAACATCTATTACTAGAGTTGAACCATGCTGAAATTCTAGACACAAATGGCAAAAGTATCAGCTTTCAAGCTGCTTTAAAAAGTGCTGTGGAGCAAAAAAACGAGATTACCATTCTGACTGCCATCGAGTTGCCTTGGGAGATCAAAGAAGAATTTCGTAAGATCATCTATTCGTCTGCAGAAGAGCCTGTAGAGTTGCGGTTTACCAAATCTAACACCATTTCGGGCGGTTTTAAACTGAATTTTGGTTTTACTGACCTGGATTTCTCTGTGGAAGGTCAGGTCGGCTCCATCGTTAAGCAGCTGAGTATGTAAATGAATATTGAAAAATATAACCGTTTATTACAGGATATAGAGAACAAAACAAAGAAGCTGACCTACCGCGGTTACCTGTTTGAACGTGGCACGATCACTTTTATAGGGGCTTCCATCGTTGGAGCAAACGGAATTCATCACTGCTTTATCGGTGAAGTAGTACGTATTGGCGAAGATACGAAAGGCTATGTGTTTGGTTTCCGTGGCGAGGAAGTGCAGATTATCCTATTGGATGCTTCTTCACAAGTAAAAATGGGTGATCCGGTATACCGTACCGGACAAGCTTTATCCATTCCTACTGGTAGAGGATTGATCGGTCGGATTGTGGACCCGACAGGACGTCCGATTGATGGCAGGGGACCACTCGTTACCTCTTCAACGAGACTGGTGGAGAGGATTGCTCCATCCGTAATAGAAAGAAAACCAGTCTGTAAGCCAATCCATACCGGTATCAAGGTAGTGGATTCCATGATACCCATCGGCAAAGGACAGCGAGAGCTAATCATAGGGGATCGTCAGACTGGAAAATCTTCCATACTGGTCGATACGATCATCAACCAAAAAGAAACCAATGTGATTTGTATCTATGTTGCTATCGCTCAACGAGCTTCTACCGTTTCCTCCCTTCTGGATACACTATCTAGGTTTGGTGCGATGGATT
>Ga0255343_1006842_pt1 | contig 9946 bp, 7 predicted proteins | sample wastewater_treat_4_FD_192413 | JGI IMG/M metagenome (GOLD analysis project Ga0255343, IMG submission 192413) | Wastewater microbial communities from Lulu Island WWTP, Vancouver, Canada - plant16 | ecosystem: Engineered > WWTP > Wastewater > Unclassified | place: Canada: Vancouver, British Columbia...
TAACAACCAATACATTTTAAATTGCAGAATTTAGTAGGGCTGATAGCTAAAAAACTGGGGGGATTATGATTAAACTCATTTTTGAACCTTTCAAGGTTTTCTTTTTTCTTTAAGTAAATGTTAATAGTAAATGAGTTAAGAAGAGCTTTTTTCACACTAGGAGCAGTTCTTGCATTTTCATAGGCATCATTGACAGTTTTAACTAAGTTTTTAACCATGTAATACTTGTCTTCTTGGACGTGGGCAGGATATTTTTTACATGATAAAAGAATTTGTTTTAATTTTTCATCAGCCTTTTTTAGAAGATTTTTTCTGATGAAGTTGTTTGCTAGTATTTTTTCTAATGGCATCTTAGAGTATTTACCAAGAAAGTCTTTAATCATACTATCAACTTCATAATGAATATTTGGATTACTTTCATTTCTCTTTGTGTGTCTTCTTCCCCTTATTTTGAAAATATTCTTTAATTGAATTTTCATTTTAACCTCATCCTTTCTCATTTATTTGTACTTACCAATCGGTAAGTACAAATAAAGTTTAAAGTGAAATTTCAAATTGTCAACTGAAACTTATTTTTGAAACTACAAGTGCTTTAAAAAGAAAAAAAGCATATATTTCATCAATCACCCTTTACTAATAAACATTCCGATGTACGCAAACTTTTTCACAGAATTAGGTCAGGTTGTGATAGCTTTTATGGTAGTTTAGGAATATTTTTCCATTCATTGCTTGGTATAACAAGCAAAGTCTACGACCCAATGGGATTATTGAATACATTGAATTAATCTAGCAATTCTAGCTTTTTTTCAAACTGGCATTCCATCAAACGGGTTCGAGCTTCGTCCCACCAATCCCCGAAAAGATTGTTAATTCTAAGATATGATATATTAACTAAGCTTTTTGATTATATAAGAAGCTAAGTATTCATTAATCTCTGCATGACGTGAAACTGGCTGGCTGTGAGATTGTTTTGTTTTCTCCAGATTCAAGATCAAATAATAATGACTTTAAGTTCTCTATTAGTTCATCTTTCGAGAGAGCTTGAGTCTGATATTCAGGATATTCATTCCAATAACCTAAATAATATTCTCCATCTTTCCAATAAGTATATTTTCTTGTTTTCATCTATCGCCCTCCTTATCGCATATTATCCTATGAACTTAGGATGAATGCAATATATCAGCGATACGTCATTTTGAATTCACCAGTTTTATGACAGGGGGACGGGGTTGTTGTCACACCAAAGTGTGACAACAACCCCGTCCCCCTGTCATACGAAAAATATGCTTTATTAGGATGGGTACTGAATTCTGATGGTTTGACTCTTCGAATCATATTCAAAACTTGTATACATATAATCCAATAACAATCGTAAGGGTATAAAAATTTTACCGTTCTGAATAAAGGGAGGTGAATCTATCTCAATCCATTCATTATCAATACGTACTATTGGTTTGTCGATATATAACTCAATCCTTTTATCACCGATATCCAGTAATACAATTTTTGTTTGTTCATCAAAAAGTATTTTTATTTTCTGATGAAAAACAATTTCATTTATCAGCTGTATATCTGCGAATACCTGGTTGTCTTTTAGTACAGGTGTGGACACTTTTTCAATAACCTTTAGTTGATCGTTCACTATTACTTGTTCCGAACCTATTTTCAGCTTTACTATGTTCCCAATCGCATAGACATTAACTTGAATTTCCTGGTTTAGGTCCGGATAATCAGGAAAGTCAAAGTGAAGATAGGCGGTATTCACTTTCCAAGCTTGCAATCGTTTCGCTTTTATAGTAAAAGTAATTTTTTTGTCAGATAGTTTCCCGGTTTCTTTATCACATCGTATAAAATTCTCAGTTCTAAGATTAAAAGATATATCTTTTGGATAAGAAGTATGGAATTTTACTTCAAAAACCTGGTCCTTAAATATTGAATATGGATCAATCTTGATGGTTTCAGACTCCCATACAATTTCCGGTAATGGATCAGGTGGTTTTAAATCTGAGATCGGGATGATATGGAAACGACAGTTAAAAAGGTCCGATACATAGATCTTATTATTTTTAATTTTTGCCCGAATCGGAATAAAAAATTGGTTTGGCTTCTTTGAATAATCCTCTTTTGATCGGCAAAATACCACTTCTCCCTTTTCACCAATCTTTTCAATCACTTCGCCCGTTCTATTGATATGCCATAAACAGCACTGGATCGTATCGGTCAGTAGAAAAGATCCATCAGGATATAAGGAAAGTGAGGAATAAAAACTGCTTTCACTCTTTGGCAGTATGATTTTCTCAAAAAAATCGTTTGTTTCCCTTGAATAAACCAATATTTCCTGATTCACTGCATCTAAAAAGAAGTATTCTTCGCTTGTTAAACCAAATCCTAGAAAGAAAGGCGGATGATCTATGTCAATCTCCGGAGAGTTCATAAAAGAAATGGTATTCAAATGCTGTCTATCTTCAGGATGGATGTCAAAACTCATAAGACAAGGGGAGTTTGCAATATTCTGCGCACTATCCAACACATAGGCCTTTCCTTTATCAATGAGCAGATTTGCTAAATCATGGTTATACATATTCGATTTATACAAATCGATATCAATCAAATCATAGAATCCAGTCTGCCCAACTTTTTGAATATAGATTCTTCCATCATTGAATTCGGTGCAAATCAAATTTTGATTTTCATCAATCTCTAAATCGCGCATAAAAATACCAATGTTAGAGTAGCTATTATAATGTTTACCAAATTGATTAAATTGATTCATTATCGCATGACCTTCTATTGTTGTCTGAATCAATGCTCCGTCACTGTTTATTCCGAAAGTAATGGAATTAAGAACTTGTCCTCTTTCTAAATTGGACTTCCCGATATTAACAATTTGATTACCTTGGTAGCATAGAATTTGGCTTTCCGCTCCAATGCTACTACCTTTAGAAAGGCCTATCATCAGATCCTGGTAGAAAACAAAATCCAACAATGGTTCAAAATAATACAATAAGTTCTTTTTGGATTCATAAATTAAATAGATCTCATCTCCAATTCTTTCATATCGTAGAGTGGCGATTAAATAATCCCACATTGCCATATCTGGATTGTATTCATAGCAATCTATCAACAAATAATTAGGTGTTTTAAACGAAAGTATTTTTCCGCTTGAGCTACCACGGTTCCGTGATAAATCGATTCGATTAATCACAGATATTCTGTTACCAGCTTGATCAAAAAAATTGAACTCAGCTAAATCATCTATCTCCTCTTGTTTATCACTACTTAGAACAATCAAGTCGAGGTCGGGAAGAACGGCAAATTCATCAGCATTCAGAGTAGTCTCTTCAGATTTTAAGATGACTTCAGAAAGTACCCTACCGGTAAGATCCATCTTGATAAGTGTGTATTTTGAATTTGTTTCAGAGCTTTCATCAGCAATCTCAGTTTTCACCAGGAATAGCATATCGTTTACAATTTGATACGAATAAGCATCACCACCCGATAAAAGAATTATTCGGACTACTTTTTCAGAGATCGGATCTACAACATAAATTTTGTTCTTGGATTGGGTATAATGAAGCTGGATATAAAGCAGCCCCTTTGAATCTGATTCCATGCTTGTATGAAGCCCACCCCATGACATAAAATCAGAATTTCTCGGTATTCCTTGCAAACAACCAGCAGTAAAATCATCTACCGAAGTGCTTTTGAAAACTTTTAACCAAGAGATCTCATCTAATTGTAAAATATCTATCGGAAATCTCCTGATAAAGTTCTTATTGCTAAGATTGAAGACGGAAATTCCGAATTGATCCAGAACAAACAATTGGTTATTATAGATTTCCAATCCATAGGGAACATACAAATAACCTGGCAATGGTCCGTATCCTGCAATTACATGCTCAGCTGTAGCACCTTCTGAAGTAGATTTGGTTTGAACGATAAAAAAGATAACCAGTAAAAATAAAACCAGTGATTTTTTCATTTTACACCTTCTAATACCGTGTTATTTTTTAATACGATCGTAACCTTTTGGCTTTTGCTTTCCCAATATACTTGTGCTCCGAATGTTTCTGACAGGAATCTAATCGGAACTAAAGTACGGTTATTCAACAGCAAAGGGGGTGCATCCAAAATCAATGTTTCTACCTGAATCCCCTCTCCGGTTTTGATTCTTTTTTCAACCTTATCAGAAGTCAACCACATGTAGATCGTAATACGATCATAGACGATGGAAATTTTTTGTTCTTGCTGGTTCCAATCTACGTTTGCACCAAATGCTTCGGATATAAACCGAATAGGAACCGATGTACGGTTTTTCATGATGATCGGAGGAGCTTCTAGTACTACACTTTTCCCATCAACAACTGCTTCCGACTTATTAATCCAGAGTTCTAGAATAATGGGATTCTTTCTTATTACTGACAGTTTTTTGGTGGTTTGCAGACCGATCCGATTCGTAGCAATCATTTCAATGGAATTCGTAAGATGTTTTAAATTCACCTGATAAACGTACCTTCTTTTATTCTCTCTGTCTTCTGATACCGAAATCCCATCAATGGTTACCGATTGGATTCCTGTTTCTTTATCATACGCTTCTACGGTAATGATAACGCTGCTCAATTCTACTTCTGAATTATCTGCAGGCAAAACAATGGTAAGTTCCGGAGGGGTTTTGTCAATCGGAAAATCACTTTTTGTAACATCGAATTTGGTGATAAATATATCACCCGAACCAACTCTTTTCTGACTGTTATTTGTTTCAATCAACGGAAAATCATCACTATATGTATTACCTGTTACATAAACGAATCCCTCCGGATCGATACAAGATGCAGACGCAGCGTCGTAACTAGAACCTCCTAGGTACGTAGAATAAATTACATTGGTGCCTGTTTTATTGAGTTTGGTGATAAAAACATCGTCTGAATCTTGGTTAAATATCCGGTATGTACTTCTCGTAATAGGAAAGTCAGTACTAACAGTGTATCCGGTGATGTAAGCGTTGCCATCTTCATCCACAGAAAATCCATTCGCTTTATCTTCTGAACTGCCACCCAAATAAGTTGAATAGATCAAAGAAGAGCTGCTTATGTCCAGTTTTGTTATAAAACAATCCCAACCAGAATCATACGAACTGGTGGTTATCTGATAAGCACCCGGTGTAACAGACAGATCATGACTAGTTGTGATACCACAGATAAATACAACTCCCTTTGGATCCACTTCTAGCTTATAACCTTTTTCCGAAGAACTTCCCCCAAAATAAGAAGAATAGAGCAATTTGCTACCGGTAGAATTTATTTTCGAAATAAATGAATCTGTACTCCACCCATTCAGGTTTTTTTGATAAGCATCTGAGGAAACAGGAAAGTCAGGACTGTTGGTTTCACCGGTCACATAAGCATTGCCATCTTCATCCACTTCAATGTCAAATGAATTGTCCACTACAATATCATAAGAATTGTCCTCTTCAAATCCTCCCAGAAAAGTTGAATAACGTATATGCTGACCAGTTGGATCTAATTTGGATAGAAAAATGGTTATTCTTCCACTGTAGGTTTTTTGATAAGCTTCAGTGGTAACCGGGAAATCTTTACTAGTACAATTACCGGTGATATAAGCATTGCTATCGCTGTCAAGATCAATTGCTTGAGCATTTTCATAATCACTTCCCCCAATAAAAGTTGAATAAACCAGGATGGTCCCATTTGCATCGAATTTGCTGACAAAACCATCCGATATCCCTTTGTAGGATTCTTGATAGGCTCCTTTCGTTATTGGAAAATCGTAACTTTCGGTGACTCCAGTAATGTACACGTAATTCTGTTGATCTACTTCAATTCCGTTTATGATGTCATACTCAGAGCCTCCAAAGTAAGTCGAGTAAACCAAAGCATTACCTTCTGGATTCAGTTTTATAATAAATCCATCTTCCTGATAATCACCGTCTTTTTCATCCTGATAAGAATCAGGCATAACCGGGAAGTCATTACTTCTTGTAGAACCACACACATATATGTTCTTATCGGAGTCTATCGCGATATCCATTGATTGATCCTCATCAGAACCACCGATTAAAGTAGAATATACTAACGGATCAATCACTATTGAATTATCTCTTTCTTCCGGGATACCATCAAAAGAGAGGACATTGTGATGGACTGCAAAATGGGATGGGATATTTTGTTTGGTCTCGCAATCATAAACCAGCAAGTTGGTATCCATGATATCGCCATGACTTGTTGCCATTTTCAAGGTGGTTCCTTGCGTTGTTAACTCAGCTCCCTCTACTTTGATTCGCAAATCGTTAAGATTGGCTTCAGGTGAGATATAGTACTCATATTTCAATCCGGTTGGAGAAAAGAAATAGGCAAGATCGATCCCTTTCCAAACATCGGAATAAAAAATCTTTGAAAAGTTTCTACATTTCGATGCCCACCTAGCTGAACGATTACCAATATAGTAATTGTTGTAGTGAGGTAATATCTCAATCCCTGCTATAGCTGGTGAGTGTGAATTGACAAAGGAAAGCTGTATTGAACCATATGATATGGAATTTTGGGTAAAGCTTATTTTTCCAAAGGCAGTGTCACCAGCGAAAAAAACAGATTTATCCCATTGTCCTTTATTTTCAGTGAAAAAATGATACCGATTTAGCATTTTCTTGGCATCTTCCCGAGAAAAGATTCTCTTTTCATTACTGTTTACTACCGACCAAAAGGATTGATATTGAAAGAGAAAAGCAATAGGAAAGATGACAAATATGATGACAAACTTTCTCATAAGCATATATGGTTTGCCTCCTCTAAAACAACTTTTTTGAATCACATTATTATATAGTATACCTCTTTACTATAATCCCCGCCTAATGTGCCAGATAGAGGTTAATATGACAAGGGGACGGGGTTGTTGTCACAAAAATTTGTGACAACAACCCCGTCCCCTTGTCATACTTTTTTCTGCATCGTCCACTCTCTTAGTTTGAATAAAATCGTAGGATCAATTATTTTTATTCTGTTTGGGGAAAGAAGTAATAACCCTGTTCGATAGCGACTTCGCCTTAGAAATTCTCTTACTACCCAAAAAAGTATTCCAGGTGCATGATTTTGCTTGCACATATTTGCATGTGTTTACACATTACTATATACTATGATACATAGTGGCATATGGTATTATTCTTCTAAATTGGAGAAGTAAAAGAATGGAAATAACCAAAGATTTAGTCGCAGCTTCGTCCCGAATCATGATTCTCTCTATTCTTAGTGCCGGTGAAAGCTATGGCTATCAGATACTACAGTCTATTAAATTTCTCTCTGAAAATGAGTGGGAATGGTCTGATGGCATGATTTACCCAATACTGCACAGACTGGAAAATGAAAAACTCATTACCTCCCGATGGGAAAAGATCGGTGAGAACAGAAAGCGAAAGTATTACACCATTACGCTGAAAGGAATTCAATTTTTGGAAAAAGCTGTCAAAGAATGGGCTTTTGTTCATGGAACTCTGCAGAAAGCAGTTGCATTACATCATGGTACGAACTGAAGAGTTGTTAAATCTATGGCGTATCTGGATGAGGAAAACCAGAACCATATCAAAGGAGGATTTAGACGAGATGGAAGATCATCTGATCGAAGAAATCGAGTACTTAATGAAAGAAGAGAACCTAGATGAGGAAGAAGCCTTTCATAAAGCCACATCCCATCTTGGCAAAAGAAAGGAGATCACAGAAACGTTGTACAAACTTAAAAAAGAAAAAACCAGAAAGCGATGGTTAATAGCGACCAACACGGCTTTGCTTTTTACCCTCCTTGCCTTTATCGTTATTTTTTTTCATACTTTCTCATTTGAATCAAACCGTATTAGTCGACATTTGCCTTTTAACTACCCCTGTGATGGTAAAATAGAGCCGGGCTTCGGAAATCGGATCCATCCAATTTTCGGTACTCCTGATTTTCATACCGGAATTGATATTGTAACGCCTGAAGGAACGGAGCTGAAAGCGACAGCAGACGGGATAGTGGAAGAAGAAGGATATTCTGGTGGATATGGGTATCGAGTGATCATTGATCATGGTAATAACATCAAATCACTTTATGCGCATTGTTCTGAATTACTGGTTAAAAAGGGAGATAAGATTCAACGGAGTCAAGTTATCGCGAGAGCAGGTACAACAGGAGTAGCAGTAGAGCCTCATGTTCATTATGAGATCATCCAGGATGGAAAACGGATTGATCCTGAAGCATTTAATAAAAATCTTTTAGATTCAGTCTCAAAGTAGTACTGAATCTAAAGCACCCTCAGATTCACTTCTGTTTCTGTTGCATTTGATTGACTTCGTACTACATTGTTACCATGCAGTTTAGAAATCAACTAAACCAAGAAAAGGAGGAAACAAGTTGTTTTGGAAAAGAATTGTTGATTATCTCAAACAAGTAAAGAATCTTTTTAAAACAAATCTCCCTTCTGGCAATCCGGAAAGTTTTAAAGCCAAACAAAATAGCGAAATCGAACTAGACAAAATCAGAAGAGATGGGGCAATTATCCTAGAAAAAATCAGTCGAAGAATCTAAAAGACACTCATCACTATTTCTCTGGGTTTTCATTCAATAACATCTGACATTTTTATTATATAAAAGGTTTTGCTGGTCATCTTTTCTATAAGATTTCTCATAAATCCTTTTCATTTAATCTAAATAGCTTATACTGCATATAAAAGTTATTATTTCTTTATAGGAGTTTAAAGATGAAAAAGCTAAAAAGTTACCAATCTTTTTTCTTTGTGGCAATATTCATTGTTTCTTTTCTTTCCATCTGTTTTTCTCATTTTATGCAATCAGCAAAAGCAGAACCATCAGATCAATTTAATGAGCTAAAATCTCCCAGTAAACCGACTCTAAGCCAGTTTCGCCAAATGCAGAATGAGTGGATTGATTTTAAAACAAATTACGGCTCCTTCGTTATTGAGCTAAATCCTACAGCTGCACCAGTCACTTGTTTAAATTTTCACCAATTAGTCGAAGCAGGTTTTTACAACGATATCATATTCCATAGAGTGATCAAAGACTTTATGATTCAATCGGGTGGATATACAGCAAATCAACCCAGGGATCTCGACTATTCATTTCAAGACGAGATAAATCCATTAGAGCTTGGATTGACAGACAAAGAGATCATACGAAATGAGCATTCTGGCTTTCTATATGATTTTAACATACCCTCCATACAACACACCCAGGGTGTGATCTCCATGGCGAACGCCGGATCCAATACAAACTGCTCTCAGTTTTTTATCGTGACAAAAAGCGACGGAACTCCTTGGTTGAATGGCAAGCACACAGCATTTGGCAAGGTCATTAAAGGATTGGATACCGTTTTAAAGATTGAGGCGACAAAAACTGATGACATGGACAAACCAATAGAGGATATCACCATCCTGTCTGCTAATATCATTGAAAAAAGCACTCATTCCATTATTATCACTCTACAAATTGGATCGACTACTGCAGAACTATCCGGAAAAACAGTCGAAATCTCCCCAGCCCCCTATATTAACCGGGGAAGAACGATGGTTCCTTTACCGCTTTCTATCTGAAGCATTAGGCGCTACGGTTCATTATGACGAGTCATCTAAAGGCATCGTCATTACATTGGACAAAACTGTGATTGCTTTACAGATCGGCAATCCTAACGCAATGAAAAATGGAAAGTGGATTATATCAGATGCACCTCCTCAAATCAGAAAAAATACAACCTTTGTGCCTTTACGCTTTATATGTGATGTATTTGGTGCCAATACAGAGTGGGACAGCGTTACCCAAAATATTCAAATCATGTTTTATTCTCTCCATTTTTAAGAAGAAATATTTTTAGTACAGGGGACTGTCCCCTGTACTAAAAAAAATGGTGAGGATGTTATTCATTTTTTTAATAATGAATTAAACTAGT
>Ga0255343_1006848_pt1 | contig 9944 bp, 9 predicted proteins | sample wastewater_treat_4_FD_192413 | JGI IMG/M metagenome (GOLD analysis project Ga0255343, IMG submission 192413) | Wastewater microbial communities from Lulu Island WWTP, Vancouver, Canada - plant16 | ecosystem: Engineered > WWTP > Wastewater > Unclassified | place: Canada: Vancouver, British Columbia...
TAAACGGATCGCCTATTCTCCCAGAAACTTCTTTACTTATTTTCGATGAGATCCAAGAATGCAATGAAGCATTGAATACTCTTAAGTACTTTTGCGAAAAGGCTCCTGAATATCATATAGCTTGTGCCGGCTCTTTGATTGGCATAACGTTATCAAAACCAGCTTCGTTTCCAGTAGGTAAAGTAGATTTTTTAACATTGCACCCCATGACTTTTGTTGAATTCCTGGAAGCGATGAAAGATGACCAACTGATCAACTACATGAATAGCATTAAAAGTATTGAGCCAATACCAGACATTTTCTTTAACTCCTTATCAGAAAAGCTAAAAATGTATTTTATTACAGGTGGTATGCCAGAAGCTGTCAGGATTTGGTCAGAAGATAACGACACAGCGATGGTGCAACTTGCCTTAAAAAACATGTTAGAAAGCTACGAACGGGATTTTGCCAAGCATATCGAAACAAAAGAAATAACAAAACTATTACAAATATGGTCATCTTTACCTTCCCAGCTTTCCCGTGAAAATAAGAAATTCAGGTATCAAACCATCAAAGAAGGAGCAAGAGCTAGGGAATACGAAAATGCTCTTACATGGCTTGTTAATGCGAATCTTGTTTATAAGATTCACCGTTCTACCAAACCAGGGCTACCGCTAACTGCTTATGATGATACTAGTAATTTTAAGCTCTATGTAGCTGATGTAGGATTGCTACGAAGGTTATCCTTTTTGGATCCGATAGCTTTTACAGAAGGAAATCGCTTGTTTTCTGAATTCAAAGGAGCTTTATCTGAAAACTTTATTCTCCAAAGCCTGGTGGCAAAATTTGAAGTTTTACCAAGATACTGGACTTCAAAAGCGCAAGCCGAGGTAGATTTCCTGATTCAACGTAAGAATGAAATCATTCCTGTTGAAGTTAAATCAGGAACATCCGTTTCAGGCAAAAGCCTAAGTCTATACAACACACAATTAAAACCTTCTCTTCGCATACGGTTTTCACTTAAAAACCTAATGATGAACGAAAATCTAATCAATATCCCCTTATTTTTAGCTGATTACACAGACCAATTAATCAACCTAGCAACATCCACTTAAAATTAGCGAAGCTAGAGCTACTCCCTGAGTAAATTATAGCATCAGTATACAAAGTTGTGCGGTTACAGTCAACTTAAATATTAAAATAGTGCGATTACAATCGCTTAAACATTTCTGATTCGCTGCTAAATATTTATCGTTCGTCTTGTTTTAATGCACTTTAACGAGCAACATCATTGTGCGACACATCTGAATAATATCAATAAATTCAATTCCTTTAGATAAATAAACTTTGTCTGATATCTTTTCCAGAAGTCTTTCATGCAAATAATTTCGAAGGAGTATTTGTGCATCAATATTTTTTTGTTTTGATAGATTACGTATAAGAGCCTTTAGCTGTGTTGCAGTATTTATAACAACACCTCCAAGTAGTTTCTGAGCAGTTTAGTAACTCGAAAGATGTCTGCATACTCCATAAGTCTTGGAATATTCTTATCCTTACGTCTAAAATATCGTTTCAATGCATCAGTAAGAATAGTAACATCCATTTTGCTACGACTTCTTATCATATCACATATTGTTCGCTCCATATTATAGGTTACAACCTTTCTGCCAAAAGGAGTATTCATAGTGGTTAATCCAACATCATAATGTTCTTTCTTAACGGAAAAGACCACTAATCCTAACTTTTTCAGATGTTTTGTGTTGTAACCATTCGGCACAGTCACGCTGTACGTTAATGGATCTCTATCTGATAACTCATGCAAAAAAAGAGCTGTATCATGAGAATATACAAGTAAGGTTTTCTTTTTTTGCAAGTAATACATTTTATCAGATATTGCATCAATAGTTTCGTATACTCCTTGAGAAACTCTTTCTATTTCACCTTTTTTTACAAGCACAGAAAGATAACTTTTGGGAATACCTTCAGCCACAATATCTTTCGTAAATATTAATCCATCTGTATTTTCTAACATTTTTTTAAGTCTTTCCATGTAGCTCATTTTCATTTGTTTTACTTTCATGCTAATTTTAATATTAAGTTTAGCACATAAGTAATATTAATCAATTTTTGTTTTTTACTCATTCATCAGATTTTCCAAAACCTTCCTAATATCTTATTATTTTTGCCATTAAAAATACAAAATCCCCCATAGGGAGCCTTAATAGCTTCCCTATGGGGGTAATCATACTACATTAACCATAATTCACTTTAATTCCATTATTCTTTATCCTTCCGGTGGACTACTATCATTTTGTCCTCGTTCCATCAGGATCTATATTTTTCGGATTCATTTCTCCTATCCATTCCCTCTCTCAAACCGCCAGGCCATCAAGTCAACTCAGAAAATGGAACTTATTCTGGCTAACATTCCTCCCCAAAATCTGAAAACATCTGGATATCAATATCCTTTAGAATTTTAGTCTTTTCAACTTTTGTTGAGCCTACATATTTACTAAATATTGCTGTAAAATAACTGCTTTTTGTTATTTCTGTTGGTGTTTTTATTAAACACAATTGAGCAATTCTTGATCCGGTCTTCATTTTAATAGGTGATTCACCAAGATTTCTTAGTTCAAGAGTAATGCAACCTCGATATCCTGCTTGTATTGTTGTAGCGGTAGCAATATTAAGTCCTAATCGTCCCCAACTTGATCTGCCTAGAATTAATGCGTAATAATCAAAGGGAAGGCAAATATATTCTAAAGTTGATGCAAGAATAAACTGATGCGGGTGAATAATAAATTCACCCATTGGAGGAACATAAACTTCTTCATAATAATCAATCTCTTTTTGATTTTTATCTGGATAAGGCGACAGATGTGTGTATCGCGTAGGCTTGTGAACAAGAAAATAACAACCTAAACGAATATCTACTGCATTCTGACTATATTGTGAATTTGGATAAAGAGAAGGCAATATGATTAAAGGATTCTCTTTTCCACCAGCTTTTCTCAACCGCCATGACCATAGTTCTGGTAATTTTTCTTTATCAAAAGGATATCTCGTATTAATACTACTAGCAAACTCTGAGAGATTGAGAGAATAGATAAGATGTTCATTAATGATATTTCTAATAAACTTTAGCTTATCATAAGCTTTATCGTTAGAATTATTGTAATATTCATTACATTTCTCAATATTATCAATATTATAATTATATATAATACTTCCAATTACCATTTCGATAGGTGTATTAAACTGTATTCTCTCTGTATCAATAACTTCTATTGGAGGACGAAAACAGTTTAGTTCTTTTGAAATTTTTTCCCATATTATACTAATATTAACATCTGTATTTAAAATATTATAATTTTCTTTTATTGCAGTTATTATTTCTTCAACAGCTTTTTCAACAAACTCCTTTTCTTGAAATTGAAATGAATCTTCTATCGTGCAATCCATTAAAAACTGATTTAGAAATCGAGAAAATATTTCGCTTTTATTAGCATATGCCCTTATACGACTTAACGATTTATTAGCACGAAACTCGTTAGGAGGATGCTTATTCTGCCCCTTATTGCTTTGTTGCATTGCTAATAACCTTGAATTAGCTAAATCGAAAGCTAATCCGAAAAGTGATGCCCCTATTTCATCACAAAAATATTCTTGAGTAATTGAAAAAATTCTTTTAACAATTTCACTTTGTTGATAAAGAGCACTATTAGTACCCATTTCTAGTATGCTTCGTATTTTACTATCAGAATTTATATTTTTTATTATAATAGGATTTATTAATTGAATATATTTACTGCATAATATATGACCGATTTCATGTCCAAATATAGGCAATGAAGTAAAGTCGTATTTGATTTCATTTGGCAAAACATATATATCAAATATTTTTTCATTTTCCTGCTGTTTTATGTGGAAAAAAGCATCAATTTCCCTAAAGAAATTTATATAAATACCGAAACCTTCGCTACTATCAAGGGACATGTTTTCAGGTGATTGAGCAATTAATATTTCTCTTTGATTAGTATCTATTCCGGTCTTTATATAACAATCTTTTAATAGAGAATGTGCCCACTGAGAAGGTAGCTTTGTAGTTTGTAATAAAACACTCAAACGCCTAAGTAAATTTATTCCTTTGCTTTTAAAGGTAATAAAATCAGTTTTATCTGATATGTTTTTTTGTTCATTTCTCACTCTTAGTTCAATTTGATTTAATTTCTTTCTCAGAAATTCATTATTTGTTGTTTTCACCAAAATATCAATTTTATACTGAATAGCATTATACAAACTCTCTGACCAATCTTTATAGCTATTCATTTTTTCTGTGCCTATATCGCCATTATTCATTTAGTACACCTACAGAGCATACTCATTTTGTAATATATTATCCGAAACACTGTTTTCTTCATCTATAATAGATATCATTGTTTCAAGGCAATCAATCAAGTCAGCTTTCTCTTTTTCAGTCATCTTATCTCCTTGAAGCAGCTTTTCGAACAAAACAATCTCATTATTCTGAAGTTGATTAATAAGGATGTTTCCTATTTTTGCTGTTGCAATATCCTCCATTTCATCCATATTTGAAAAGTTATACATTATAATTTCATCTAATTCGAATTTTTTATTCTTTCCAATTCTAAACAATTTTTCTATGACTGATCTTAAATCACTAGTTAAACTACCATCATTTTTTATTAAATGTCGAATTTCGTTTAACAAACTGATAGCATGTGTATTTCGGATATTCTCTTCCATAAAAGAAATATGACTCATAAACTCCTCCAAATTAACTCGCTTGTTTTTTGCTAAACAAAAAGGTTTACCTTAAATAAAAATGTCCAATAATATAATTTTATGCAAATGTTTTCAAATTCCAAAAAAAAAATACAAAACCAGAATGACCGTAAAAAACAGAACAGAGACGCGTGATACTACATACAAAACAAAAATCCCGCAAGGATTATAAAAATCCCTGCGGGAAGAAAAAGCATACAAATCTTTCTGTTTAAAACAATACAATGAATTAACAAATACTACACTACTCAATTAAAGCTCGTTTCATGAAGCTTTCCCCACGCTCCTACCCATTCCCTCTCTCAAACCGCCAGAAATCGCTACACACCCAAGTATGATGTGTGTATTCTATTTATTTGGTTCGCAGCAAAGTCCAGCTTTAAAGGAATATAGCATCAACTCAATTGCTTGAGGAGAATACCGACGATACTTTAAAAAATACAAGCATATATTTCTGAAATCTTGAACATATTGCTTCAAGCCTCTATTGACAGCTATATTGCATGTCTCATTTAAAAATGGCATTAAGAGGCAAACATAAACAAATTTTTCATTCACGAAATTCTCTCTAGGTCTAATAATGGGAGCGATAATTTGAATTGGTTTCCTATACAACAGCCAATACCCTAAATACGCAATGCATTTCTCCTTTTGTGTATATTCAATACCATGAAATTCCTTCAATCTCTGAATGTCTGCAAAATAGTCTATAAGAGCATTTCCCAGTATCTCCTCATTGATAATTAACTTTTCAGAAAGGTTGCTGTCATTGATAAAATCTTCCATTTTTGAATACACGTATGCAAACCGATCTTCCAACACATCCTCTCCAAATTCATTAAGAAGATACAAGTAATCTTTATCATGGCTATCTGCATCTATCATGGATGGAATTTCCTTTCACCAAAATAATTATTGTTCAAGAAGCTCTTTATAGAAATCTGTTTTTCTGAATTCTAGAAAATGCTCATAATCCATCTGCTCATTCATTCCTTGCAATCTTTCAGCATTATTGGGTAAAGTTTCTTTTATAATCTTTTTTTCTTGAATAGCTTTGATAAATCGTTTAGCTGAAGCTTTTGCTTTGTTAGACGGTTGCTTATTTTTTTCAGTCATCATATATCCTTTCTTTTCCTAATATCTAAATGCACAGCAAAAATTAATTATCCTCAATTTCAGTTACTATTTCCATAAATGGAATCAAATCTAATTTATCTGTTCTTATATTTTTAATGACCAATCCTCTTTAAAAACATGAATTAGCCTTAATCCAATCAAATCTGTAATTCTTTCTAAATAATCATTCACAGAAATTCTTTTAACATTGGCTCTCTTATTTTCAAAAGCTTTTCTGATCACCTTTTCGGCTAAATGTTCAAAATGCTTAGTTCTCTTTTTTATATAGGCAATTTCCGTTAAAGAAAGCATCTTATTAAACAACTCATTGCCAGCTTCCTTAATTGAATCTTCTCTTTGGATATAATCACCAACCATATCCACTACCTCTTCCCATTGATATCCAGACTCTAAAAATGTTGAATCCAGATGGTATTTCTCTAAGAAAGATAGTTTATCAATCGTCTCATTCATCGAATCTCTCTACCCACCTATCCAGTAGATTCTTCTCAACTCTCTCATCTTAAACTGCCACGTAAATCAAGAATAATCACCATATCAGGCGACTATCTCCCAGTCACTCTCTGTAATAAAATCCAATCCTATCAATGCATTCCGAATTTTATTCTTAATACGGAGGCAAGGATTGTAATCAGCATCATTGCATATCCTATTGATTGTCGCCAAACCCACATCAGCTTTTATAGAAAACTCTACTTGTGTACACCCATTTTTGATTATTATACTTTTTAAGTCTATTTCTTTCATATTCCACCTCTAACGAAATAATAAATCATAAAAAATATAAATCAAGTATATTTAGGCAAAATTAGGTGTTTTTATGTTAATTTTTAATTATTTTTCTTACCCATTCCCTCTCTCAAGCCGCCAAGCATCCCGACACATCTCCTCCAGTCCTCAAGTCTTCCAGTCAACCAGTTCTCCTCCGGAGCCCTCGCTTGGTTTCCCAAACCGAGGTTACCAGTTCGTATCTTGGACACCTTCGTATAGAATTCTGTGATATCACCGCATCTTCAACCAACAATACAGCAAACTCCTACAATATTCAGTTTAATTTTGGTGACTAGTCCTTTTTATTATTTCATCTTCAGTCATCAGACATGCCCTGATATCTTCCTCAGTTAGTAATGGAACCGAATCGGAATAATAAGACTGAGCCATATCTCTTAACTTATTACACAACGCTGGATTGTTAAAAACAACCGTTGTAGCTCTTTCATTAAATTCTAAATGCGGATCCTCCACAAGGCATAATTTGTTGTTATGCTCATGAACAATAAAATGAAAATCTTTTCGTTCTTCAACTTTATACAATCTTATTTTATCTTGATATTTATTATCTAAAAAGAGTTTTATAAAATAATTAGAATCTAATACTGAACCTTCCTTAATATCAAAATCATTTGGACAAGATAAATGCGGTCCAGCAAAACAATTAATATGTTTGATTGAAGTCAATCCCTTTCCAATGATAAGATCGAAATAATAATCATTCAATTTTCCGTAGGGGACATGATTTAATTCTCCTGCAATAATAGATACGTCACCTTCATCACAATTATTTTCAAACACTTCATTTTCATAAAATTCCAAACAATATGAAATTAAAAAAGAAGAAGTTATTCTGCTGTTATGTTGTATTCTAATACCATAACTACATTCAGAATTTAAACATTCTGAATCAAAAATCGGATTTCCCAGATTCTTTTCACTTTCGCTAATCGGCTTTACTTCTTTTTTTATATTAGAAATCAATTCATCGTAAGAAAAAATTGGGCTGTTGACAAAAATATTGTACTCATCTTTGGAAAAAGTATTTCTGCATCTATGTAGTTTCCTTATATTCTCTTGATTCTTTGAAAAGATATCAGAATAACGATCTATTAAATTCTTGCCATATAATTCAATAAGGGTATCGATTTCCCACGTTGCTAAGCTATCAATCTGTCTGTAATAATCCATACAATCTCCTCTAAAATCAATTTTAGTTTTGAAACAGCATTTTAGATCGAAAACACACATCTGTAATTACATGATGAGCAATTAAAGATACTCTCTCCAATTCAATATTACAGGTAGGATCTTTTTCATCAAGTAAATTTTTATCACAACAATTAAACCGATAGTAGTTGATTGGTTGTAATATACGGCAAATCAATTTATCCTCAAACTCATATAAATTCATAAAACTCTCATATTCCTTAACAATTTTCGAGAATCCCTCAAAATAACCAACTAATTTTTTTTCAAAATCCTTTTCTCCGGTAGATACAAGATTGAAAACCTTTTCCTTTAGCTCTAATGGAGCGTCGTTCAATTTGGTCCATATTTTTTCAGATTTATTGGCAAGTCTCATGAGCGGTTTGATTATTCGGTTCCTGTTATCATCTAATAGTTTTAATCTGTCTAGAAATTCGCTCATAAAGCGATCAACATACTTCTCAACCTCATTCATTTCCTCAACTTTGCCAATACTACGATTATAAGAAGCAATCATGTTTACTGAAGCTTTTTTCAAGTTAAATATTACTCTTTCAATAGAGGGATGTAAAGGATTATTTTTGTCTAAAACCAAATTTACATTTTCTTGATCGATTTTTTGTTTAATAAAAATATACTCCTGAAGAATTGCTATCGCATAATGCAAACCATTAACACAAAAAGTTTTTAAATAGTATTCTTTTTCATATTCTCCATGTTTAATAAATTTTATTTTTTCATTAAGTTTGCTCTTAAACAAGTTTTCTAATAATACTATACCTTTACTTTCATCTTCTTTATTGTTCCATATGGGATATTCGATAGTCCACTTAAAGTATTCTTCAGTATTTATATAAAGATTATTTACATTTTTGCTATGTTCTTCAAAAACCCAATTTTCTGGAACCATTCTATCAATTACACAATCCAAAAAATATAAATGCTTAAAATTTCTTCTATTGCAAATTTCATCAATTTCATGCGCATTGCTGTAAAACTTTGATGATACCCTATTTCCATTTTCACAGGATGCAACAAAAATAAAACAATTTGTATCAGCCATAGATAAAAATTCTTTAAGCTTCCTTATGGCATAATTTCTTCCTTTACCATTTGGAGATAGAGTAATAAACAAATTCTTACCAGAAATTTTATTTGAAAGTGGTAAAAGCTCATCAATATCGTTTTCTATCAAAATAAAATTTTTTACTTCTTCTTTAATCCTTTTATGATCGTTTTTCTGAAAATCCTTTGGCAAATTCTTAATGTTTATGTTTTCATTCTTTATCATACTCATATAAGAAAGAAAATAACGTTGATTTTTGTGGAGTGAATCAAAAAATTTATATCTTTCATCAGATGAATCCAGCTTTCTTCTATTTATCAGTATGGATTTATTTTCATCCATAACATCTTTGTCAAGGCTATTTGAAATAACTGGTATCGGTAATGACAATCCAAGACTTCCAACGCATATGTGAATATGTAGAAACTGATCCTTATTCAATTTTTAAATCTCCTATTCATGAAATCCTTAATTTACCTATTAAACCATGATCCATAAATATCCCAAAGAACCCACCCATACTTCTTCATATACGATAATGAAATAATATAATGATCTGATATGGGTAATTCAACTATAACCTTGTTTTTTATAAGCATTGCAATTAAAGTAAGGTCGTCAAAAATTCTTTTTGGAATTGGTGTGTATTCATAGGGTAAAATGCTGGGAATTAAGTCTTCATCTTTGCTATCAAATCTATCTAAATTATCAAGAAGGGAACCACGCTGATTTACATACTCCACATATTTGTTTAAGTTATGTAGTTTATTTTGTCTTCGATATCGCTCAATATCATATTCAGACTCAGATATAATGCTGCGTTTAAGAATTTTATTCTCTGCTAAATCATAATCAAAATGTTCATGGGGTGTTGAAAATCCTAATCGAAGATCACTTGCATCAAAACCTTTCCCAACAAATTCGAAATGTACTAAGTCATTATTCAAATTTAACAATATACCTGCGCTATAGATAT
>Ga0255343_1006871_pt1 | contig 9924 bp, 9 predicted proteins | sample wastewater_treat_4_FD_192413 | JGI IMG/M metagenome (GOLD analysis project Ga0255343, IMG submission 192413) | Wastewater microbial communities from Lulu Island WWTP, Vancouver, Canada - plant16 | ecosystem: Engineered > WWTP > Wastewater > Unclassified | place: Canada: Vancouver, British Columbia...
ACGCGAAATTAACCAGTCGGAATAAAAAGCGGGGATATCCGTAGCCCGGGAAGCAGAAATAATTACCGGCTCCATATTGTTTTCTTTTTTGCCTCCAAATTATTATCTCACTTTGGATATTGATTCCTTTTTAGAAATAATTGCATTTCAGACAAGGAAAATATTTTACATAGTGTTCCAGCTATCTTTTCATTACCGGAATATAGAATGAGAAGTGATTGACGAGGACATCAACTTTCTGGCAGCTAATGTTATTGTGGAAATAGGAAAAGTAAAAAAAGAGAGAAAAAAGAGGAGCTTACTTTTACGAGGGGCTTACGCCACCATCGCTATCATTGTATCGCCTTTTGGGGCTTTTTTATATATGAATTTAGCTATATCAGGTCTTGAATTAGTAGATGCAAATTGGTTCCGTTATTTCTTTCTCCTAAAGAAAGCTCTTTCATAGAACCATTTTTAACTGCATTTTGAATTTGATTTATGGTAAAGTTACACTCCTTGAAGGGCTTTCTGTACTTAGGAATATACTTTTTAAGCTCAGTTAGGCATTGTTGCTTGTTTAATTCTTTTTTAGGACATTTAAAATGTAATATTAACCAATATTCAAACATCGGAGAGGTTATGCCAACTTCCTGCTTTGCCGAATTATTATTTGTTTTTCTCCACTTTTTCAATGACTCTACATTGTAATCGTTTAATACATCACAATCCAAAACAATCCAACATTGAGTAAGTTCATTGCAATCGTGATCTTTCAAATACTTATTGGCTGTCTTAATTAGAGTATCGGTATCAGGATGTTTTCCTTTTTTACATACGATATCTATATTACTACCTTTTTGCTCTCTTATCATTTTAAAATAATTAACTTCTGTTTCGCCTTCTGTAACAATAACATATAATTTACTTGGACTTATAAACTTTTCTTTACGCTTTAGTTTGCTTATTCCATTTTCTGCCATATTGTTACCCTCAATCAATATCCGAACATAGTTCACTAATCAATATTCTCGGAATTCCTTTCAGATTACCCTGTAAATAATACTTGCGAAGATCTTTATCTGACCGGATATCTTTGTAATCACTAAAGGAATATAAAGAGGAAACCCCTTCAGAAGACCTGTCTGTAACCCAAAGTTCATCTCTTCTGAAGGTGTTTTGATCCATTAACATCACATCATGAGTTGTAAAAATCAGCTGACTTCTACTGTTTTCATTGCAGGAATTAAGATAGTATTTTAATAAGGTCTTACTTAGTTTTGTATGTAAACTTCTATCCAGTTCATCAATTACATAGACCTTGCCGGTTTGATTTGTTAGTTCAATAAAAGCGGGAAGCAAATCCAATAAGCGATTAGTTCCATCCGATTCATCTGCAAAAGAAAAAACAACCGGTTTTCCATCTACATTTTTATGCGCAGAAACAATTCTATATACTTCAATAAGCTCTTTGGAAATACGATAAACAGATCTATCTTTACTACCATAGTTGGGCATAAAAAATTCTTCTTCATTTTTTATTCTATCTTGAAAAATAGTAGTCAACATTTTTTGGTCAGTATCGGATATATCACATTTTTGTAGTAAAAGATCAATTATTCCTGTATCAAATGCATTTAAAAGTTTTGAATATTGATCCTTATTTTTCTTACTTGCTAAACTTAATATAGGAACAAACTTGGACTCAGGTCCTATTATAACTATAGTATTTTTGAACCAGTTGTATAAAGGTCTAAAACAATCACTATTCTGATAAATCGTTCCGGTAAGGAATAGCTGGTTATTTCGGGTTGTATTATTGCCAATCAAATTCAATATACTAAGATACTCTTTAGGAACAGAATTGATTTGTACTTTAGGTTTTTCCCCGTTATCCAAGCGCTCAAATATGTTCTTAACCGATTTTTTTAGGATTAAATCCAATTTTTCGTAAATAACTTTCTCTCGGGAAAGAGTAAAACTATATTCATAAATAAGTTCATCTACCAGAATAGTAAAACTAAAGGAGCTATTCCTATTTCTATGCTTTTTATCCAGCAAAAAAGGTTTTAAAGGTATTTTTTGCTCGGGTTCCGTGCCTTTTATGATAAAATATTGGGCAAAAGCAAGAGCAGATACCAGAGCAGATTTACCGGAAGCATTAGCTCCATAAATTGCAGATATGGGTAATGTTTTAAGTTTATATTTACTTACCCTGGGTAATCTTTCTGTAAAGTGTTTTTCTCTGCCAGCTACAAGAGAAAAAGTAACTTTGTCTCTAAAGCATTTCCAATTGGAAATAGAAAAGGATATAAGCATTTTAGCTCCTTTAAGAGATTTTCTCTCTAATAACTAATAATAAATTCTCTATATTAAATTATCATCTTATTGTCAAGAGAAATTTTCTCTTATATATGATATCTCATCCTTTCAGGTTTCCTTTTTAATGAGATATTTAACTTCTTAAATAAAAGCCACTTGCCATTTCTTAGAAAGCAAAAATTCATATATGATTAGCAAGGTATTTATGTCTTTTCAATATGCAAATAATATTATATTATTTCTATATGAAAAGTCAGTTATAGTATTTGAGTATTTCTGGATTTTGCTTTCGCAGGATGGACAAATGAATTTTCAAAAGGGAAAGGATATTACTATATATTTTTTTATCCAGCTTTAACTTTTTAATTTATACCTTTCAGGCAAGGAAAATATTCGCTGTTGGTTCAAACTATTTTTATACCGGAAGATGGGGCGGTTTTAACTCACAATTTTCACCTGCCTTTAATGTCCTTACACCTATGATCTTTTTCACTTACAACCGCTTTTTAACTGGTCTACAAACTTGAAAATTGTGAGTAAAAACAAAATGCAGCCACAAATTCATAGAAAAACGGTTCAGCACTTTCTTTATTTGTCAAGTAATCTGCTATCTCAATACACGGCAAACAGTAGCAAAATTGAATAAATATCATTCCCAAAGAAAATCCGAAATTATTTCAATTAAATTCTGATATGACTCCCATATCATTCCCTTATCGCGATATGGGAATGATATGGGAATCTCATCCGCCGTATAGCGCAAAAAAGCAGGAACTATTAAACAACAATTTTGGGAGAGAAATAGCGTAAATATTCTGGATGGCTTTCTGTTTTGACTCACGATTTTTCGGTTTGGAAACCAGTCGTAGAGCGGTTGTAAGTGAAAATAAATGCGGAGGAGTGGTTACCTTGAAGGCAGGTGAAAATAGTAAGTTAAAACCTACTAATGTCAGTGAAATATGTTAGAAAAACTAATTCGTCACGAGTTCTCACTGCCATAACTCAGCATAAATATGAAAAAGAGTTTTTGGCAGTGAGTACTCCTGACTTCTTCCTTTTAAATTGTCCGATAAATAACTAATTATTTGTTAAATAATCGTTAACTTGCTTTTGGCTTTTCCGATTATCAATTTCCTTAGCAACCGCTACAGGAACACATTGCTTATTAACAGGATTAAAATAGGTTCCCAAACTTTTTGCTAATACCACTGCTACCGGAATACCGATAATTGTAACACATAAACCAGCAATTTGGCAAATCGTTACAAAGCAAAGAGCCAATCCAAAAGGAATATAAATAATTGTAGCAATTATTCCAAAGGTTTTCCAAGCTTTATTCTGCTCAATATTCAGGTCTTTTTTGCTGACCATTGAATAACTGAAAGGAGCTAACAAAAATTTGCCAAATTGGAAAAGACCTAAGCCAATAGGTGCACCAATTACAGAAATAAAAAAAAGTCCGCCAACAATATAAGCGGTTAGGGCGGTCATAAAACCGCAGAACGGGAAGTGCCACAGAATGTTTGCCAAAACTCGCATAACATTTCTCCTTTTTTTGAATTTTTTTTCATATTTTTTGATTCTAATCTTGTTGTCAAGCACAAAAATAACAATATGAATTTTTTAGCATTCTGTTATTGCAGGGATAAATAGTTAACATTATCTAAGAAATAGAGGATAGAAGGAGGGGTTGATAATAAAGTTTTACTATGGAAAATGAGATTACTTTTTGTGATTTTGATATGGATTCCTGCTTTCACAGGAATTACAAAGGAACTATTATTTACTATGCTTGTATTTGTCATTCCGCACTTATGGATGAATATAGTTTTGCCAACCTATAATCCTTCATTGTATCTTATATATTTTCCATTATGATAGTACATATATAGTAAAAGAGAAGTGACTGTCTTATAAATTTTATCTTGTAAATTTAAAAGCCCGCAGGGCGATACAATGATAGCGATGGGTGCGTAAGCCCCTTGGGAAAAGAGTAATATCATTATTAATTTATTTCTCAAAACCTTGTCCAAAAAGCCCCTCAGGGCGACACTTAAAATTTTCCCAAGAGCCAAAACAAGTTCAAAATAAAAGTGTCGCCCTTGGGGGGCTCTACAAAAGTTTGAAAATGTTTAAAAATCTCTATATGTTTAAACTTACGAGGGGCTTACGCACCCATCGCTATAACTGTTTCGCCCTGCGGGCTTTCTTGTTGTTTCACAGTTATTATCTGACTATATAGCTTTTTTTACAAATTTTCTATTTATTACTGATTTATCAATCTGGATATTGTATTATAAGTTTATCTAATTAAGAGAATACAAAACTTATAATTTAATTTGCCCTTGGGCAAAGTTAAAATTGGTAAAAATCTTTTAATTTACTACCTGATATGTTGTTATTGTTTGTTTTCTTCCTGTGTCTTTCTTAAAGTCACATCCGCAAAATGATTAAGCGTCGCTCTGGTACTGATAGAGATATCGGCTAACACCATTATCAATTCAGCAATTGCTAATAAAATCAGAGCATTTGTAACTGCTATAACTAATATTACTATACCAAATTCCCATATCGGTAATTCAGATGCAAAAATAAATATGGCACATATCAAACCAGCAGCAAACACAAAGAAAGAAAATATCTGAAGAACTATAGAAATTACTCTTACGGCAGGATAATGAACTGGTTGATAGAGAGATTGCATGGGGTACGGATTGAACTGAGCATTCATATTAGGTTGTTGATAATAACGAGGGGGTTCCATATTTATTTCTCCTTTTTGTATGTTTTTCTTCTTGGGTATAAAGAATATATTTTTTACGATGATAGCAACTAAAATTAAGACAAGTCCGATGATAATTAATTTGGTTAACAAATCCATAACAATCACCTCATATTTTCTGAATGACATCATACGAATGTATTAAATGATGTCAAGTAAAAAATTTACTTTTTCTCTTATCTCTTATTTTTTTTAACTATGGGAAAAGTTTTGAGCCACGATTTTCAACTGCTTTCCCAAAATTTGTCTACATTTCTTGGGTTTATTTCACTGATTTGTTTTCTTAGTTTAAACTTGACTGTAACTTATCATCCACTCATCATCTTCCCATCCTTCACCCATCCTAAAGATTGAGTTGATGTTGGGAAAATAATGAATTTGGATAAAGGAAGTTAGGGTCAGATTAGTTCCATTGATGGATAGAACAACATTATTAGGACTAAAATCGGCTGTAAAGAATTTATATTCGGGCATACTTTTCTGTCCGCGAGCATTGATTGTATACAAAACAAGCTGATATTCTCCATCCTGTTGCAGATGAACAATACTTGCATCCAATGCTACTGTAATATCCTTTGCCGGATTGGTTATTGCATAAGTATAAACCTCATCGGGATTGGCTCCGGAATCGGAAAAATACCAGCAGACACTATTTATGGCAGGTTGAGCATAAGAAGACAGATAAATAAATTTATACTCGTTCAAACTCCAGTAGCCGGCATTATTCTTCACCCGCACACCCAGTAAATGCATTCCGGGAGGAACATTTTCATCGGTTAGGTTGAAAATTGTAAGTCAAAATTCCTTTACAGCTTTTGCTTGACAATTATGCGGTCTCCCAAATTTTGCAAGGTATTATAAGATAAAATGATACACCGGGAGAGATAAAATGGAATACCGATTTAGTGAAATTGAAAAGAAATGGCAGAATATTTGGCGTGAGAGAGGGATATTTAATGCACCTGATACAAGTTCCAAGCCCAAATATTATGTATTGTCAATGTTTCCTTATCCTTCGGGAGTTTTGCATATAGGTCATATTTCCAATTATTCTATTGGCGATGTGATTTCGCGATTGAAAATGATGGAAGGTTACAATGTGATGCAACCCATTGGTTATGATGCTTTCGGGATGCCTGCGGAAAATTTTGCGATTGAGCACAATTCTCATCCGCGCCTTACTACTGAAGAAAACATAGCAATGATGCGTATTCAATTTGACAGTATGGGTTTTGGTTTTGATTGGAGCAGAGAAATCAGCACTTGTCGTCCGGAGTATTATCGTTGGGGACAATATCTTTTCAAGAAATTATACGAAAAAGGTTTAGTTTACCGGAAAAAAGGGTTTCAGAACTGGTGTGAACAATGTCAAACCGTGTTGGCAAACGAACAGGTTGTGGATGGTCATTGTTGGCGCTGTGGAAACATTGTAGAGCAGAAAGAACTGGAACAATGGTATTTCAAGATTACTGAATATGCAGAAGAACTATTGGATTTTTCCCAAGTGATTGATTGGCCTGAACGAGTGATCACGATGCAAAAGAATTGGATAGGCCGTTCGGAAGGTGCTAAAATTGATTTTATTTTGGAAGGCACAAACGCAATAATACCGATTTTTACCACTCGTCCGGATACTATTTACGGGGTAACTTTTATGGCTTTGCCGCCGGAGCATCCTTTAGTTCAACAGTGGCTGAGGGAAGAACCGGATAATAAAGAACTGCAGGATTTTTGCCACAAAGTTATTAATGAGGATAAAGTTGTGCGCAGTTCTGAGGAAACAATTAAAGAAGGCATTTTTAGTGGTCGTTATGCTATAAATCCTTTTAATGGCGAGAGAATTCAAATCTGGATTACCAATTATGTGCTTATGGATTACGGAACGGGAGCAGTTATGGCTGTTCCGGCTCACGATCAACGCGATTTTGAATTTGCAAAAAAATACAATATCCCGATTAAAATAGTTATTCAAAAACCTGATAACTCCTTAAAAATTGAAGAGATGCAAGAAGCATATATAGAACCCGGAATAATGACTAATTCCGATAAATTCAACGGAATGGATAGTGAACAAGCCAAAATGGCAATAACCGATTGGGCTATGGAAAATGGTTGGGGTGAAAAAACCGTTAGTTATCGTTTAAGGGATTGGTGTATTTCGCGTCAGCGTTATTGGGGAAATCCCATTCCGGTTATTCATTGTCCGCATTGTGGGATAGTATTAGTTCCCGATGAGGATTTACCTGTTAAATTGCCGGATAATGTCCAAGTAGGCAGAACAACCAAAAATCCGCTTTTGAGCGTTCCGGAATGGATAAATGTGTCCTGTCCGAAATGCGGAACTCCCGCAAAAAGAGAAACGGATACAATGGATACTTTTGTAGACAGCAGTTGGTATTATGCTCGTTATACCGATCCGAATAACGATAAAGAGCCCTTTAGCAAAGAACTGGCTGATTATTGGCTTCCCGTAGATCAATACATTGGTGGAATTGAACATGCCTGTATGCATTTGCTTTATGCCCGTTTTTTCCACAAATTTATGCGGGATTTGGGTTGGGTAAATTGTGATGAACCCTTTGCACGTTTACTTACACAGGGGATGGTTACAAAGGATGGAGCTAAAATGAGCAAATCCAAAGGTAATGTAGTTGATCCGCAATATATTATAGATCGCTTTGGAGCAGACACTTTGCGCACTTTTTTGCTTTTTGCCTCACCTCCCGAAAAAGATGTGGAATGGAGCGATGATGGAATTATGGGTGCCTTCAGATTTTTGAACCGGGTCTGGCGTTTGGTGGAAAGTAATCGGGAAACCATAAAACGCGGTTTGCATACAGGTGAAAGTTCTGAACCTCTTTCAGAGGAAATATATAACTTGCGTTATGAAACCCATTATGCCATATTTCGCTGGAGAGAGGATTGTTTAGAGCGTCTCCAATTCAATACTGCCATTGCAAGCTGTATGGAATTTCTCAATGCCATAGCAAAAATTAAAGAGCCGGAAAAATTGAACTCTGCGGAATTAAAGATTTATGCTTTTGCCTGCGTCACTTTGCCTAAAATGCTTTATCCCTTTGCTCCTCATATTGCGGAAGAACTTTGGCAGATTTTAGGAAATGAAAAAATGCTGAATGAATGCGGACTTCCCGAATATGAAGAAAAATACTTAACCCGCAATATTGTAACTTATGTGGTTCAGGTAAACGGAAAAATAAGAGGTAAACTGGAAGTTCCGATTGACATTAATCCGGAGAACTTACAAACCAAAGCCCTGGAAATTGAAAATGTGCAGCGCTTTCTACAGGGACTGAATATTAAAAAGATAATAGTAGTGCCGGGAAAAATGGTTTCTATTGCCGCCGGTAAATAATAATGGAAGAAAAAGGAAAAAGGAAATAAAAATGTGTATTTGTAAGGAACATTATTACTCAGATGATAGTTATTGCTGTCATAAACACTATCACAGCCATTATAAAAATCATTATCAGCGTTGTTGCTGCCATCCTCATAATCCTCACTGCCGGGATGAAGAAGATAACTGTGGCGGTGAAGAAACTCATTTTAAACATCATAATGAGCATCATTGCTATCGTAATGAAGGACCGCATTTTGCCGATGATTATGAATGCTGTTTACATCCCTCAAAGGAAAAGCTTCTAAAAATTAAACAGCATCTGGAAAAAACAATTCAGTGGCTTAACGAACAACTGGAAACAGGGGAAGAAACTGAGAAATAATGGATGCCGTGCTTAAAATAATGGAAAAAATAGAGGATAGAAAGACCGTTGAATAATTGGCATATTAAAGCAATGTTTAGATATTCTCATTTCTAATCTGCGTCAGCTGCTTGAGCTCTTTTTTTCATTCTCCTCTTACTCGCCGGGTTGAAACCCTTCTATAATAACTGTCGTTCCTACGGAACTCTTTTCCCAAATAACTATAGTTTTGTAGGTTCTTTTCTTATCACCGGGTTAAAAACCCGTTGTTAGTATCTGTCGTTCCTACGGAACTCTTTTCCCAAATATCTATAGTTTTGTAGGTTCTTTTCTTATCACCGGGTTAAAAACCCGTTGTTAGTACCTGCCGTTCCTACGGAACTCTTTTCCCAAATAACTATAGTTTTGTAGGTTTTTTTCTTATCACCGGGTTAAAAACCCGTTGTTAGTATCTGTCGTTCCTACGGAACTGATATTAGAAATCTTGTAAATCCCTTTTATCCTGTTCATCCCATACCTATTATTCTCAAAGCCCTAAGCTCTCTGCCCTCAGCCAATATCATCCTGTTCATCCAATACCTATTATTCTCAAAGCCCTAAGCTCTCTGCTCCCTGCCCTCAGCCAAAATCATCCTGTTCCGTCCCAATTCGTGTTCAATATTTTTATCTGTGTAATCTGTATAATCTGCGAGATGTTATTTTACTTATTCAGGTCTTTAGCTTTGATGGCATCCTTTTTAGGTTTCACAGTAGATTCTTCCACAAATTGAATAATAGCCATAGGCGCATTATCCCCTTTGCGGAAACCAGCTTTTAACACGCGTGTATAGCCACCGTTACGACCTTCAAAAGCTGGAGCAATTTCGTTAAAAAGTTTTTTTACCAGTGTTCTATCGCCCAATACTTTATAAGCCAGACGTCTGGAATGGACAGTATCTTTTTTGCCATAAGTAACAACGCGTTCAACATATCCTCTCAATTCTTTAGCTTTAGGGAGGGTTGTTTTCAGTTGCCCGTGTTCTATCATTGATTTTACAAGATTTTTCATCATCAAATTGCGGGCATCTTTTTCCCGACCAAATTTTCTTCCTTCAACTCTGTGTCTCATTTTTCCACCTTCTT
>Ga0255343_1006925_pt1 | contig 9862 bp, 6 predicted proteins | sample wastewater_treat_4_FD_192413 | JGI IMG/M metagenome (GOLD analysis project Ga0255343, IMG submission 192413) | Wastewater microbial communities from Lulu Island WWTP, Vancouver, Canada - plant16 | ecosystem: Engineered > WWTP > Wastewater > Unclassified | place: Canada: Vancouver, British Columbia...
ATCGTTGGAGAACAGACTTTTAAGTTGCGCAAACATGAAATGTTGCCTAGCGGGCGTCACAGTAGTTTCTCCGCCCCGCTCCCGTCAAGTGGAAAGGAGAAATCAAAATCGGAAAATGCAGAATGAAAAATGAAAACCCCTCAGTCCATGAGGATTAAAGGTTTCTTCATTGTGCATTCTTCCTTCTTCATTTCCTCGCGACTCTATTGAACTCGCAAACGATAGTACCGCTGCGGCGCGGTGGGGTCGGCTTGGTCCGTCCACAGGACGGGTGGAACGGTCACGTCTTGAGTCGCCACATCAGACCAGTCTATCAAATTGGTGGAAGCCATGATCGTGTAGCTTGCACCGCGCGGACCGTCCAGTTCCAGCACGGGTTGACCGTCCACAAAGCCTCTCCAGCGCAACGAAGGCGACGCCGGTGCCAACACGAGCCACAGCGTTGCCCCCCAGCGGCCATCCTCCCTTTCCTTGGAGTAAATTCCGACGGTGGTGCTCTGGCTGCTGTTGTAGCTCACCCCGATCGTTAATTTGCGATCCCCCGTGTTCAGTGCCGCGAGTAAGGCCGCCTCGGCGGCGGAATTCGCGGCGATGGGGAGATTCAATTCGCGTGGATTTCCGGCCACGTATTGTGCCGTGCCAAGTGGAGTGACGCTTTCCCCCGGAAAGGCGGCAAACTCGCGGTTGGAGAGGGCGACATTGTTGCCCGGCGCGTTCTGCCAGGTGAGACCGGTTTCCGTCCAGTCGTTCGCCCGTTTTCCGGTGGCCGTGTTGGTCCCCGTGATCAGGTTGAACGCGAGCGTGCGGGTGATGCTCGTGCTGGCGGACCAGTTCACGCGCAGTTGCGCCACCCGTTGCGCCTGCCTCGCGCCCAACACGGACGCGTTGAACAACAGGTACGCCTTGTGGCCTCCCAAGGCGGTCTGCCCGATGGCCAGAACGTCAGCCGCCCCGAAGTTCGACGCCGGTGAAGTGCCGTCAATATGCGCATCCCGCACCACCGGCAGCACGTCGCCGGAAAAGCCCGCGTCTTCGACCAGCAAACGTTCGCCCGGCCCAGCCGCCGGGTGGATGGAATACTCGCGTCCGTCTCCGATCCTTAATGCAATCACGCCGCTTTGATCTTGAAACGTCACCGCGTCCGCCGTCGCTCCTTTCCGCAGCGGAAGCAACAAGGTCAAAAAACCGCGCGACCCGATGCCCGTTCGGGCATGGCGCAAGGTTGTGGCCGGCATGATGTTGCCGCTGACCAGGCGCCAGCCCATCACCTCGGGCGTCAGTTGCGCGCTGACGGCAGCGACGGTCAGGTCGTTGGTCTGAAGCGGGATTACGGCCAGGTTGGGCTGCCCGGAATCGGTGGACTGCGCCCGGAAACCGCTCACCGCGACGGCGGTGGAGTTGAATTGCCAGCGGATTTCATACGTATGGCCCGCGGTGTCATTCGGCACGAACCAATCCTGAACGACAAAAATATCCGGGGCGATGTAAGCCACCTGACGGAATTGACCCGCCGGCGCGCCCCAGCCGTCATAGAAGTTCGACCCGGCCTTGTATGGATACGAATCGTTGCCCATCGAGCCGGCTCTGCCGTAGCTGTTCGTGAAACACCCCGCGGCCCAAGCCCCGGTTTCCGTGATCTCCCACGCGAAGTCTGTCAGCGGTTGGTAAGGCATCTGGCTGGGGTGCGGGGCGGAGTACCAGCGGCGCCGCTGCGGCCGGTTGTCCACCAGGCCGGTGCTGTGCGAAAAGGTGTCCCGCAGGAAGTTCAAGTAGGTCCAGTCATCGGATTCACCGGGTTGCGGGGAATCGAAGAGGATTTGCCGACCGTAAGCCCAAACCACCAGATTCAGTTTGTCCTGGTGCGCGTGCCGGTAGCCCACCGGACCGGCATCGCACATCAAGTAATTCGCGTTCGTCTCCCAGCCCGACCGCGCCACCAGGTACCCGGCGTAGGGAAAGGCAACGGACGTAAAACCGGGCTGCGTTCCTTCCTTGCCTTGGGATACAATCCAACGAAAGTCCTCCCGATTCGTGAAATACTCCAGGCCCGTGCTCAGGATGTTCACTACCTCGGCCTGTCCGCCGTCATTCAGGCAGGGCGTCCGCCGATCCGGCGTCATGAGCTTGAGATACGCGTCGAACAAACGCTCGGTCAACGAGGGGAAGCTGATGAAGTTGAACTCGTCCAGCCGGCCGACAAACCGCGCCAGGTCATACATCACATAGTAATTCGAAAAGAATGAGCCGTAGCTGGCGGACTTTTCGATGCTCATGCCGTCGGGCAGCCAGCCGCGGTTTACGTCCGTCATGGCCGTTTCGCATGCCAACCGGCGCCATGCCTCCGCGTCTCGGAATTCTGGATAGACCACGCCCGACGTGTAGAGCCCGGCCATCTCGAAGGTCAACCAGTTCGAGGTATCGCTCGGATTGCGGTAGATGTAATCCGTCTGATCCCAGACCGTCTTCAGGAACAACAGAATGTCCTCATCCGTAAAAGCGGGCGAGTGCAGCAGGCACTGAAAGGCCGTGGGCCAGCCGCTCCGCATCCGGATGCCCGTGTTCATCGTGGCCCACATGTCGCCCCCCGGCGCCGCGGGACTGTGGTACTGCCAGGCGAAGCTGCGAACCAGATTCACCAGCGCTCGTGCCACGTCGTTGCCCGTCTCCACCGCCGCCGCCTGGCCGAAGGTGCTGAAGAAATACATGCGCTCCTTGTAAGAAATCGGTGCCCGCCTCCAGTCGAACACGTCCCCGTTCCAGTATTGCGCGTCAAAGTCCCCCGTCCGATTGACCAACGGCCGGGCGCCTTGCAGCGCACCCGCTGGATTGGTCACGCTCTTCGCCGGATCGTGCGCGTCAACATAATGAAACAGGCCCGTTCGCTGACGGAAATAGGCGGCCAGTTCCGCCTTGGCGAGCGTCAGGTTGTTCGTGGCCACTGCGGCTTTCACGGCGGCCAAGCCCGGCCGGTCCAGGTCCAGCCGGTCGAACAATTGCGGGTCGGTCATGGGGGGAACCGGATCGGCGGAGAGCGATACCTCCAAGCTGGCGGCGGACATCCCGCCATCGTATTCTTTGGAATAAATTCCCACGGTTGTGCTTTGGCTGCTGTTGTATCCCACGCCGACGGTGGCCTTGCGCGTACCGGTGTTCAAAGCGGAAAGCAACGCGTTGCCTTCAGCCGAACCGGCGCTGAAAGGAATGGTCAATTCTCGCGGGCTTCTCATCGTGTATTGCACACTGCCCAACGGGGTCACCGTCTGCCCGGGATACGCCACAAAACCGCGTGCGGTGCCCGAAACGTTGTTTCCCGGCGCGTTGCTCCAGGTGAGCGCGCCTTCGGTCCAGTCGTTCGCACCCGCTCCCGTGATCAAACACACATAGAGCGTCCGGGTGATATTGGTGCTGCCCGCCCAGACCAAGTGCAAGCTTTCCACCCGGCCGAGATTCGTTGCGCCCCAGGTCGAGGCGTCGAATTGCAGGTAGGCTTTGTTTCCCCCCAGGTCTGTCTGAGCGATGGAAAGCACGGGGCTCGTGCCAAAATTCGAGTCCGGGGCGTTCCCTTCAATGTGGGCATCGGCCGAAACCGGGAGGCTCTCCGCGCGCACCGTGGCGCAGGAAGCAAGGCAGACAGCCAAGGTCAGCCCGGCCAGGCCGCGCGTCGCGCCGCGCTGCGAGGTTGATGGCGGTGGCCAGTTCCGTTTGTTCACAAACGTCCGTGGGGTGTGTTCCCGGATCATGCCCGCGAGAGCGTGGTGAGACGACTCATCCCCTCCGCATGGCCAAGGTTTGCCAAGCCGCGGGTATTGATGTCCTTGGGCTTTTGGCGAACCAATCGGCCCCTTTCATGTTGCCGTGGCAACACAAGCTTGTCCTTCCCATGCGTGGCGCAGCGCGACTCTGGCGGGGCAATTTCTGCCTGCAGTCTGTCGCCGCCCACATCACCGGTTGGCTGCGTGTTCGTTGACCCACCCAAAATCGCGGGGGGGCGACGGTTCCGCTGGCGACCGCCACCTTCAAGACCGGGCGTTTGGTATTCGCCTCCAGCCATTTCTTGATCTCGGCGTGCCCATCCGCCAACGCGAAGCCGGCGGCACCTTTGTGGCTTGAGGCGGGCAGATCGTTGAAGGCGACCGACGACTCCGACAGCGTGGAGAAAAGGCCGTCGTTGATGCTGTCTGGATGCTCGTCCAGAAAGACCCAAATCCACGCCGGTTTCAAGAGGTCGAACTTCTTCTTCAAGGCATGGGACTGATAGTTCCGAGCGTCGGCCAACCCGGGCCAAATAGGTGTTCATGGACACGCTGCGCACGCGCGGGCCGATTGGACACGCGACCTTGTCCGCCGGACATTTGTATACGCCCAGGGTCTTGACGGTGTATGCGCCGCGCCGGCCTTCCGTGAGATACTGGCGATTGGTGTTGGCGCCGGAAGGAAGGCCACAGACCAATTCAGCCAGCCATTGACCCAGCGGAGGTCCGCCGTCTGGATTGCCCGGCGCGTTAAGTACCAACCGCCCTTCGCCGTCGTCGGCATACATAAACCACGCCGTTTGAAGCCGCCGGAGGTTGTTGAGACAGGTGATGTCTTCGCCTTTGCTTCTGGCTTTACTCAACGTGGGCAGCAACATCGCGGCAAGGATCGCGATAATGGCGATGACGACCAACAGTTCACAATCAAGGGGAACGCCGGCGACGGCAGGGCCCCGTCCGCGCGGACGGGGCGGCGCGAGCTTCGAGGTATTCGCTGGTCTCGCAGTTTCATGAATAAGAGGGAACGGCCGAAACGTGGCCCGGAATCATTGAATGCGCACCCGGTAGAAACGGGAGGGCGCCGCGCCGGTCTCCGAGTCGCTCCACTGCATCGGCGGAGCGTCCACTTTCTGGGTCACCACGTCGCTCCAATCCGTCAAGTTGGTGGAAACCATGACCACGTAGTTCGCACCGGCGGGGCCATCCAACTCGAGCACGGGCTGCCCGGCCTCAAACTTGACCCACCGAAGGGTCGGCGCCGCCGCGGGCGGATTCAGCCAGAGCGTAGGCGTGTAAATTCCTTGCTCTCGTTCCCTTGAATAAATCCCAACCGTGCTCGCTTGGCTGCTGTTATACGCCACGCCGAGGGTCACTTTGCGGTCACCGCTGTTCAACGCCGTCAGCAGCGCCGTTTCCGCCGCCGACCCTTGGGCAATGGGTATGTCCATTTCGCGCGGAGTGCCATTCGTGTACTGACGCGACCCAATCAGGGTGACCGTTTCTCCTGGAAACGCGAAGAAGGACCGGTTGGTGTCCGTGTTGTTGGCGGGCGCGTTTTCCCAGGTGATTTCTGTTTCTGTCCAGTCGTTCACCCCGACACTTGTGTCGGTGTTCGTCCCGGTGATCACGTGGTACTGCAGGGTCCGGGTGATGTTCGCGCTGGCCGACCAGTACACGCGCAGCTTCTCCACCCGCCTGACCGGTGTCTCCCCCAAGCCGGAGGCATCGAACTTCAGGTAGGCCTTTTGCCCGCCCAAGCTGTGCTGGCTGAGGGCCAAAACATCCGCCGTCCCGAAATTCAATCCCCCAAAGATCCAGTTGATGTGTGCATCCATCGAAACCGGAAGGACACGGTCCACGGGGAAAATCGTCAACGAGGCGGCCTGACTGCCGTCGCCATGTTCCCGGGAGTAAAAGCCCACGGTGTCCGTCTGGCTGCTGTTGTAGCGGATGCCGATAGTCGCCTGCCGGTTGCCGGTGTTCAGGGCATCGAGCAGCGCCGCCTCGCCCGCCGACCCAGGCGTAATTGGGATGGTGAGTTTGGTGCCATCGCCGCCTCCGGAAATGCTGCCCAGCGGCGTCACCGCCTGGCCTGGGTAGGCGACAAAATCCCGCTCGGCTCCCGGCACGTTGTTGGCGGGTGCGTTTTCCCAAGTGATGCCGGTTTCTGTCCAATCGTTGGCATTGTCGCCTGTGATCAGGTAGGCGCTGTAGGTTCGGGTCAATCCCGACGCTGAGGTGATGTGGAGTTCGCCGAGCCGCTCGATATTCGTCGTGCCCCACGATGAGGCGTCAAACCGCAAATACGCCTTGTGTCCTCCGGCGTCATCCTGGCTGATTACACACACCTCCGCCGTGCCGAAATTCGCAGTCTGGTTCGTGCCGTCAATATGAGCGTCCGCCACGACCGCCAGCGTCGTGGGATTGCCCCGGGCGTTTGTAGAGAGGAGACTGAGCGCCGCCACAGCGATCAGGCGGGCAAAGAGGCTTGAAGTTTTCACGGCAACAGTACGGGCTTCAGTTCATTCGTTCGGCACCGGCTGGGTCGCCGAACAGATCACCGCCGCCGCAACGCCACCAATCCCGCCAATCCGCCCAACAACAGCGCGGCCCCGGAGGGCTCAGGGATGAGCGTGACGCTGAGAAACGCCGCGGAGGACCCATCGCCATACTCCTTGGATCGAAAAGCGATCGAGCTGGCTTGACTGCTGTTGTATTTCAAGCCGAGGGTCAGCTTCCGATCCCCCGTATTGAGCGCGTCCAGGATGTTTTGATAGTCGGCTCCCGAGAGTCCCGAAAAGGGGACGGTGTAGATGGCTTCCGAATCGGCGCCGGTGTTGATATTCCCAATGTAGATCAACGACTCTCCCGGGTACGCCCCAAAGTCCCGGAGGCCCTGCGTCACATTGTTCCCGGGCGCATTGTTCCAAGTGATTCCGGTTTCCGTCCAGGTGTCAACGTTGTCGCCGAGAATTGCATACAACTGAATCGTGCGATTAATGGTGCCCCCGTTGCGCCTGACCGTGAAACTACTGATCTCGGTAATCTCGGGCAACGCCGAGGCGTCGAACAGCAAATAGCTCTTTCGCCCGCCCTGGTCGGGACTGACGGTGCTGGACTGGCCGGCGTAAAGCGTGCCCGAGCCACCAAAGTTTGAATCGAGAGAACCGGTCAACCCTTCAATGTAAGAGTCTTGTGAAACCACCAGGTCGGTTGCCCACAATCCGCACCCGGAGGCGAGCAGCACAGCCAGAATCAGCCCCGGCTTCGCCAGACGCGGAGACGGAAACCGTCGGATCAGCCAGTTCAAAACGGTGGATTGCTGGTGCAAATGTCGTTTCATGGATTTGCCTTTGATCAAGGGAGTGTTTGTGTTGGTTCAGCCGCGCGGATGCAGGCAGTGGAGTGGCGCGCGGAAGTCATCTCCGTGCCGACACGCCTTGTTAACATGGCCCCGTGCGTCCATCCAAGGGTAACCTCGCTGCGCTCGGTGACGAAAAGACGGCGCGGGCAGCGAGTGTCGCCCTCTATTCTTATTCTTTACCGCGTCGTCACTCATTCGTCACTTCAGTCCGGGCGCAGATTAGCAGAACCGCAAAACCCGTCAAGCCCCAAAAACACTCGGTTTCCGGACCAGATTTTCCACAAAGCCAAAGCGCCGTTGCGCTCACCCCGCACTTCCTCCCGCAAGTCGCCAGCCTGAGTACTTCCGGTCACGCGCGCCGGCAGTGCCCGCTCGTAGATTACTCCACGCCGCGCATCCCAGATGCGCACCAACTCCATCGCCCGCCCACACCCCGGATTACCGCACAGGCTAGCGTCCGATGACGCCTCGACCGCCGTAAAATTGCAGACAGATGTCACCGCGAAATATTGGTCGGCACCCGTAACGGAGGGGATGAAAATAAAACTCTGGTTGTCACGGCAGTCATGTTGATGGACTGAGACCCCCATAGGCGCTAACTTAACAAATCGTTTCCCAAGGGTACCGGCTCAGTTGAGCGGTCCGACTCCGGGACCGTTCCTTGAGCCCAGCTCGAATCTCAACACCGTGGGCCACCAACTGCTGGGGAAGAAGTGGTCGACTCACGACCGAGATTACCGCATCACGCGCTTCAATGAACTCACGCCAGTGGCTCGGTGGCAGACAGGCGGTATCCCCAGGGGAAAAAGAACTTCGCCTCTCGCATCAGTCGCTCGATGAGCAGGCCGCAAAGCAGCTTGGCTTGAATCCAGGCGCGGCAGGATTGTGGGTCGTACTTGGGCAGGCACCCCAGCCCCAGTAAGCTTTTGAGGTGTTTGAACCGTAACTCGATCTGCCAGCGAACGCGGTACATCTCCAGAACCTCCTCTGTGGTGAGTTCTTTCCGGCTCACGGTGGTGAACACCAGGATGAACGGCGCCAGTTTGATCGCCTCCTCACTGACCTGCCTTTGCTTCTTGCGGGCCTGGCGTCGCAGTTTCTCCTGCGCCCGAACAGTCGCCACCGCGCTCTTGCGGATCGCGCATAGTCGGCCGTGGTAACGTTTGCCCTGGTGAGGGAACGACACCGCCCATTCCCGAGCCCCACGCTTGGGCAGTGTGCTCAGTTCCTTGACCGGCTCAAAAGACCTTCCAGCCTCTGTTTCCAGAGGAAAGCTGAAGCTGTTCCAACGCACGAGCACGTCCCCACCGCCCGCCACCACCCAGCTGACACCCGCCGCGTTGCTATAGCCCCGGTCCGCCAGTATGAGATCGCCCCGGCGCACCGGGATGCGGCGGTAAGTCTCACCCCCGTGCTCATTGGTCAACTCGAAAAAGTCGCAACTCAGATCCGGTAAACACAAGGTGTAATGAAGCCGCCCATCCGTTCCTGCACCCCCTTGCTCTTCAACCGTCGTCGCATCGACCACCCGCACCCGCCGCTGCTCCGACAACCGCTTGACGAGCCGCCCGTCCCCCAGCGTGGTCATTTGTGAGGTGAGATGCTGCAACCACGGCTCGCTCGACCGCAGCCGCTTGAGCAGAGCGACATCCGAAATGTCAGCAATCGCCTGCTCGCGCGCCCGGACGACGGTCTGCCGCAGCGACAGACCCGTCGCCGTATGCATCAGAATCACTTTCAGCAGAGAGTCGGCGCTGTCGATGCCGCGGGCGCGCCGCAGCGCCCCCGTGCTGCGGGCTTGGTCGCGCCAGTCCGCCGGAAGAAACTCCGTGAGGAATTCCCATTCCTCGTCGAGGAGGTTTGCCTGCTTCACGGCTGCTTGAGTAGCACAACCGTGACCTGCTTGGCAATACTTAAGTTAGCGCCTATGACTGAGACCCCCCTGCTTTGCGGGCAGTCTTTCATTGGAGATAGCGTGACGGCTTGAACAGAATATCCCAAAACGGTAATTTATTTCCGTGAGCACAGCACAAAAGCTTTATGAGAAAGCGCAAACCCTGCCCGAGGCGGCGCAGGAAACGCTGTTGCGAATGGCTGAACTGCTCGCCGCCAACAGCCACCCCGCCGCCGCCGCCCCAAAGCTCAGTTTGGCAGCGCCAAGGGGCTGATCGAGATCGGGTCGGGATTTGATGAGCCATTGGAAGACTTCAAACCTTACACGGCGTGAGACTGCTGTTGGATACGCACGCGTTTCTTTGGTTCATCAGTGGCGACCTGGCGTTGAGCAGCAAGGGACGTGCGTTAATTGAAGACGGGGCGCATGACAAGCTGGTAAGCATTGGCAGCCTTTGGGAAATCGCCAAAAAACCAATCTGGGCAAACTCTCGCTGCGCAACCCTTTGGAGAGCTCATCCCCGAACCGCTTCGGCGCAACGGTCTTGAAGTGCTGGAATAAACCGTTGAACACCTGGCTCAACTCGCGCAACTTCCGCTTCACCACCGCGACCCCTTTGACCGGATTCTCGTCGCGCAAAGTCTGGTGGAAAATCTGCCGCTCGTGAGTAGTGACGATGTATCGGATGCTTATGGAATCCAACGACTCTGGTGATCGTCTCCTCTTCGGTGCCCGCGAATGGCGCACACCTTCAAACGGAGTCCTTAATCGTAGTCCAAGCGGGCGGTGACGCGCGCCGGGGCATCCCCCACGAAACGAATCCAACGCGCTTGGAAGGCGGGCGGGAAATCG